>CXWJ01010561.1_pt1 | contig 41644 bp, 34 predicted proteins | sample 590841 | NCBI WGS metagenome assembly CXWJ01 (sample SAMEA3498367, study PRJEB10139) | wastewater metagenome | biome: wastewater treatment plant; material: activated sludge | place: Austria | collected 2015-01-21 | reverse complement strand
GCAGGGTCAGAACATCCACGACAAGCACTTTGAGGTCATCATCCGCAAGATGTTGAGCAAGGTGGTCGTGACCGAATCGGGCGACACCGACATGCTGCCCGGCGATCTGATCGACGCGCCCATCTTCCAGGAGAAGAACGACGAAGTGGTAATCGAGGGCGGCCAGCCGGCGCAAGCCGAGCCGGTGTTGCTGGGCATCACCAAGGCTTCGCTCAATACCGATAGCTTCCTGTCGGCCAGTTCCTTCCAGCATACGATCAAGGTGCTGGCCGGGGCGGCCATCGCCGGCAAGGAGGATCGCCTGATCGGTCTGAAGGAAAACGTCATCATCGGCAAGCTCATCCCGGCCGGAACGGGTTTCCGCACCGGCGAGGACGAGATCGCCGACCTGCCCGAGGGCTTCTTCATGGATCCCGAACTGGGCGGCACGACGCGCCTGACGAGCAGCGCCCTGATCGACGACGACACCGACGTCGAGGTGCTGGCGGCCATCGCCGCCGCGGCGGCCGATGCGTCGCGCATCACCCTCGTCAGCGAGTTTGAGGACGTTGAGGAAGAGAGCGATTGGGACGAGGAAGAGGACGCCTGGGAAGATGAGGACGTCGCCGACCTCGACGTGGAAGGCCCGGTCGAGGATGAAGATTGGGAAGAAGCGGGCGACTAGTCCGGCTTCATTGATTTAAACGAAAAGAGACCGGCGAAAGCCGGTCTCTTTTTATTTCTCTGAAGCAAATTCGTTAGTAGTTGCGTTGCAACAGCATAGCAGTCAATTGGCTCAAGGCCGTGGCCGCCGGCTCGACCGGCTGGGCGGCGGCCAGATTGGCGACGGCCGCCGTGGTGTAGCCTTCGGCCTGGCCCGCCGCATACGTCTGCGCCCCCGATTCATCCAGCAAGGCCACCGCTCGCCGCACGAAATCGCCATCGTCCCCATCCCCGGCATACAACGCGCGCAGGGCGGAGTTTTGGCTCAGGCCATAGAGCACGGGCAGCGTCTTCTTGCGCGTGGTGATGTCGGTGGCCGCGGATTTGCCGGTTACGCTTTCATCGCCCCAGATGCCCAGGATGTCATCCTGCACCTGGAAGGCCAGACCCAGGTTCAGCCCAAAGTCGGCGAAGTGGCCGATGCGCGCCTCGTCCGCCCCGGCGATCAGCGCCCCCAGCTCGGCGGCCAGGCAGACCAGCACCGACGTCTTGCCGGTGATCATCGCCACGTAATCGGCCACAGCCACCTCGTCGCGCGTCTCGAAGCTCATATCGACGTACTGCCCGCGCGTCAGGGCGACGCACGTCTCGTCAAAACGGCGCAGGGCGCGCACGACGGTTTCCGGGGGCACGCCGCGGTCCGACAGGCGAATCAGCGCCAGATGGGCCAGGGCGAACATTGCGTCGCCGGTGTTGATGGCTTGCGGCTGGCCCCACAGCGTCCAGAGCGTGGCCCGGCCGCGCCGCGTGGGGCTGTTGTCCTCGATGTCGTCGTGGACGAGCGAGAAATTGTGGAGAATCTCAATCGCCGCCGCGGCCGGCAGGGCTTGTCGCCACTCGCCGCCGGCCGCCGCGCAGGCCAGCAGGCAGAGCAGCGGCCGGATGCGTTTGCCGCTGTTGCCGCCGGCGGGGCGCAGCGCGGCATCGGTCCAGCCCATGTGGTAATGGATCATGCCCAGGAAGGGATCGGCGGCCGAGTCGTTGTCGCTCGCGCCCAGAACGGCGCGCATTTCAGCTTCCAGGGCCGGCAGATAGGCCGCGGCTAAGGTGTCAAGTTCGCTGGTCATAGGGTTTCAGGTATTGAATGGGAATGATGAGTTAATAAGCGCGGTGCAACGGCGTGCGGGCCAGGGCGGCCAGATCGCCGGCGGCGGCGCAGAACATGGCGACGCGCAATTCCTGGGTCAGCGTTCCGGCCAGTTCGACGACGCCGGCCACGCCGTCCCGGTCGGCGGCGCGCAGGAATTCGCCGGCCAACCCCACCAGCGACGCGCCCAGGGCGATGCACTTGGCGGCCTCGATGCCGTCACGGATGCCGCCACTGGCGAAGATGGGCAGATGGGGCGCGGCCTCGCGGCAGTAGCGAATGGAAGCGGCCGTGGGGATGCCCCAATCGATGAACGCCCCGGCCACGCGGGCGTGGCGGGCGGTGGGGGCGCGGTGCATCTCTACCTGGCTCCACGACGTGCCGCCCGCGCCGGCCACGTCGATGGCCGCCACCCCGGCATCGGCCAGTTGCCGGGCCGCCTCGCGCGAGAAGCCCCAGCCGACTTCCTTGGCTACCACGGGCACGGACAGCCGGCGGCAGATCGTCTCGATCTTGGACAACAGCCCGGCGAAGTTGCCGTCGCCTTCGGGCTGCACCGCTTCCTGTAGGGCGTTGAAGTGCAGGATGAGGGCGTCGGCGGCGATCATATCCACGGCGCGGCGGCAATGGCTCTCATCGTAGCCGTAGTTGAGTTGCACCGCCCCCAGATTGGCGAAGAGCAGGATGTCGGGGGCCACGTCGCGCACCTGGTAGGTCGATTCCAGCGCCGGGTCTTCGATGCCGGCGCGCATGGAGCCGAGGCCCATCGCCATGCCGACTTCCTGGGCGGCGGCGGCCAGCGTGCGGTTGATCTCCCGCGCTTTGGCCGTGCCGCCGGTCATCGAGGAGATGAGCAACGGCGTGTTGAGGCGCTTGCCCAGCAGTTCAATGCCGGTATCGACGGCGGCCAGGTCAAGCTCGGGCAGCGCCTGGTGCATGAAGAAATAGCCTTCCAGGCCGGTAGTCAGCCGGAAGGCGACGTTTTCTTCCAGGTTGATGCGGATATGGTCGGCCTTGCGCCGTTCGTGGATGTCGGTGTCGGGTTCGAGGGCGGCCGATTCGGCCTGGCGCTGTTCGTGGATGTCAACACCCGCCGGGGGCGCGGGCGAAAAAGTCGGTGCGTCATTCATGGGGGTGAATTATACCACGCTCGCCGATTCGCCCGTACTCCGGCGCGGGGGTAAAATGACGCCCAACGTTGCGGCGCGCCACGCGCCCCAACGACGATAACTGGAGAACTACAATGCGCGTACTGATCACCGGCGCGGCCGGTTTCCTGGGGTCGCATCTGTGCGACCGTTTCATCGGCGAGGGCCATACCGTCGTCGGCATGGACAATCTCATCACCGGCAGCATGGATAACATCGCCCATCTCTTTGGGCACGACCGGTTCAGCTTCATCAAGCACAACGTCAGCCAATATATCTACGTGCCCGGCCCGCTGGATGCGGTGCTGCATTTCGCCTCGCCGGCCAGCCCCATCGATTATCTGGAGCATCCCATCCCCACGCTCAAGGTCGGCTCATTGGGCACGCATAACACCCTGGGTCTGGCCAAGCAGAAAGGGGCGCGCTACCTGCTGGCCTCGACCTCGGAAGTGTACGGCGACCCGCAGGTCAATCCGCAGCCGGAGAGCTATTGGGGCCACGTGAACCCCATCGGCCCGCGCGGCGTCTACGACGAGGCCAAGCGCTTCTCGGAAGCGATGACGATGGCCTATCACCGCTATCACGGCCTGGAGACGCGCATCGTGCGCATCTTCAACACCTATGGCCCGCGGATGCGCCTGAATGACGGCCGCGCCGTGCCCAATTTCATCTATCAGGCCCTGACCGGCCAGCCGATCACCGTCTATGGCCGCGGCGCGCAGACGCGCAGCTTCCAGTATTACAGCGATCTGATCGAGGGCCTCTACCGCCTGCTCCACTCCGACGAGAGCCTGCCGGTCAACATCGGCAACCCCGACACGGAGATGACGGTCATGGAACTGGCCGAGATGGTCGTGGAACTGGCCGGCAGCCAATCGCCGGTCATCTGCATCGAGCCGACCGACGACCGCATCGTGGACGACCCACAGGTGCGCCGGCCGGACATCACCCGCGCCCGCGAGATACTGGGCTGGGAGCCGCGCGTGCCGGTCGCCGACGGTCTGCGCGAGACGATTGAATATTTTCGGAACAGGCTTTGATCGAACGCATTACCACGCGGGATAGGTTCGACGGCCGCGCAGTGTCACCGGCTGTCGTCGTGGCGCTGGTGGGCGTCGTCCTGGCCCTGCTCATCGCGCGGCTGCCGTTGCCGTTGGCCGCCGGTCTCATTTTGGGCACGGCCGGGGTGCTCATCACGCTGGTCTACCCCCTGTTCGGCCTGGGCGTGGCCCTGCTGCTGGGGCCGTTCGGCGCGCTGGAGAGCATCGTCTTCGGCCCCACCCTGCTCGACAGCGGCCAGATCGCCCTGCTGCTGACGTTGGCCGCCTGGGTCGGCGGCGGGCTGGCCCGGCGGCGCTTGCGGGTTCCGGCCTCGCCATTCAACCTGCCCTGGCTGCTCTTCGTCGTTGTCGCCCTTCTCTCCCTGCTGGATGCCTATTCGATTGTGTTGGGGCTGGTGGAACTGCTGAAATGGCTGGAGATGGGGCTGATTGTTTGGCTCATCCTCGACCTGACGGCCGACCCCACCCGCCCCCCGGCCGGTGTGGCCGCCGCCGCGCGCCTCGTGTTGGCGATGCTGCTGCTGGCCGGGCTGGTGCAGGCGATCATCGGCATCTGGCAATTCGGGCTGCGCGACACGGGGCCGGAGCACTTTATGATCCTCGGCCGCTTCTACCGCGCCTATGGCACGTTCGAGCAGCCCAACCCGTTCGGCGGCTATATGAATTTGGTGGCGCTGCCCGCGCTGGGCCTCTTGCTGGGGCTGGTCGTGGCCCAGATCGAGCGCCGCCGCGCCAAGGTCATTGCTGAACCGGGAGACTGGTCGCGCCTGTGGCTGCCGTTCGCCGCCGTGGGCGCGGGGGCGGGCAGCCTGGCCGTGGTACTGTCGTGGAGCCGGGGGGCATGGTTGGGTTTTCTGGCCGGCGCGGCGGTGTTGGCCCTGTTCAGTACGCGGCGGGTGCTCCTGGGGTTGGCGGTCATGGCCGGCGCGGTGGTTGTGTTGGGCAGCGGCGTCGCGTTCGGCGCGGCGGCCGGCTTCGTCCCGGCGCTGGCCCTCACCGAACGGCTGAGCGGCTTTGGCGAGGAGTTCACCCTGGGCGACGCGCGCGGCGTCGATATCAACGACGCCAACTACGCGGTNNCTGGCAGGCGGCGACCGGCATGGCCCGCGATGACCTGTGGAGCGGCGTCGGCTTCGGCAACTATTCGGCGGCCTATGGCGACTACGCCCTGATCAACTTCCCCGATGCGCTGGGCCACGCCCACAACTATTACCTGAATCTGCTGGCCGAGGTCGGCGCGCCGGGCTTGCTGGCCTACGGGGTCTTCTGGCTGTTCATCGTCGCCCAGACCATCCGGGTGGCGCGGCGGGCGGCGTGGCCGGAGCGTGGGGTGGTCGTGGGGCTACTGGCGGCCTGGGCGGCATTGGCAGTCCACCATCTGGTTGATAAACTCTACGTGAATAATATCTACGTCCATTTGGGCGTGATGTTCGGTCTGCTACAATTGCTCGCCTGGCCCGGTTTCAGGGTGGAGAGGGGCGACGGCCGTCCCATTGAGAATATGACAACAACTGATTGGTAAGGGATGCCCAAGATGATCACATACTTCGCGGACGTTTCGAGCCGCTTTGGGGTGAAACCCAAAGAGGCCGAACGTTTCATCAAATTTCTCGTCGTCGGCGGGATCGGTTTCGTCGTCGACTTCGGCATATTTAATTTATTGCTCAATCCGGCCAATGCGCTGGTGGCCCCCGGCGCCTCGCTGTACACGCTGCTGACCGGGTTTGGTCTCAGCGACTACTTCGTTACCCATCTCGGCCCGACGATCGCTTCGGCCGTCTCCTTCGTGGCCGCCGTGTTCAGCAACTTTCTTTGGAATCGTTACTGGACCTATCCCGATTCCCGTTCCCGTTCCCGCCGCCGGCAATTCACGATGTTCTTCCTCGTCAGCGTCGTCGGCGTCCTGATTCGCATCCCCATCGTCTTCTTTATGACGCCGCTCTTCCGCTCCATGGTCAGCAATATCGGCGCGCTCCAGGCTTACACGACGCGCCTAGCCGATAATCTTTCCCTGGCCGTGGCCGTGCTGGTAGTGCTGTTCTGGAACTTCTTCGCCAACCGTCATTGGACGTATAACGACGTGGAGTGATGGCCTCTCGCCTGCGGCCGGTCATCGGCTTCGACGTGACGGCGGCCTTGACCCAGGGGGGGGGCATCGGGCGCTATACGCGCGAACTGATCCACGCCCTGGTCCACGACGCGCCGGATTTTGATTACCGGCTGTTCTCGGCCCGGCCGCCGGCGGTGTCGCCCGTGGCCGATTCGCTGCCCGTCGCCGCCCACGTGACCCACCGCGCCGCGCCCATCGATGAACGCTGGCTCTACCGGCTGTGGTATCGCGCCCGCCTGCCGCTGCCGGTGCAGGCGTTCACCGGGCCGCTCGACCTGTTCCACTCGCCCGATTTTGTGCTGCCGCCGGCGCGTGGCGGCATCCCCACTATCCTGACCGTCCACGACCTGTCGTTCATCCATTACCCGGCGACCTTCCCGGCCAATCTAGTGGCCTATCTGAACCGGGTCGTGCCCTGGTCGGTGGCCCGCGCCAGCCACATCCTGGCCGATTCGGCCGCCACCCGGCGCGATCTACAGGCGGCGTGGGGCGTGGCCGAGGACAAGATCACCGTTCTCTATAGCGGGGTCAATGAGCGATTCCGGCCGGTGACCGACGGCGCGTCATTGGCCGCCCTGCGCGCGCGTTACGGCTTGGGCGACGCGCCGTTCGTCCTGGCCGTGGGCACGGTGCAGCCGCGCAAGAATTACGAACTGCTGGTGCGCGCCTTCCGGCCGGTGGCGGCGCGCTTCCCCCATGCGCTGGTGATTGCCGGGGGTAAGGGCTGGCTCACCGAGGGGCTGGCGGCGGAGATCGACCGGCAAGGGCTGGGCGAGCGGGTCAACTTGATCGGCTTTGTCGATGACGACGATCTGCCCGCGCTCTACTCGGCGGCCGATCTGCTGGCCTTCCCCAGTCTGTATGAAGGGTTCGGCCTACCCTTGCTGGAGGCGATGGCCTGTGGTGCGCCGGTGCTCTCCTCCGATGCGTCAAGCCTGCCGGAAGTGGCCGGGGACGGGGCGGCGCTGCTCCTGTCGCCCCACGACGAGGCGGCCTGGTCGGCGGCGCTGATCGACCTGTTGGGCGACGACGCGGCCCGCCGGCGGTTGCGGCAAGCCGGTTTCGCCCGGAGCGCGCATTTCAAGTGGTCGGCGGCGGCCCGTGAATTGGCTGCTCTCTATCGCCGCTTACTGGCCGCCGATAGGGTCTGACAGATTCCTCCTTGTAATACCAGTACAAATTACCTATAATGCACGTAACCCTATTTGAATCGGTACACAACGCGGTCTGGAGCCATCCGGCAGCGCGTTGACCGGCCACCCGTCAAGCCGGGCGCATTTGTGATGTAACGGAAGCACCAACAATCTACAAGCGGGGAACAGCGGCGCGGCGTCGTCGCCGTGGGCTGCATCGTCGATTGCGAGATCGGCGTGGCGGCCTATCGCTGCCAGCGGAGACAGGATGAGCGTCATGGCGTTGCCGGAGGCGACAGTAATAGCCAATCCCTATGTGGTTGGGCGGCCTTTAACGGGGCCGTCGGCGGCGCTCTACGTCGGCCGCGCTGACCTCTTCGCCTGGCTGGAAGAAAACCTGATCGGCCCCGCCCAGCCCAATGCCCTGCTGCTCTATGGCCGGCGGCGCATCGGCAAAACCTCAACCCTCTACCAGATCACCGAGGGCGACTGTGGCCGGCCGCTGCGCCACGGCCAACGGCCGCTCAAAACCGTCTACGTCGATTTGCAGCGGCTGGCCGGGCGGCCGACCGATGAGTGGCTGCGCTGTCTGGCCCGCGACATCTGCCACCGGGTCAACACCTCCATGCTGGCCCCCTCGTTGCCCGACAGCCCCGTGGCCGGCGAATCGGCCTACGCCGTCTTTGACCGCTGTCTGGATCGGCTGGAACAAACGTTGCCGGCCGATGAGCTAATTCTGGTGGCAATTGACGAACTGGAGCAGCTACGCGCCGGTATCGACGCCGGGACGCTCTCGCCCGAACTGCTGCCCTATTTGCGCTCGCAGATTCAGCACCGCGCGCGCATCGTCTTTCTGCTGTGTGGCTCGCCGGCCCTGCTGGATGAGTTCTGGCGGCCCCTCATCGATCTGACGGCGCGACAGGAAGTAATGGGCCTCAGTTATGAGGAGACCCTGACACTGATTCGACGGCCGGTTGAGGGGCATCTGGCTTACGAGGCGGCGGCCGAAGAGGCCATCTGGCAACATACAGACGGCCAGCCGTTTCTCGTCCAGACCCTGTGCCACCGGCTGGTGTCGCTGGCGAACCGGCGGCGCTCCCACGTCGCCATTCGGGTTCGGGACGTGGCCAACGTGCTACGCCAGATCGAGCGCGAGGGGTACGGCGGTGAACCAACATTCATCACCGCCGCGCCGGAGACGACGTGGATAGAGGCGGCGCAGCCATGACCATGCCCTACGTCGTCGGCCCGCCGGTGCGCCTGCCGACCGATTTCTTCGGCCGCGCGCGCCAGACGCGCCAATTCTACGAGACGCTGGCCGGGGCGCAGACGCAATGTGTCAGCGTCCTGGGATTGCGGCGCGCCGGCAAGACCTCGTTCCTGCAATACATCGCCCACCCCGAAGTCATGGCCGCCTATCTGCCGGACGCGGCGCGCTACACCATGATCTACGTGGACGTATCGGCCTGCCGCACGGCGGCCGAATTCTATGGCCGCCTCTATCACAAGCTGATCGGTGGGTTGTCGCCGGCCCCGGCCGGGGTGGCGCGCTCGCCGCGGGTGGCCGATGCCTATGCCGTCGAATCCCTGCTGTACGAGTATCGCGGGCGGCGGGTCGTCCTGTTCCTGGATGAATTCGACCAGTTGCGCACGGCTAACTTTGGCGATGAGTTTATGACCGAGTTGCGGGCGCTGGCCGGCGTGTGGGATTATGAGCTGGCCTACGTGACCGCCTCGTATTGGGATCTTTACCGGCTGGGTAATTTTGTCGGCCTGCCGCCGACCTCGCCGTTCTACAATATTTTCTTCCCGACGCCGATCTATCTGTCCGGCCTCAGCCCGGCCGAACTGGAAGAACTGGTGCGGGTTCCGGCGCGGCGGGTGGGGGTAGCGGCCACCGATGAGGACGTGGCCTTTGTGCGCCATCATGCCGGGACGCTGCCCTTTTTTGTCCAGGCCGTGGCCGCCATCTGGCTGACCCACAAGCTCCAGGGGCGACGGCCGGATGAGCGCGAGGTGACCCAGCGCCTCGTCTCGGAGATGTGGCCCTATTACGAGCAGTGGTGGCGCACTTTCAGCGACGTGGAGCGCGACACGCTGGTGGCCGTGGCCCAGGAGAAGCCGGTCGAGCGCCTGCCCTATAGCGGGCCGGAAGTCGCCGCCGCCGTGGAGCGATTGCGCAACTACGGCGTCATCAGCCAGACCGGCAACCGGCTGTGGGCCGACAGCGCCTTATTGACCCATTGGCTACAGGAGTTCACCGGCCGCACGAGGCGGGCCGCCAACGGCGCGGGTTCCAATGGGCGGCCGGAAGAAACGCCCCATGCCCAAGCCCCGGCCGGGCCGGATGTGGAGCAATTGCTGGCGCGGATCGCCGCCGCCGGTCGTCGCGTGGCCCCGGCGACAGAAACACCCAACAGCAAGAATGCGTTACGTGATAGTCTGGCCGCCGCCCTGCGCGCCGAATCGGTCGACCTGGCCGAGGATGACGCCTCGACCGCGACGGGCGATCTGCTGGCCTATGCCGACGACCGGAGCGCCATCCTGATCGGTTGCGACGTGTGGCGCGGGCAAAAGGAATTATTGCGGCAGGCGCAGCGGGTGGTAGAGCAACTCGCGCCGGGGATGGAAGCCGTCCTGATCTACTACGCCGACCCGGCCCAGATCGCGCTGGTGGCCCAGGCCGTCATGCAGGCTATGCCGCATCAGGCCGGCTTTGTGGCCCTGCAGGCGCACAGCCCCGGCCGGCTCGATTGCTGCTTTCGCCTGCCCGGCGCGGCGGCCGAAGCCAATCTGACCATCCTGCTACCGGCCGGTTAGGGCGCGCCAGTGCCACCAGACCATCACCATCGCCATCGTATCCAGCCCACAATACTGGCGCAATAGCTGCCGCCACTGGTTGGCTTCCAGCGTGGCATTGGCCGCCAGCCGTTCCATCATGGTGTAATAGGCCAGGATGGCCCCCGTGCCCTCGGCCACGGCAATTTGTCGCCCGGCGATGGTCAGCGGCGGCAGGGCCTGATAGGGGCTGGCTTGCCCTTCCTCGGTCACCACCAGATATTGCGGCAGGCGGGCGCGGATCGCCGGGTTGCTCTGCCACACGGCATCGGCCACGACCTTCAGCGACGTTCGGCCGCCCATACGCGGGTGGAAATAGTGGCGCAAGGCCAGCCGGTGCAGATCCACCAGCCGCCCGTTAGCCAGCGTGTCGCCGATCCAGGCCACGATCTCCGCATCCTCCTCACCGCGCTCGATCAGTTGGCGGCGGATGGCCCCCAGCACGGTTGCTTCGTGGCTTGACCAGACCAGGATCGATCCCTCGTCGCCCAGCCGGCGGCGCAACGCCGTGGCGAACGCCGCGTTGGGGAAGGTGTCGGCCGTTTGCAGCCACTCGCTATGTTGCAGCGTGGCGTCAGGCGCGGTCGCCAGATGGCAACTCCATTGAAAGGCGATGGTCTCGAACGGCCGCATGCCCCGGTAGCGCGGCACGGCCGGGGCGCAGGTCTCGAAATCGATGAAATGCAGCGGGAATACCAGGTCTTCCAGGGCCGGGCCGAGGCCATCGTCCACCCACTCGCGATTGGCCCGCGTGTAGGCGATTTGGCGCACCTGCCGCTGCGATTGCTCGCCGACTGTGCCGTCGCGGCGGGTCAACGCTTTTTCGGGGATGTCGAACAGCCCCGCCTTGCCCTGCGCCAGCAGGCGGTTCGCCAGGGGGTCTTTACGGCCGCCCACGTCCTGAACGTGATACAGATCGAAAATGTGGGGCTTCACATCGGCCAATTCGCCCCAGCACTCGTGGAAGCCGCGCCGTTCGCCGTCGGCGACGCGATACTCGCAACCCTGACAGTTGAGAGAGGGCGGCGTGACCACGCGCGTCAGGGCGGGCAACAGACCGGCCAGATACTCCGCGGCCAGCCGCCGCACCTCCGGCAAGAGAATATCGACTTCGGCGCTGACGTTGACGCGGGCCAGGATCGGATTGCGGCGGATGTCGCGCGGGTCGTCGGCATAGTCGGCGGCCGGCAGCGCCGTTTCGCCGTTCGCGTCATGGTGGGAGCGCAGCACGAAGCGATGGTGCAGGCCGTCGATGAAGCAGGGGCGGCTGGTGTCGGGCATCATCAGGTAGGGGACGACGCGCGCGCCGGGAAACAGGTCTTGCACCACGGCCACCTGGAACGCGGCATCTTCCAGATAGGGCCGCCAATCGCGCTGAATCTCCGCCGGATGGCGCGCCGCGCGGAACAGGGTAGGTTCGCCGGCGGCCTGTTGCGCCTCGTACTGCTGCCGGTCGAAGCCGCACGATTTGATCTCCATCAGTTCGAACACGTCACCGNNGAACAGGGTGCAGTTGTCGGTCAGCGCGGCCATCGTTTCCCAGGCCGCCGCTTCAACGTCCGGCGTATAGCCCACCCACCGGCCATCGGGGTAGAGCGTGCGGGCCAGCGCCTCGATCAGATAGCCCTGATCGGCCAGCGTCGCCAGATATTCATTGCCGTCATCATGCGTCGGATAACCCTTCTTACGGTAATAGAGCTTGGTGGGGCAGGTTCGGGCGACTTTGAAGTCGGATTTGGTCAAATAATAATGATGCATCCGCGGCTCCGTTCACAGCCAACGCCGGGCAAAGGCCAACGCCAGGACAGGTACAGCTATTCTAGCGCAGGCGGGCGGCCGACCCAACTAATATTTTACCGCATCCGCCCTGGCCGCTGGGCCGGGCGACGCGCGTAAGGTCGTCGCCGCCCCGGCCAGATTGCCAAGCAGCCCGGCGGCGACCATGATCAGGGCGATGGTTTCCAGCCGCGCATGGAACACCAGCATGGCCGCGATTTGGGCCACGACGATGACCGCCAGCAGCCAGATCGTGCTGTGCCGCTCCAGCGACAGGGCGAAGTTGACCCAGATGTTCACCCCGGCGTAGAGCGTCGTCGCCAACCCAACCATGGCCAGCAGGCGGCCCGGATCGGTATAGGCGTCGCCGAAGACGATGCGGACGATGGCGCCGGGGAACAGCCAATAGATCAGCGTGAGAACCAGGCCGGGTAGCAGCGTGGCCGCCAGCGCCAGCAGCAAGACCGGCCGCGCGTCGCGCCCGGCCGCCTGCCGCTGCGTCGCCTTGGGGAACAGCACCAGGCCGATGCCCAGCGGGATGAATAGGTTCATCTTGCCCAGGGTGACGACCGGGGCGTAGGCCGCGGCGGCGGCGTCGCCGAAGAAGCGCCGGACGATGATGGGATCGACGTTGGCCATGAGGGCGAAGGCCGACAGACCGACGAGAGTATAGATCGAATAGCGCCAACTGATCGGCCGGGGTGGGGTGGCCGGCGGCGCGGCCCGGAAATAGGCGCGCAACAGCCAGGCGGCCAGCACCAGGGCGATGGCGCTGCCCAACGGCAGGGCCAGCACCGCGCCCGCCGCCCGCCAGCCCCACCAGATGAGCAGCCCGGCGAACAGCAGCCGCAAGAAGGATTGCAGCATCTGGACGAAACCGAGGCCGATGAAGTGCTGGATGCCCTGCAGCGCGCCGTCGGTGACCGGACGCAGAAAGAGCAGCAGCAGGGCCAGACTGGCCGCCCAGAGAGGCGCGGGCGAATCGATGTGCAACAGGCGGGCTAATAGCGGGCTGCCGAGAGCCATGATCGCCGCGCCGACCACCCCCCAACGCCAGGCCCAGCGCCAACTGCGGCCGAGCACACTACCCACGCGGCTGGTGGCGTCGGGGTAGACCGTCGCTTCGGCGGCGTAGTAGGCGACCACGTTGCGAATGACGTTGGTGGCCTGCACCATCACCTGCAACAGCGCGGTGACGGTGACGAAGACGAAGAACTCCGTCGGCGGCAGTTGGCGACCGGCGACGATGTTGACCACGTAGTCGAAGCCGCCGGCGACGATCATCGCCACGGCCATGAAGCCGCCCTGCATGGTCGAGGACGAGAGGCCCAGCGATAGAAGGCGGGCGCGCAACGCGGTCATGGCCCCGGCGCTCAGCCGAACGTCTCCTTCTCGGCCACCAGATAGCAGTGGGCGCTGTAGCGGCGGCCGACGCGCTGCAAGCCGCGCTCCACCGGCACGACCAGCGGCGTTAGCTTTTCCATGGCCGGTAGCTGGTCGGGGGCGATCTCCCACAGCCAGAAGAGGACGCTGTACTGCCCGGCCCGTTGCACACGAAAGCCGCTGTCGGCCACCCGGGTCGCCAGTTCGGCGAAGGTAAACGAGGCCGTGACGGCGTCTCCCAGCCAACTGGGGTAGAGTCGCCGGCCCCAGCGGATGATGGGGTTATCCTCGACCGTCTCGACCAGGAACAGCACCCCGCCGGGCCGCAGGCAGCGCCACGCCTCGGCCAACGCCCGGCCCATGTCGCCTACATGGTGGAGTACGTGCTGGACGTAGACCATATCCAGCGCGCCATCGGCGAAGGGCAAGCGCAGGCCGTCGGCCAGCAGGGCCGGGCCGTGGGTCTGGGCCAGCGCCACCCGTTCGGGCACGGCATCGAGGCCATAAGCCACGCGGCCGTTCTGGGCGAAGCGGCTCATGTTCCAGCCGTTACCGCAGCCGATTTCCAGGATGCGGCGGATGTCGGGGCGGGCCAATACGTCGCGCTCGGCGGCAAAATAGGGCAACACCTGATAGCGGCTGGGTGACCAGTTTTCGCCGAAGACGGCCGGTTTTCGATAATCCATTGTGTGCCTGTAAGCTGATAATTACGTGGTGCGATCAGGTTGGTGTTAGGCGGGGTTGACGGCCGCCGCGGCGTGGCGCGCCGGATCATATGCCGTTTGATTTTGAAAGATGAGTCCGACGTGCTCCCACCAGCGCTCGTCGGTGGCTCGCCGCTGGAGGGTCAGGCAGCCGGCCAGCCCGGCTCGCAGGATGTCGCGCTCCTCGGCCTGCCAGTCCCGCCCGTGCCAGCTTGCCAGCGATTCGACCAGCAATGGGTAGGGCTGGAAGCCGAACGCGCGCTCGCCGGGTTCCAGCAGCCGGTCGATGGCCGTCTCCAGCGGCAGCGGCGTCAGGCTCTCCGCTCCGCGCGCCTGATCGACCAGGACAAGGGGGACGGCCTCGTCACCGACCGCTATTTCCGGCAGCAGCGAAGGGAGGGGATATTTGGGCTGGGGGATGAAACGCTGGAGATAGGTGTTGACCGTGGCCGCCGGCAACCGGCGCTCGCTGAGGAATAGGCCCAGCCGGCGCACCGGCGACGAATAGAGCAGCCGTTGCAGGCCCAGCGCCGGCAGGATCGGCTGCCCCGGTGCCTGATCGGACGTCATCCCGCGCCCGGCGGTGACCGGCTTGGGGAAACTGCGCGCGCGGCGGTCGCGGCCGATGATGACGCAATCGTCGCCCATGAAGTCCAGCCCATCGGCTCGGCAGAGGCGGCTCAGGCCGTAGCCCAGATCGCCCCGGCCGGTGATGAGCAAGGCGCCGGCCATACGTCCCACGCCCGGCCGACCCGCGTCCGCGCGGCCCAAGTCCGCGCGGGCCACGGCTCCCGCGCGGGCCAGTGAATAGCCGCGCGTAACCAGCAGCCAGCGCAGCACCGGCTCGACCACGTTGGTATACAGAAAGCCGGGTGACGTTTCCAGCAGCGGCGAGACGACGATTTCGGTGAAGTCGCCGGGGATGACCGTCAGGCCGAAGCCGAAGCGGCCGAGGTGTTCGTCGTAGCAGATCGCCCCCGGCACGCGGCTGGGTGTGCCGTGCCGGTCCACGCGCAGTTGCAGGTCGATGCGCTCCGGCGGCGCGGGCGTCTGAAAGTAGCTCAGGTCGCTCAGGGGAATCTGGGAAGCGACAGTGAGCAGGCCGTGGAGGTCGTAGTAAAGGTAGGCGCGCGGCCGCATCATCAGCCCGCGCGTCCAGATCCATTGCTCGGAGAAGAGATAGTAGACGAATCCGGCGGCCAACATGGCCGCCAGCCCGGCCACCATGACCGGCAGGCCCAGCCGCACGGCCAGCAGCCAGATGACCGGCAGATAGACGATGCCCAGGAACAGCAGGCCGAGCAGGAGCACGCCCGCCAGCCGCCGCCGCGCCGGGCCGCGCGGCCGGTCGCTGAAGACCCACATTTCGCCCAGCAGGATGGCGGCGATGGTGACCGCCCCAGCCAGCGCGGCGGCCGGCATGACCGGCCGGCCGCCACGGGCCAGCGCCGGCAGCAGCGTCAAGTTGAGCGCAATCGCCAGGAGCAGCACGATCAGGAAGCGAATGAGATGCTGGTTGACCGTCAGGCGCAGGCGGGCCAGATGGCGAAAAAAGCGCATGCCCTCGTTGAGATCGGCCTTGCTCTGTCCCTCGTGGCGTGGGGCGAAATCGAAATGCAGTTCGGTGACGCGCAGATCGGGGTGGCGGACGAGAATCTCCAGCAGAATCTTGAATCCTTCCGGCTGGAGGCTGGCGGTGTCGATGGCCGCGCGGCGCACGATGAAAAAGCCGGTCAGCGGATCGGAGACGTTTTTCAGCACGCGGGGAAAGACCATGCGGGCCAGAATGGTGAGCAGTTGCGAGGTGAGCGCCCGCGAGCGGCTGAGACCCACCGGGCCGAGCAGGTCGGCCTGGCGGCTGGCGACGACCACGTCCGCGCCGGTGCGGTTGGCCTGATCCAGCAGCTGGGGGATGATCTCCGGCGGGTGCTGCAAATCGGCATCGATGACGCACAGTCGAAGCCCACCGGCGGCCTCCATGCCCTCGACGACCGCCCCGCTCAGGCCGTTGCGCCGCTCTTCCGGGCGGGCCAGCGCGGCCACCGGAAACGGCCGGCGGGCGGCTTCGTGGGCGATGACGGCCGCCGTGTCATCGGTGCTGTCGTCGACGAACAGCACCGCGAACGCCCGCCCGGCCAGCGCCCGGCCCAAGCGGTCGAGCAGCGGCGCGACGTTGGCCGACTCGTTGCGCGTCGGCACGATCACCGTCAACTCGACTTCGTGCGGTTGGGGCAAGGGGGTTGGTCGCGGGTCGTCGGGTTGCCCGGTGGTTGGTAGCATCATGGTTCGCGTGGCCGCGCGGCGGCCGACGCCGCGGACTCAGATAGGGCGATGATAGCACAGGACGGCGTTGCTTTCCAAAGCGGTTCAGCGGCCTAACGCTTTGACGGTCGGGCGCTTCTCCATTATGCTCCGGGATATGCCGCGCGGTCGCCTCATCGGTTTCGCTTTTCTCGCCCTTTCCCTCGTCTTGGCCGGGCTGACCCTGCCACGACGTGCTGAGCAGCGAGCGCCTGATTGCCGCCGGAGAGCAAGACCACGTCCAGTTGGGTTATCTGACCCTTCAGCCCTAGTTCTCGATCACCATGATGGTTGAACGCTTTCGCGCATTGCTCCCGGCCGCTCTGATCTTCTTGATCGCCTACGCGCTCATGCTCTCCAGCGCCGTCCGCCATAGCAGCACGGTCGATGAGCAGACCCACCTCTTTCGCGGCGCGGCCTATCTGATTGCGCGGGCCACCCACTTCCATGACGTGCACCCGCCGGTGGGCTTCGCCCTCAACGCGCTGCCGCTGCTGACGGAGCCGGAGCTGCGCCTGCCGCTCGATGACCCGGCCTGGGCCGAAGGGCGCTGGGAATTGGCCGCCGGGGCCTTCCTGTGGCGCGACAACGCCGACCCGCTGCGGCTCATCTTCCTCGGCCGGCTGCCGACGATGTGGCTGACATTGTTTCTGGGGGCGGTACTGTATCGCTGGGGCAGGCGGCTGGGCGGGGGAGTGCCCGCTCTCGTGGCCCTGACGTTGCTCCTGTTCGATCCCAACGTACTGGCCCACGGGCGGCTGATCACCAATGACGTTTCGCTCACGCTGTGGCTCACGCTGGCGATGTATCTCTATTGGCGCTGGGCGCAGGCGGGTCGCTCGCGGCTGATCGTCGGGTTGGGCGTGGCTTTGGGGCTGGCGGCGGCCACGAAATACAGCGCCGTCACCATCGTGCCCGTGCTGGCTATCTTGGCCCTGTGGCTGGCCCGGCGGCGGCGTTCGTGGCGGCCGATGGGCGTTCTGACCCTGGCGGGCGGTATTGCCCTGGTTACCCTGTGGGCAGCCTATGGCTTCGCGCTGCGGCCGTTCCCGCTGGGCGCGGTGTGGGCCGATCTGCAATGGACGCTCGATTACCTTCAACAGCCGCCCATCACCTATTTATTGGGCCAATCCCGCCCCGGCGGGTGGTGGTATTACTTCCCCATCGCCTTTCTGGTGAAGACCCCGCTGGTCACGCTGGTTTTGTTAGCGGCGGCGGTCGTCGTGACGGTATGGGCTGTCCTGCGTCGCCGGCAACCGAGCGGGATGGATTGGCCGTCCTGCCTGATGGTCGGCCTGATGCCCCTCTTCTATTTCGCGGTTTCGCTCGTCGGGCCGTTCCAGATCGGCTACCGCCATCTTTTGCCGATGCTGCCGTTCGTCATCCTGTTCACGGCGGTCAGCCTGTGGGGGCCGCGGGCGGCGACGAGCGTCCGGGCGCGGCGGGCGGCGGCCGTACTGGTCGCTTCCCTGCCGGTCCTCAGCCTCGTCGTCTGGCCCAACTATTTATCGTTTTTCAACGTGTTGGCCGGTGGGCCGTCGCGCAACTGGCGGATTTTGTCCGACAGCAACATCGATTGGGGGCAGGATTTGCCGGCCCTGGCGCGGTGGGCTGACGAACAGACGGACGAGCGGCCGTTGTTCCTCAGCTACTTCGGCACGGCCCATCCCTCGGCTTATGGCCTGGATTTCATTTCCCTACCCACCTGGTCACCCACGCCCGAACAAGCCCCGCCGAACCGGCAACTCTACGACGCCCGCGACCCCGCGCCGGGCCGCTACGCCCTCAGCATCACCAATCTGCACGGCCATCTCTTGGGCGAGGACGACGATCTATTCGCCCGCTTTCGGCCGCAAGAGCCGTCGGCCGTCATCGGCGGCAGCATCCGCGTCTACGAGGTGGCCGCCGATGGGCCGCCGTTCGCCCTGGCTCTGGCCGGCCTGACGCCGGGCGCGTTGCACGAGGAGTTGACGGCGCAATTGCCCGGCAACGACCGCCGGGTACGCTGGATTGACGACGCCGAGGCGTTGGTCTGGTCAGCGGGTGGTAGCTGGTTGGCGACAGCCTTCGACATGCCCCACGAGTTGCGCCGGATTCTACCGGCTGAACCGGCTATCGTTAGCGAGCAGCAAACATTTTTTTGGCTGCCGCAACCGCCCGACCTCGCCTGGGCCAATCAAGCGGCCACATTAGGCGATACCCTCACCTATCGGGGCGCACAAATTTACCCGGCGGACGGCGAACTGATCCTCGTGACCGCCTGGGACATGGCCCAGAGCACCGACCGGCCGCTAAAACTCTTCATCCACGCCCGCGACGCGACCGGGCAGATCGTCAGCCAGTGGGACGGCCTGAGCGTTGACCCGTCCAGCCTGCAACCGGGCGACCGCTTCGTGCAGCGCCACCGCCTGCCGTTGGCGGAAAGCCCGCCTGTCACGCTGGTGGTGGGTGTCTATGACGCTGAAACGCTGGAACGGCTGACGCTCGCGGACGGACAAGACCACGTCGTCATCGAACAACGGTGAGACACCCTGGCCTCCCTTTCCCCTCAATTGGCCGGAGACGGGCTTTGGGGTTAATATTCCACTTCTGGAAGCCGATTGACCAATGACCGATAAGCCCAGCATCTCCGCCTTCTTTCCGGCCTATAACGACGCCGGCACCATCAGCAGCATGGTCATCACCGTCCTGCTGACTCTGCGCGAGTTGACCGACGACTACGAAGTGCTCGTCGTCAATGACGGCAGCGCCGATCATACCGCGGCTGTGCTCGATGAGCTGGCCCGCGTCTACCCCGACGAAGTGCGCATCATCCACCATCCGCAGAACCGCGGCTATGGCGGCGCGCTGCGTAGTGGCTTCTATGGCGCGGCCAAGGATTGGATCTTCTACACCGACGGCGACGCCCAGTATGATCCGCGTGAACTCAAGAATCTGGCCGCGCTGATCACCGATGACATCGATTTCATCAACGGCTGGAAGATCGAGCGCCAGGATCCGCTGCACCGCATCATCATCGGCCGCATCTACCAATACATCATCAAGTTCGCCTTCAGCCTGAAGCTGAAGGACGTGGATTGCGACTTCCGCCTGATGCGCCGCGAGGTCTTCGAGCGGGTGCAACTCACTAGCAACAGCGGCGTCATCTGCGTCGAATTGATGAAAAAGGTGCAGGACGCCGGCTTCCGCCTGACCGAGACGCCGGTGCATCACTTCCACCGCGCCTACGGCAAATCCCAATTCTTCCGCTTCCACCGCCTGGCCCAGGTGGCCCGCGATCTGACCAAGTTGTGGATGCAACTGGTTTGGCGGCGCGAAGGGCAAGGGCTGAATGACGAACGACTAGCAACAAACGACGAATCGCCGTCAAGCGTCACCCACTAACCACTGCCCACTACCCACTATCCCATGCCCACCGTCCCCAACGATCACCTCACTTTTTTCAACGGCAAACGCGTCCTCATCACCGGCGGGTTGGGCTTCATCGGCTCCAACATCGCCCATCGCCTGCTGGGGCTGGGGGCCGAGGTGCTCATCGTCGATTCACTCATCCCCGAATACGGCGGCAACGTCTTCAACGTGGATGGGCTGGAAGATCAGTTGCGGATCAACATCGCCGACATTCGCGACGAGCACGGCCTGCGCTATCTGGTGCAGGGGCAGGATATCATCTTCAATCTGGCGGGGCAGGTCAGCCACACCGACAGCATGATCGACCCCTACACCGACCTGGAGATCAACGCCCGCAGCCAGCTCTCTCTGCTGGAAGCGTGCCGCCACGGCAACCCGGCCACCAAGGTCGTCTTCGCCAGCACACGGCAGATCTACGGCCGCCCCGAATACCTGCCGGTCGATGAGCGCCACCCGCTGCAACCGGCCGACGTCAACGGCATCAACAAACTGGCCGGCGAATGGTATCACATGGTCTACCACGACGTGTATGGGCTGCGGACAGTGTCGTTGCGCCTGACGAATACCTACGGCCCGCGGATGCGCATCCGCGACGCCCGGCAGACGTTCATCGGCTGGTGGTTCCGCCAACTGCTGGAGGGGCGCGAACTGCAAATATTCGGCGACGGCTTGCAGGTGCGCGATTTCAACTACATCGATGACGTGGTGGAGGCCCTGCTGATGGTCGCCGCCCACGACGTGGCCGACGGCCAGATCTACAATCTGGGCGGCGACGAACCGATCAACCTCATCAATCTGGCCCGGCTGATGATCGAGGTCAACGGCGGCGGGTCGTTCGCCCTGACCCCCTTCCCCGCCGACCGCAAGCGCATCGACATCGGCGATTTCTACGGCGACTACCGCAAGATTCGCAGCAAACTGGGCTGGCGGCCGTTGGTCGGTCTGCGCGACGGCCTGACGCGGACGATGGATTACTTCCGCGACCACCTGGAGCATTACGTCTGATGGCTGTGGAACCTAAAATCGCCCTGGTGACCGGAGCCAATCGCGGCATCGGTCTGGAAGTGTGCCGCCAATTGGCCGGGCTGGGCTTGCGCGTCATCCTGACCGCGCGCGACCCCCGGCGCGGCGAAGAGGCCGCCCGACTCCTCGGCCGCGCGGGCGGCGACGTGACCTTCTGCCCCCTCGACGTGACCGACCCGGCCTCCGTGGATGCCGCCCAGGCGTTCGTGGCCCAGCAATTCGGCCGTCTGGACGTGCTGGTCAACAATGGCGCTATTTATCCCGACGATAGCGTGAGCCTCCTCGACGTGCCCCTGGCGACCGTGGACGAGACGCTGGCCGTCAACCTCTACGGGCCGCTGCGTCTGTGCCGGGCTTTCGTGCCGGAGATGGGGCGTCGCGGCTATGGCCGCGTTGTCAACGTCTCGTCCAGCTCCGGCCAGTTGAGCACGATGGGCGGCGGGGCCGGGGCCTATGCCATCTCCAAGGCGGCCCTCAACGCCCTGACGCGCATCGTCGCCGCCGAGGCCGGCCGGTCGGTCAAGGTCAACGCCGTCGATCCCGGCTGGGTGCGGACGGACATGGGCGGCCCCGGCGCGCCGCGCAGCGTGGCCCAGGGGGCCGACACCATCGTCTGGCTGGCGACGCTGCCCGACTCCGGCCCCAGCGGCGGCTTCTTCCGGGACCGCCGGTCGATCGATTGGTAAGCGTGTCTATGCCTCAAATCCCTTTTCTTGACCTCACCGCCGCCTATCGTCGGCTGCAAGCGCAGATCGACGCCGCCCTCGGCCGCGTGGCCGCCGGCGGGCGCTACATCCTGGGCGACGAGGTGGCGGCCTTCGAGGCCGAATTCGCCGCCTATCTGGGCCTTGACCACGCCGTGGGCGTCGCCTCCGGCACCGACGCGGTGATGCTGGCGCTGCGGGCCTGCGGCATAGCGCCGGGGGATGAGGTCATCACCGTCAGCCATACGGCCGTCGCCACCGTGGCGGCCATCGAGCTATGCGGCGCGATGCCCCAGCTGGTCGATATCGACGCCGCTACCTTCACGATGGCCCCGGCGGCATTGGCAGCCGCCATCACGCCGCGCACGAAGGCCGTGGTCGTCGTTCATCTCTACGGCAACCCGGCCGATATGGACGCCATCATCCCCATCGCCCGCGCCCACAATCTGGCGGTCATTGAGGATTGCGCCCAGGCCCATGGCGCGCGCTATCGCGGCCGAATTATGGGCGCGATGGGGGATGTCGCCGCTTTCAGCTTCTACCCGACGAAGAATCTGGCTGCGTTGGGCGACGGCGGCGCGGTCGCCACCAATCGCCCGGAGATTGCCGACCGCCTGCGCCAACTGCGCCAATACGGCTGGCGCGAGCGCTACGTCAGCGAGATACCCGGCACCAACAGCCGGCTGGACGAGCTACAGGCGGCCGTGTTGCGGGTGCGGCTGCGCCGGCTGGACGAGGAGAACGACGCCCGCCGCCGGTTGGCCGCGGCTTATACCCAGGCATTGGCCGGTCAGCCCGTGACCACGCCCTACGCCCGCCCCGATGACACGCACGTCTATCACCTCTATGTCATCCAAACCGAACGGCGCGATGCCTTGCAAGCTCACCTGACCCGGCGGGGCATCGGCACGGCCATCCATTACCCCGTCCCCGTCCATTTGCAACCGGCCTATACGCGGCTGGGCTATGGGCCGGGCAGCCTGCCGGCCACCGAAGCGGCGGCGCGGGGAATCCTGTCCCTGCCGCTCAACCCCGACCTGCCGCCCGACGCCGTGGCGACCGTCGCCGCGGCCGTCGCCGACTTCCTGGCCGGGTGAGCATTACCCCCAGCCGCTTGACGCCGCCCCGCCCCATAGACTAGACTTCACCGTTCGTAGTCAGGCGCTTCAGCGCCGTCGGGCGACAAGAGTCGTCGGCGGACAGGAGTCCGCGCGAAGACCGCAACTGAAGTTGCTCACTACGAACCGGAAGACCGCAACTGAAGTTGCTTACTACGAACCGAACTGAGATCATGGAACGCATCCGCTGCTCGATGGGCATCATGGCCCACAACGAAGAGGCCAACGTCGGCCGCCTGCTGGCCCGCGTCGGCGAATCGCGCCTGGCGCGCGTCGATGTAGCTGAGATCATCGTCGTCGCCAGCGGCTGCACCGACCGGACGGAAGAGGTCGTCTGCCGGGCGGCGGCGCAGGACAGACGCATCCGCCTGATCAGCCAGCCGACGCGCGAGGGCAAGGCATCGGCCATGAACCTGTTCCTGGCCCAGGCCACCAGCGACGTGCTGGTGCTCAGCAGCGCCGACCTGCTGCCGGGCGAGGACAGCCTGGAGCAGTTGGTAGCCCCGTTCGCCGATCCAGAGATCGGCATGACCGCCTGCCGTCCCGTGCCGGTCAACGATTCGGCGACGTTTATGGGCTTCGCCGCCCATCTGCTATGGGATTTGCACCACCAGATGAACCTCAGCGGCGGCTTCAAGGCCGGGGAGATGATCGCCTTTCGCAAGGTCTTCGCCCGCATCCCGCCGCATACGGCCGTGGACGAGGCCAGCGTGGAGCCGCTCATCCGCGGCCAGGGCTACGCGGTGCAATATGTGCCCGCGGCCGTGGTCTACAACAAGGGGCCGGAGACGGTCGACGATTTCCTGCGCCAGCGGCGGCGCATCTATGCCGGGCATCTGGAGATGCAGGATCACCTGGGCTACGCGGTCAGCACCATGAGCGGCGGGCGCATCGGCGGGCTGCTGCTGCGCCATCTGACCTGGCGGCCGAAAGAACTATGGTGGACGGCGCGCGTCGTGGCTTTGGAAGCCTACGGCCGCTATCTGGGCCGCCGGGATTATAAGGCGCGGCGCAGCCACACCGTGTGGGAGATCGCCGCGACGACCAAGGAGTTGGAACAACTGTGAATTCAATGGCGGGCGTATTGGCCCGCGTCCCCCTTTTTCAGGCCTACCGCCGCTTCGGCTGGCCTAAATTGCTGCCCCTCAACATCACGCTATCCCCCTCGCCGCGCTGCAATTCGCGCTGCCTGACCTGCAACATCTGGATGAAGCGCGAGAACGAGATGACGCTGGACGAGTGGGACAAGGCGCTGGCCTCGCTCGGCCGCGCCCCTTACTGGTTCACCATCAGCGGCGGCGAGCCGTTCATGTTCGGTGGCATCGTCGAACTGGCCCAACTGGCCTACGAGCATTGCCGGCCGGGCATCATCAACATCCCCACCAACAGTATCCTGAGCACCATCCCCGACAAGGTGGAACGCATCGCCCGCTCCTGTCCGGAGAGCCAACTGATCATCAACCTGTCGCTCGACGGCGTGGGCGAGAAGCACGACTTCATCCGCGGCGTGCCGGGCAACTTCATCAAGTTCGAGGAGCGCTTGCGGCAACTGCTGGAACTGCGCGATAGCCTGCCCAATCTCAACATCGGCATCCATTCCGTCGTCTCCGTGTTCAGCGTCGGCCATCTGGACGAACTGATCGCCTACGCCGAACAATCCGGCGCGGACCAGTTCATCACCGAGATCGCCGAGCCGCGCGTCGAACTGGACACCGTCGGCCTGCCCATCACCCCCAGCCCGGAGCAGTACAACGCGGCCATCGACCGGCTCATCGCCTACGTCGAGAGCAAGCGCTATCGGGGCGTGGCCCGCATCACCGAGGCCTTCCGGGTAGAGTATTACAAGCTGGTCAAGCGCATCCTGGAGGAGCAGGATCAGGTCATCGACTGCTACGCCGGCTGGGCCAGCGCCCAGATCTACGCCGACGGCACGATTTGGCCCTGCTGCGTCCGCGCCGACAACCTGGGCAATCTGCGCGACCACAACTACGATTTCAAGGAAATCTGGTTCGGCGACAAGATCAGGGAAGTCCGCCGCAGCATTGCCGCCAAGGAGTGCTACTGCCCGCTGGCGAATGCGTCCTATACCAATATGCTCATTGACCCGCCGACGCTGTCGCGCGTGGGGTTGAAGGTTATTTCGCCGGACTGATGCAGAAGTTCGCCCATTGAGAATGGTGACCGGGGCGTGATATACTTGTCTAGAGGCCGATGATGACCACAAAAGAACTTTTGCTAAGAGAGATCGAACAACTGAATGAAGAAGAACTAGAGGCATTGTTTGCGCTGGTTCAAGAGTTCCTGGAACAGAAGGACAATGAGGAGAACATCGGATTCCTGGAGCGCCTGGGTAAGATCACGATCGAAGGGCCGGAGGACTTTGCCGAGAATCATGATCTCTACCTGAATGGCGAGAAATCGATTGACGCCGATTTTCGTTGATGCGGCCTACATCACCCTAGGTCGCTGCATGGCCATGAAGAACTGAACACGAATCATCGCCCATGCCCGCCTCCCTCGCCGACATCCGCCGCTTCCTGATCGACACGTTCAACGATGACGAGTTGACCACCCTCTGTTTCGATCACTTCCCGGAGGTCTTTCAGGAGTTCGCCGCCGGGATGACCCTCGGCCGCAAGGCGCTACAACTGGTCGATTATTGCCGGCGGCGGGAGCGTGTGGCGGAATTGCTCGACATCCTGCGCCGCGAGCGGCCGGAGTCATTCGGCAAGGCGCTGGGCGGGCGGATTCGTGCGGCCGAGCGGCGGGTCAATATCAATACGGCCGGGGTTGAGGAGTTGCGTAATTTGCCGGGGATTGGGGAGAGGTTGGCGGAGGGGATTGTGGCGGGGCGGCCGTTTGAGGCTGTGGATGATCTGGCTTGCGTTCCCGGGATTGGGGCTAAGCGGTTGGCGGGTGTGCGGGAGTGGTGTGTGGTTTGAGTGAGAGGATGGCCCAAGGCTGAGTAGGGCTTCTATCGTAATTAAGCGATCTACCCCCAGATTACAATCCAAACGGGATGTGGGGTTTTTTCTGGAGGGATACCTATTAGGACATAAGAACTATGATCGAGAGGGTCAAGCCAACCGCTGCAATTGCTAAATGCAGTAACGTCCATAATCTATTGAGAGAAACTCGGTAGAACCCCTTGAATTTCTTCTTGTGCTCTTCCTCTGCATCATCCATAAGCTTGCGTATATTCGCATCAGGAATCAGATCATTGATCCTGCGTCGATAATAGCGAGCTCGCCCATAATGAAATCGATGACGTTCATAAAGCTTCTGTGAAACGACCGCACCGTATAGACCAAGTACAATCAACGAGATAGTCATGGGTAAGTTCGCCTTTACAAGACCACCACTATTGGGGATTAGGCCCAATATTACGGAAGCTATTATTAAGACGAGATTGGTGAAAGTGGCTCTTTGATCTTCGGCTTGCTTTGCTAAAGACATCTCAGATTCGTACATTGCTAACAAGGCATCCGTGGCATCTGCCATATTGACCTCTCTTTAGATAGCTATCCTCCAAAACACTACCTATTAAAGGTGCAATTATCGAGTGAAAGAATCTTTATGGCAATTACAAGGCAAGCATCAGCTACATCGGATAACCCATCACTTCAATCTATCCACAAATAGCGATAATGTGCCGATAACGCTACAATCCAGGCAAGGTGATCCCCATGCCCTTCGACTGGCTAAAATCCTTCCACCAGGACATCCAAAAAGCCCCCGACTACGCCGAGAAGACGCTGGCCGCCTACAGGCTGGGCATCCGCTCCAAAGGCTCCATCCGCGGCGTGCGCATCGAGGTTGACGGCGACGGCTGCCCGGCCAGCCGCGCCCTCGACCTCCACGCCGAATATAGCCCCGACGACGCGCCCCACCTGCCGCTGCCTGATTGCGCCAAGGGGCTGCATTGCCGCTGCGTCTATCGGCCGGTGATGGCTTATGAGCCGATGGCCGACGACCAGTCGCCGGCTACCGACCATTGAAGAACGATAGCGATTGCGATAACGATAGCGATAGCGACTTACTGCCCACTACCCACTGCCCACTGTCTACTACTCCCCATGCTCACCAGCCACTCCATTAAATCGCTCTACGCCCTGGCCCTGGCCGAGGGGGAAGGGATGGGTACGGCCTACGAATATTATGTCAAGCGGATGGCGCTGGGCCGCTTCCTCAGCGACCGGCCGCGGCCGCAATCAATCCTCATCGCCGGGCTGCCGGAGAAGTATGGCGTCAGTCTCGACTTCCTGCTGCTGGCAACCGAATTGGGCGCCAAGGCGACGATCATTGACAACCGCCCGGAGGCGCTGGAGCGGTTGAACGGCGCGTTGCATACGCTGGCGAGGATGCCCGGCGCGCCGTCGATTACGCCGCCCGTCCATCAGGTGCTGGCCGATCTGGACAGCCTCGGCGCGCTCGATGGCCGTTATGATCTCGTCCTGTCATCGGAAGTGTTGCAACGCCTATCCCCGGCCGGCCGCCAATCGTTCGTCGGCCGTCTGACCCATTCGGCCGCGGCCGTGGCCCTCTTCTGCCCCAACGCCGACAACGAGGCCCACAACAGCCGTAGCGGGTTGGGGGGCTTGACGCTGGAGGAGATAAAGGCCCTGACGACAGACGACAGACCACGGACCACGGCCAAACAAGCGGGGGGCAGCCGCCCGTCGTCCGTCGTCCGTCGTCCGTCGTCTAATGGTTTCATCGACATGCCGCCGTTCCCGCCCGGCATCACCCGCTCGGCCGAGCAGCGGGAGGAGGCCACCAGCGGCCGGTTCGAGGCGTTGGTCATGTGGGGGTTAGGCCGCTATGCCCATGTGGAGCGTTATTTGCCAGGGAGCGTGCGTCGCCGTCAATCCCATATCGTCTATGCTTTCATCGGCGGTTGACGGCAGCGGGACGCTTCCCCTCTGACTGCCCATCGTTCCTTGATTTTACTTCGCATAGTCAGCAGGGTGGAATTTACACACAAGTCCGCCTAGGATATACTACCCTTTGCCGGCATACAGCCGAGACCGCAGTCGAGAGAAACACAATGCCAACAGCATTAATCACCGGCGTCACCGGGCAGGACGGCTCCTATCTGGCCGAACTCCTGTTGCAGCAAGGGTACAGGGTGGTGGGCATGGTGCGCCGCACCAGCACGCTCAACTTCCACCGCATCGCCCATATCCAGGAGCAACTGGAACTCGTGCCCGGCGACCTGAGCGATCAGGTGTCGCTCATCCACATTCTGGAGGAGTACCAACCGGAAGAGGTCTATAATCTGGCGGCGCAATCGTTCGTGCAGACCTCGTGGAACCAGCCGGTCTTCACCGGCGACGTGACCGCGCTGGGCGTCACCCGCGTGCTCGACGCCATCCGCATCGTCAACCCGCGCATTCGCATGTACCAGGCCAGCTCCAGCGAGATGTTCGGCAAGGTCGTCGAAGTGCCGCAGAAGGAGACGACCCCCTTCTACCCGCGCAGTCCCTACGGCGTGGCCAAGGTCTACGGCCACTGGATCACCATCAACTACCGCGAGAGCTACAACCTCCACGCCTCGTCGGGCATCCTGTTCAATCACGAGTCCCCCCGGCGCGGGCTGGAGTTCGTGACGCGCAAGATCAGCCACCAGGCGGCCAAGATCAAGCTGGGGTTGGCCGACGAACTGCGGCTGGGCAACCTGGACGCGCGGCGCGACTGGGGCTTTGCCGGCGACTACGTGCGGGCCATGTGGCTCATGTTGCAGCGCGACGCGCCCGACGACTACGTGGTCGCCACCGGCGAAACCCACTCGGTCGAGCAGTTCCTCGACGTGGCCTTCGAGCATCTGGATCTGGATTGGCACGAGTACGTCGTCCAGGACGAGCGCTTCATGCGCCCGGCCGAGGTCGATCTGCTGGTGGGCGACCCCAGCAAGGCCGGCCGCGATCTGGGCTGGGAGCCGACCGTGTCCTTCGCCGAACTGGTGCGCATGATGGTCGACGCCGACCTGCAACTACTGCGCGACGGCGCGATTGCTGTATAACCACCAATGACGAGTGAAGCCATAGATTAAAGAAGAAGGATCCGCAGATTACGCAGATTTCGCAGATTAAGAAATTAAATCTGCGAAATCTGCGTAATCTGCGGATCATAACTCTTCAAATCAGTGGTTTATTCCATAAGGAGGCACATGACGCAGATTATATTCGGCACGGACGGCTGGCGCGGCCGGATCGCCGAGGATTATACATTCGACAACGTGCGCCGCTGCGCCCAGGGCTTCGCCGCCTTTCTGGGCGAGACGGGCCAGGCCGATAAAGGCGCGGTGATTGGCTACGACCAGCGCTTCCAGGCCGAGCATTTCGCCGCCGCGTCGGCCGAGGTGCTGGCCGCCAACGGCGTGAAGGTCTGGCTGACCCAGAGCAACACGCCCACCCCGGCCATCTCCTACGCCGTGGCCGACAAGCGCGCCGCCGGGGCCATCAACATCACCGCCAGCCACAACCCGCCCCACGATTGCGGCTTCAAGGTGCGCGACGCCGGCGGCGGGGCCATTCCCCCGGCCGACCTGAAGCGCATCGAGGCGGCCATCCCCACAATCGAGGGCGTCCGGCGCATGAAACTCGACGACGCGCTGAGCGACGGCCTGGTCATCAAGTTTGACGCCGCCCCGGCCTACATCGACCTGCTGCACAGCCTGGTGGACATCGAACCGATCAAGGCCGCCGGCTTCAACGTGCTGGTCGATTGCATGTGGGGCAACGGCGCGGGCTGGTTTCCGCGTTTGCTGGGCGGCGGGGCGACACAGATCCACGAGGTACACAACGAGCGCAACCCCGTCTTCCCCCATATGTCGCGGCCGGAACCGATCCCGCCCAACATCGACGACGGGCTGAGCTATGCGCCGCTGCTGGACGCCGACGTGGTCATCATCACCGACGGCGACGCCGACCGTGTGGGGCTGGGCGACGAGGACGGCCGCTTCATCGACCAGTTGCGCGTCTTCGGCCTGCTGGGCTACTACTTCCTGGAAATTCGCGGCCAGCGCGGTCCCATCGTCAAGACCATTTCGACCACCAAGATGCTCAATAAATTGGGCAAGCTCTATGACGTGCCCGTCTACGAGACCGGCGTGGGCTTCAAGTACATCGCCCCCAAGATGAAGGAAGTCGACGCGATGATCGGCGGCGAGGAGAGCGGTGGCTACGCCTTCCGCGGCCACGTCCCCGATCGCGACGGCATTCTGGCCGGCCTCTACCTGCTGGACATGATGCTCCAGACGGGCAAGAAGCCGTCGCAATTGCTCGAATGGCTGTTCGAGAAGGTCGGCCCGCACTACTACGACCGCATCGACACCGCCTTCGAGACCGCCCGCCGCGACGAGGTGCAGGCCCGCGTGCTGGCCGCCTGCCCGGCGACCATCGCCGGCCTGAAGGTGACCGACATCTCCACCCACGACGGCTTCCAGTTCCACATGGAAGACGGCGGCTGGCTGCTCATCCGCTTCAGCGGCACCGAGCCGATCATCCGCGTCTACACCGAGACCACCCACGCCGACCGGGTACAGGATATTTTGCAGGATGGGCTGCGCATCGCCGGCCTGAAATAGTCGTCAGTGGGTAGTGGGCAGTGGACAGTGATCAGTCTGCCCACTGCCCACTGTCCACTGCCCACTGTCCCCAAACTATGAACGCTTTTCAGGACTACTACCCCGACGAAGTGAGCTACTGCTACGGCTGCGGCCGTCTGAATGAGCACGGCTTGCAGATCAAGAGCTATTGGGAGGGCGACGTGTCGGTCTGCCGTTACCAGCCGCGGCCGTATCACATGGCCGTACCCGGCTACGTCTACGGCGGCCTCATCGCCTCGCTGATCGATTGCCACGGCACGGGCACGGCCGCCGCCGCCGCGTACCGGGCGCAGGGCCGCGAGATGGACAGCGACCCGCCGCTACGCTTCCTGACCGCCTCGCTCCACGTCGATTACCTGAAGCCGACGCCCATCGATCAGCCGCTGGAGTTGCGCGGCCGGGTGAAGGAGATCAAGGGGCGCAAGGTCATCGTCGCCATCGACCTGCTGGCCCACGGCGAACTGTGCGCGCGGGGGGAGATCGTGACGGTGCAGGTTCCTGATGACTTCATGGCCAAGCTGATGGCGAGTGGCGAGTAGCGCGTGGCGAGTAAGGTGTGATGGCAAACGGGATTCAAGAGACGGACGGCACGATCATCCTCGTCGATACCCATTGCCACCTCGACTTTCGCACGCTGGCCCCGGATATCGAAGGGGTGGTTGCGCGGGCGGTGGCCGCCGGGGTCACGCGGATGATCATCCCCGCGCTCGATCTGGCGAGCGTCCGGGCGACATTGGCCCTGGCCGAGCGCTTTCCTGAGATTTGGGCGGCCGTCGGCGTCCACCCAAACTCGGCCGAGGCTTGGCAGGACGCATGGATCGACGCACTGCGCGCCGCCGCCGCGCACGAGAAAGTCGTCGCCATCGGCGAGATCGGCCTGGATTATTACTGGCACAAGACCCCGCCGGACGTGCAGCAGCGCGCGTTCACCCTTCAACTCGAACTGGCCGGGGAGTTAGGGCTGCCGGTCATCGTCCACAACCGCGAGGCGAGCGACGACACGCTGCGCCTGCTGGCCGCCTCGCCGGTTGCCGGGCGCGCGCGCGCGGGCGTATTGCACTCGTTTGACGGCGATTGGGCGCTGGCCGAGCGCGTGCTTGACCTGGGCCTCACCATTGGTTTCACCGGCCCACTGACCTACAAGAAGGCCGATACCCTGCGCGACGTGGCCGCCCGCGTGCCGATTGACCGCATCCTGGTCGAGACGGATTCCCCCTACCAGACACCGGAGCCATACCGTGGCAAGCGCAACGAACCGGCCTACGTGCGCCTGGTGGCCGAGCGTCTTGCCCAACTGCGCGGCCTGTCGCTGGCTGAGATCGGGCGTGTCACCACAGCTAATGCCGAAAAACTTTTCAATCTGACCACTGACCACAGACCACAGACCACTGAAGAACGATAGCGAATGCAATTGCGATTGCGACAGCGATAGCGATATTCTGTCCACTATCCACTACCCACTACCCACCATGCTCTCCATCATCATCGTCAATTGGAACGTTCGCGACCTCTTGCGGGAATGCCTGCGTTCGCTTGACGCCGGGCGTGGTGGGGAGGAACTGGAAGTCATCGTCGTGGATAGCGCCTCGGCCGACGGCAGCGTTGACATGGTGCGCGCCGAATTCCCGTGGGTGCGCCTCATCCCCTGCGACGAAAACGTGGGCTTCCCGCGCGGCAATAACCTGGGCCTGGCCGAGGCGCGCGGCGACTATTTGCTGCTGCTCAATCCCGATACGGTCGTGCTGGGCGACGCATTGGCGGTCATGCGGGAGTATTTGGCGGCGCAACCGGCCGTCGGCGCGGTCGGGCCGCAATTGCTGAACCCCGATGGATCCGTGCAATCATCGCGCCGCCGCTTTCCCACCCTGGCGACCGGCTTCTTTGAGTCCACCTGGCTGCAAGGGCTGGCCCCTGGCGTGTTGCGGCGCTATTACGCCCTCGACCTGCCCGACGACGCCACGGCCGAAGTCGATTGGCTGGTCGGCGCGTGCATCATGGTGCCGCGCGCGGTCTATGAACGCATCGGCGGCCTTGACGAGGGCTACTTCATGTACTCCGAAGAACTCGACTGGTGCCGGCGCATCGTGGCCGCCGGCTGGCGCGTAGTCTACCATCCGTCGGCGCGGGTCGTCCATCACGTGGGCCAGAGCAGCGATCAGGCCGTAACCGCCCGCCACATCAATTTCCAGCGGGCCAAGTTGCGCTACTATCGCAAATATCACGGCCGCGCGGCGGCGGAGGCGTTGCGGCTGTTCCTGCTCGCCAATTACGCCGGGCAGTTGGCGCTGGAAGGCGTGAAGGGCGCGCTGGGCAACAAGCCCGACCTGCGCCGCCAGCGCGTCCGAGCCTATGCCGCCGTGTTGCGCTCCGGTCTGCGGCCGGCGGGGTATTAGCCATGCGCATTGGGCTGGTGACGGGGGAGTATCCGCCAATGGAAGGCGGCGTGGGGGCATTCACCGAGCAGTTGGCGCGCGCCTTGAACCTCCTCGGCCACGATATCTACATCATCACCTCGCGCAAGGCCCGCCCGGCCGATGCCTCGCCCCAACCCGCGGCGATGTTCGCGCCGATCGACCTCGGCTACGCTCGCCTGATCCCGCGCGTTGGGCGCTGGCGGTGGCCGTCGCTGTCGGCCGTGGCCGATTACGCCATCCGCTACGATCTGGAAGTGATCAATCTGCAATATCAGGCCGCGGCCTTCAACATGCGCGGCGCGGCCATCCACTACCTGCCCTGGCGATTGAAAGGCATTGCCCCCACGATGGTCACCTTCCACGATCTGAAGACGCCCTATCTCTTTCCCAAAGCCGGCGGGTTGCGCGAACGGGTGGTGCGCGATCTGGCGCGGCGGGCAAGGGGCGTCATCGCCACCAACGCCGCCGACATGCGCCGTCTGGAAGAATGGGGAGTGAGCCGCGCCCGGCAAATCCCCATCGGTAGCAACATCGACGCCTACCGGCCGAATCACGTCGAACTGGCCGAGGTCCGCGCCGGGCTGGGCCTGGGCGACGATAGCGTGTTGCTCGGCTACTTCGGCTTCCTGAACGAGACGAAGGGCGCGGATACGCTCATTACGGCATTGGCTCAATTGGATGACCGCCATCACCTCGTCTTCATCGGCGGCCAAACCGGGGCCAGCGACCCCGACAACAACCAGACCTTTCTGGCCGGTCTGCGGCAACAAATCGAGCGGTTGGGTCTGGCCGGCCGCGTCCATTGGACCGGCTTTCTAGCGCCGCAGCGGGTCTCCACCTACCTAGTCGCCGCCGATATGATGGTCATGCCCTATCGCGACGGCGTCTCGCCCCGTCGGGGGACGCTGATGGCCGTGTTGGCCCACGGCCTCCCGCTCATCACCACCGCCCCGGCCGAAGCTACGCCGGAGTTCCGTCACGGCGACAATATGTGGCTGGTGTCGCCCGATGACCCCCAGGGTCTGGCCGACGCGATTGCCGCGCTGGCCGCCGCGCCATCCCTCCTGGCCCGGCTGGGCGAGGGAGCGCGGGAACTGGCTCAGGCCTATAGTTGGGATGTCATTGCCGCGCGGACGGCCGACTTTTTGGCCGAGGTAGTCGCTCAAAAAGGCCACACGTAGGGCGTTCATCGACCAAACGGCCATGACGGAATAACCCGCCACTGCTACAATCCGCTCAATGCTTGCCCATCCCGCCGCCGAGCGCCGCCTTCTGGCGCTCATCCTCCTGCTATACGTTGCCCTGGGTTTTACCTATGCCCTCGTCACCCCGCCGTTCGAGGCATCGGACGAGCTATGGCACTACCCCATGGTGCAACATCTGGCCGGGGGCAACTCGCTGCCGGTGCAGGTCTTCGATCCCGCGCTGGCCGGGCCGTGGAACCAGGAGGCCAGCCAGCCGCCGCTCTACTACTATCTCGGCGCGGCGCTGACCTTCTGGATCGACCAGTCCGATATGGCCCAGGCCCGCCGGCTGAATCCCCACGTTGACAACGGCCTGATCACGCCCGACGGCAATAACAATCTGGCCGTCCATGACCCGGCGGCCGATCCCTGGGCCGGGGCGCTTCTGGCCGTGCGTGTGGTGCGGCTGCTTTCAGTGCTCTTGGGCGCGGCCACGGTCTATCTGACCTATCGCATCGCCGCCGCGACCGCACCCGACCGCCCAGTGGTGGCCCTCGGCGCGGCGGCCATCAACGCCTTTCTGCCGATGTTCCTGTTCATCAGTGGCGCGGTCAATAACGACAATCTGGCCGTGCCGTTGACCTCGTTGGCCTTACTACTGATGATTCGCATCGTCGCGAAACGACGCGAAAACGATACGCCGGTTCGCTGGACGGAGTGGTTCACGCTCGGCGTCGTCATCGGTCTGGCAATCCTCACCAAGGAAGGCACGATCGGCCTCATCCCGATGGCTTTGGGTACGGTGGTGGTGGCGACGTGGCAGTGGTGGAGCAGANNTCGCTGGCCCAACTGTGGGGCGAGCGGCGCGGCTTTATGATGTCGTTCTGGGGGCTGTTCGGCGGTGTCAACGTGCCCATGTCGCTGTGGGTCTACACCGTGCTCAACGCCATCCTGCTATTGAGCGTCGTCGGTTTCGCCTTGCATCTGCTCCGCTTGCTATTGGCCGAAGTGCGGGCGTGGCGCGAAAGCCATGAAACATGGTTCCCCCGCCTGCTGCGCCCCGTCGAGCGCCACTTCGGCCTTATCGTCAACGTGCTGTTCGCCGCGGCCGTGGTCTATGGCCTCATCCAATGGGCCACGACCACCTGGTCATCGCAGGGGCGATTGGTCTTCACGGCCATTTCGTCGCTATCTACCCTGATGGCCGTAGGTCTTGGGGAGATTGGGAGCCTGGGATCGCCGCCGTCCCGGCGGCCAGGCGATTGGATCATCGCCACCGCATCCATCTTCCTGCTTCTAGTCGCCGTCGCCGCGCCGTGGCTATGGATTCGCCCCGCCTACCTGCCTCCGACCTACCCCGGCCCACTGGCCGAACAGACGGCCGTCGATTTCGGTGAAGCGCTGCGGCTGGTCGGATATGAGGTAGAATACGACGATCCGCGACCGGGTGACACCGTGCGCGTCCGGCTGGAGTGGGAAGTGTTGCAACCGATGGAGCGCGACTGGAGTGTCTTCGTGCATCTGAACGATCCGGTGCTGGGACGGCCGATTGCCCAACGGGATATGTACCCCGGCGCGGGCCTGCGGCCGACCAGCCTGCTGCAACCCAGCGAGCGCCTGGTGGACGAGTACGTCCTGACCATCCCGCCGACGGCCGTGGCCCCGGCCGAACTGGAACTGGCCGTGGGGCTATATGACTTCGCTACGGGCGAGCGCTTGACGGCCGGCAGCGGCGATGCTACGGTGTTGGCGACGATCCCGCTGACCGCGACCGACGGGCCATATCCCAATCCCGTCTCCTTGTTCTTTGAGTATGGGCTGGAGTTGGTCGGCTTTGCCGTCGAACCGCGGCGGGTGACGGCCGGCGAGACGGTGAACGTGACGACATACTGGCGGCCGTCCGAACCGCTGCCGGGCGACTTCACCTTCTTCGCCCAGATCGTCGGCGCGGACACGACCCGCTACGCCGCGGCCGACGTGACGCCGCCTTTGCCGACGAGCAGTTGGGCGGTCGGTGAAGTGGCCGAGTTGCGTTTGTCTTTAACTGTCAACGGCGATACCCCGCCCGACGTCTACCCGCTCATCGTCGGCCTCTACACGCGCACCGCCGAGGGCGGCTTCGACCGCCTACAACAGGTCACGCCCGACGGCCGCCTGACCGACGACTTCCTGACCTTGACCCAGGTGAGGGTAGACGCGCGATGACAGCAGGGGAGCAGGGGAGCAGGGGGGCAGGGGAGCAGGGGAGCGCCGAGGAGAGCCGCCGTCCCGGCGGCTCTTCTTCCCCCCTGCTCCCCCGCTCCCCTGCTCCCCTGCCTTCTTCATCCCCCCTGCACTCCTCCCCCCTCGCCCTCGGCCTCCTCCTCGGCGCCACGGCCGTCCTGGGCGGTATCGTCCTGGCCTTTGGCGGGCCGGTGGCCGGGGCGGGCGTGCTGCTGGGCGGGTTGGCGGCGCTGCTCATCCTGCGCAACATCGAGCTGGGCTTCTTTGCCGTCATCGCCGTCGTCGCCTTGCTGCCCTTTGCCACACTGCCGGTGGACATCGGCGTGACGCCGACGTTCCTCGATTTCGCCCTGGGTGGGGTCGTCTTCGTGTGGCTACTGGGCATCGTCACCGGCCGGCAGCGGCGGCTCATCACCGCGCCGGTCGCCCTGCCGCTGATCCTGTTCATCATCGTCGCCGTCTTCGCCTTCATCTTCGGCCTGGCAAACGGCCCACTGACGCCGACGCTGCTGCGCAAATTCGCCGAACTGCTGCTCAGCCTGGGTTTCGTCATCGTCGTCATCGACTACTGTCGCGAATGGTCGCTTCTGGAGCGGCTGGTCAAGTTCCTGCTGCTCATGGGCGCGGCGGCGGCGGCCGTAGCCATCGGCCTGTGGCTGCTGCCCGACGACACGGCTAACACACTATTGAATGCCCTGACCCGCCTCGGCTACCCCGGCGGCTGGGTCATACGCTACATCGAGGAGAACCCGGCGCTATCGGAGCGGGCCATCGGCACGTCGGTCGATCCCAACTCGCTGGGCGGGCTGCTGCTGATGATCGGCGCGCTGGTCGGGCCGCAGGTGATGACCAAACGGCCGCTCTTCCGCCGTCCGGTCACCTGGGGCATCGCCGCGCTGATCTTCGTGGCCCTGGTGCTGACCTTCTCGCGCGGGGCGATGCTGGGGCTGGCCGCTGGGCTGGGTTTCGTCGCCGTGGCCCGCTACCGCCGCCTGCTGCCCTATATGGTCGTGGTCGGTCTGCTGCTGCTCTTGCTGCCCATCACCCAGGACTACATCGCCCGCTTCGTCGAGGGCTTCCAGGGTACCGACCTGGCGACGCAGATGCGCTTCGGCGAATACAAGGACGCGCTCATCCTCATCGGCCGCTACCCCATCTTTGGCGTCGGCTTTGCCGGCTCGCCCGACGTCGATCTCTATCTGGCCGTCGCCAGCGTCTACTTCACCATCGCCGGGCGGATGGGGCTATTTGGGCTGCTGGCCTTCCTGGGCGTTATCGGCGCGGTCTTCGGCTACGCTTTTGTCCACCGCCGCGCGGCGCGGGCCGACGAGCGCCACGACGCCGTCTGGCTGGGCCTCCACGCCGCCCTCGTCGGCGCGCTGGTGGCCGGCGTGTTCGACCATTATTTGTTCAACATGGATTTTCACCACGCGGTGACGATTTTTTGGATGATGTTGGGGATGGGGGTGGCGGGGACGCGGTTGGTGGCGGAAGAAGAAGAGATGGAACGCGGATGAGGCGGATGGGGCGGATTTTCGCGGATAAGAGGCGGAAAAGGTCAATTACGTTGGGCAGTCAGGCGAAGATAAGTCAGAAACTCAGCCAATTCAACCAGTCCTTCGGCTTCTTCCCGTTCATCGGAACTCAATTCATGGCCTGCGTCTTGCCGGTCAAGCAAATATTGCAGGCGATTTTGTACTGCTTCGGGAAGCTCGAAATGGACGACTTCCTCGGGTAGTTCGATTGTCGTAATCATTCGCTTTCCTCGTGCCTGATCGGAAAAGATAAGATGAATTTTACGTCGCTGGGTACATTGGGTCAATTGCCCCATCGCCCACGCCCGATTCTAGAAACCGACTTTGGCGAACCGGAGTTCGTTCCGAGAAACTCGGTTTCAAAAACGCATGATACAATTACCCCATGTCGCGCCCAATTATCATCTTCCTGAAAATCCTCTCCATCATCTTGTGGCTTATCACCACGTTCATCGTCGTCTTCGCCCTCATCGCCGCCATGAGCGGGGTCGATTTCCCCTGGCTGGACCCGCTGGAAAGTTTGGTGGGCATCGCCATCACCGGCGTTGGCGGCATCATCGCCTGGCTGACGGCACGTCGGGGCGAACGAGCGGCCTCGCAGCAGAACTCTATAGCGTTAGCCTTGGGGGAAAACTCTAAAGCCGTTAGCATTGGACCTGACAATAGAGGGCCGATTGCCCTTGGTGACGTCGGTGAACAAAACATCACCGAACTGTCCGGCGACTTTCGCCGGGCCACGCTCCATATCGTCAACCAATACTTGCGCGCATCAGGCCCACCATTGTGGAATGAGGCGGATTTCCGTACGGCGCTGTGGCGTTATCTGGATTGGGCGGCCAAGCGTTACGGCCGACCCCAATTGCGCGGGATTGAAAAGCGAGAGAAAGAGCTGCCCGACATCACGTTGGAGAAGGTCTATGTTTCACTTGCCGCTGTGCCTGACCCGGACGAGCGGGAGGAACGATCACTTCGACGCGGTCGCCGGAACCAGGAAGAGACGATGCCGGATGAGGGAAATCGACCCGAACCGATCGATATGGCTAAATTGCTTCAGGACAATACCCGCCTGGTGATAACCGGCGCGCCCGGTTCCGGCAAGACCACCTATCTTTATGTTATCGCCAGCACGTTGGCCCGAGCGATGATTGGGGACAATGTAGAAAATTGCGCCGATGCTCTAGGCATGTCGGGGCCACTACCCTTACCCATTTATATCTCACTGGGCGATTACAATCGCTATCGCCTTGGCCCTCGCGAGCCGGGCGATCCTGAACACGGGACTTTGTTGGCCTACGCTCGCTATGCCCTGATCCGGCAACTGGGAGGGTTGCACTTGCCGAAGGATTTCTTCGAGCGCTTACTAACCAGGGGCCAAACGTGCGTATTTCTGTTGGACGGTCTGGATGAGGTGGTGGATGAGCGCCATCGGCAGATCGTCAGTCAGGACGTAGAGAACCTGAGTTACATTAAAGATGTCGGCCGCATCGTCGTCACCAGTCGCACGCGCGCCTACGTTGGCGAGAGCAAGCTGCCGTCTACCTTCCGCCGGGTTGAAGTTCAGCCGATGGCTGTCGAACAGGTAAATGAGCTTGTCAAACGCTGGTGTGGCGCGGTATACGATACGGTGGACGCGCCGAACGAGACGGCCGAGTTACAGGCTGAGATCGCCCGCCTGGAAGAACACCGCCGTTCGCGCGGCGAAGACCGGCGACTGGCCGATACGCCCCTGTTGGTGACAATCATCGCCATTGTCCACTACAACGACCGGCGGCTGCCCGAACAGCGCGCCGCGCTCTATAAAAGTTGCATCCACGTGCTATTGGCCGAATCGCACCATACGAAAGGCGAAGCGCGCCACGACCTGGAGGATTGGGGCGGTACGGAGGACGACAAGCGGGAATTGCTAACCTTGCTGGCCTATCACATGATGTCGGCCGGGGAGAAAGCCGGCCGGACAGTCGAAGAGTCCAAGCTGAAAGAGTGGCTGCAGCCACGCGTCGTTCGCCGTCGCGGCGAGACCGAGGCCGGCAAGATGTTGGCCGACTTTCTGCAGGCGATGGCCGAGCGGGCCAGCTTGCTCCACGAGCGTGACCGGGCCTATGAATTTATCCATCTGTCGTTTCAGGAGTACCTGTGCGCCACCTACCTGGCCCACGAACTGCCCGATCTATCCGCCATTGTTCATTTCCTGATCGACAATCGCTATGTAGCCGACTCCTGGTGGCGGGAGACGATCCTGCTCACCCCCGGTTATCTGAGCATTGAGAATCGTACAGCGGCGTTCAGCCTTATCCAGCGCCTGGCCGGTTTACCCCAACAAGATGGTATTGCCCTGGCCGCGGCCGAACTGGCCGGCAGCGCCTACCTGGAACTCAGTTCTGAAGACGAGCCGACTTGCAACCTGGTAACGACCCGCCTCGTAGCCCTCCTCGCCGACGAATCCCTGACCGCCCCCAACCCCCTCCGCGCCGCCGCCGGTCTGGCCCTCGGCCGCCTCGGCGACCCGCGGCCCGGCGTCACCTCCCCCATCCCAACCACCGTCCTCATCCCCGCCGGCCCCTTCCGCATGGGCAGCGACAAGAAGGATCGCAGCAGTCCCTACTACGACGAATTGGCCTATGATGACGAAGAGCCGAGCCACGTCGTCAGCTATCTGAATTTCGATTACAAGATCGGCCAATATCTCGTCACCGTAGCCCAATACCGCCTCTTCGTCGAGGCCGGCGGCTACGACCCCCGGAAGAGCAGGGAGTTTTGGCCGGGCGGCGGCCTGGAATGGCTCAAACAGAGCGGCCAGAACGCGCCTCGCTACTGGGATGACCCGCAATGGACGGTCGACAACCACCCCGTCGTCGCCGTTACCTGGTACGAGGCCGTGGCCTACTGCCGTTGGTTGAACGCCAACAAACCGGCCGGTCGTGGCTTCTTCCGCCTGCCCGATGAGGCCATGTGGGAGAAGGCGGCGCGAGGAACCGACGGCCGCCGCTGGCCGTGGGTTGGCGACTTTGACAAGACAAAACTCAATAGCGACAGTGGCGGCATCGGTCGCACGTCGGCTGTGGGTATCTTCCCCGCCGGCAAATCGCCCTATGACGTTTACGATTGCGCCGGCAACGTCCTGGAGTGGTGCAGCGGGCCGGGCTATGCGAGTGGGGAAAAGTATCCGCTAAAGCTACGGTCGTATATGGAAGACCTGAAGCTGTCGGCGGATACGCGAGCTTTGCGGGGCGGCTCGGGGGACTACGACGATCTGCTCAGCCGCGCTGCGTACCGGAACGACCTCACCCCCGACAACTGGGGCAACGATGTGGGGTTCCGGGTGGTCGAACTTCTCTCCGATCCTGACTTCTGATTTCTGGATTCTGAATTCTGATCTTCTTCTGAATTCTTTCTTTTGATCTGGTCAAATAAAATAGAAGGATGGGTAACAACGAGCGTGGGGTGAGGGACAGGCCCACCCATCGCCGAGCCGGCAGGCGAGGCGATCCGCGAATTTTTTTGTAGGGCGATTTGGCAAATTGCACCACACACTAAAACAAAAAGCGGGGCCGGAATCCCTTCCAGCCCCGCTTCTCTTTTTCTTCAATCTGCGTAATCTGTGAAATCTGTGGATTCTCTTCCCTACAACGCCGGCAACAACTCTTCCTCCGCCTCCGCCGGCGTCGGATGCCGCAGCACGATCTGGTCATTCTCCACGTCGACGATGACCGTCTCGCCTTCCTCGAACTCGCCGGACAGCACGGCGTCGGACAGCTTATCCTCCACCGTCTGCTGAATCAGGCGGCGCAGGGGGCGCGCGCCGTATTCGGCGTCGTAGCCGTTCTTGGCCAGCCAATCCTTGGCCGCGTCGGTCGCTTCCAGCAGCAGGAAGTGCTCATCCATGCGCTCGTTGACGTCGCCGATCTGGATGTCCACGATCTGGCGGATGTCCTCGGGCTGCAACTGGCGGAAGACGATGACGCTGTCGAGGCGGTTGAGGAACTCCGGCCGGAAGCTGCGCTTCAGTTGCTCCATCAGCTTCTTCTGCATCTCGCGGTAGCTCTCTTCGACGAGAACGGCCGCGTCCTGCTTGAAGTTGAAGCCCAGCCCGCCGCCCTTCTTGATCATGTCCGCGCCGACGTTGGACGTCAGGATGATGATCGCGTTGCGGAAGTTGACCTTCTGCCCCTTGGCGTCGGAG
>CXWJ01001505.1_pt1 | contig 42175 bp, 40 predicted proteins | sample 590841 | NCBI WGS metagenome assembly CXWJ01 (sample SAMEA3498367, study PRJEB10139) | wastewater metagenome | biome: wastewater treatment plant; material: activated sludge | place: Austria | collected 2015-01-21 | reverse complement strand
TAAAATCGTGGGTTGAAACAACATCTTCGCCGCCCTTTGCAAAAATTCGGGATGACTCATGTTTCTTTGGACTTCAACAACACTGCATGACCGTCGGGGTCGCGTACCAGGAACATATCGACATTTCCGATTTTTGCGACGGCGCTCGAAATTTTTGTAAATCCTTGTTTTTCAAGTTGCTGCAACATCTTCGGCAGGTCGTCCACTTCCAATTCCGTTTGGTAATGCCAAAGGTCTGTCGGGCTGCTGTCCGCCGGATACGGGCGACCGCCCGGCGGGGCGATGTAGCGCAGGAATTCGACGCCGAAACCTGTGTCGGCGTGTAAGCCGTTGATGTCGAGCCTTGCGCCGAACACCTGATTCAAATGCTCCTGCTCCGTGCCGTAGTTTTCAGAGTGGCCGCCGTGCACGAGGCCGAGCGCGTCGCGGTAGAAAGCCATGCTCGTGTCTGTGTCTGAAATGCCGATGGCGGTGTGGTCGATGCCTAAAAAAAGGGTGGAAGGTAGAGGGGGGAGGGTGGAAGGTTGACCCGCTCCGGATGTTTCAGACCCTCTACCTTCTACCTTCCACCTTCCACCCTTTTCAGGCGGAAACCAGATGAGTTCGAGGTTGTGTCCTTCCGGATCGCGGAAATAGAAGGCTTTGATGCCCGCAGCATTGGGCAAATACCCGGGCAAGGTCTGCGGTGCGGTGCTGACATGGACGACTTTGTTTTTCAACAACTTCCGATACGCGGCGTCCATGTTGCTGACGACGATGGCGAGGTGCTGGAACCAAAGGTCGTTGCTCCGCATATCGGTTGCCACCGGGCGAGATTCCGCGCCGTCGAAGTCCATCAACCGGATTTTTTCGTCGCCGAGTTGGAGTGTGACGATACGGACGCCGGCCGTTTTTTCTGATAATCCGAACAGTGTTGCCACCTCTTCACCCGACCATTTTTCTTCCTTAATTTTTTGAAAATCAAGGTTTTTTACAAAAAAATCCACTTCCCGGTCGAGGTCTTCGACAGTGATGCTCACGCCTGTGACGGCGGTGGTTTTTTGGGAAAATGCAAATGACGGAAGGCAAAAAGCAAGCAATAGTAGAGCCTTCCAGCGTACGGTTTTTTTGTCATGCTGTAAGCAACCGTCCACTCTGCGACGGGGAAAATCGGGCACGATCCATCCGTAGAGCGGACGGTTGCTTACAGCATGACAAAAAAGGTAAATTGACCGGCAGGCTTGGTGCAGAGTGCCAAAGTAGGCAGTTGTTAATTGAAAAAAGTATTGCATGTTTCGATGTTTTTCAATGACTTCAATTACGCCAAATTACCCAAAATTTCCCCCACTCTCAACGCATTCGCCATAGCCGTCAGCGACGGATTCACCGCCCCTGAAGAAGGGAAGAAAGAAGTGTCCACGACGTACAGGTTGTCGAGATCATGTGCCTTGCAGTTCAGGTCGAGCACGGAAGTTTTCGGATCGTGACCGAAGCGGCAGGTGCCGTTCTGGTGGCTTACCCCGCCGATGCCGAGTTTGAAACCGTAATATTTCGTCGTGCCGCCAACACCTTCGTTTTCAGCCACTTTGTCCATGATACCGATGAGTTTTTCACGGAGGCGGCGGTAGGCTTCGAGGTTGTTTTGGGTATAGTGCAGTTGGATATTGCCTTCGGCGTCCACTGCGACGCGATTTTCCGGCAGCGGCAGATCTTCGGCGGTGATAAAGTAGTCGATGATGTGCCCGGCGAAGTGGGCGGCGTCTTTGCCGTCTTTGCCGAGATCGTCGCCCACGGCGTCGGCGAGCAGGAGCGGGTCGGCTTTGCCCATGTTCTGGATGGCGCCGAGCGGGTGCGGGCTGTCGTCGGCGCCGTGGTAGAAGTCGGGGATAAGGATGGCTTTCTGGAAAGTGGAAGGGTTGGGCTTGGCGGAATAGGCCAGCACGATACCGTTGTTGTGGATCATCAGGTTGCGCCCGACCTGGCCGCTGCTGTTGGCAAGGCCATTGGGGTGTTGGTCGTTGGCCGAGCGGAGCAGCAGCGCAGCGGAATTGATGGCGCCGCAAGCCACCACGATCGTGTCGGCGTGGTAGGTTTCCTCCATTCCTTCACAGGCGACGGTGACACTCACCGCCCGGCGACCGCTTGCGTCGGTGTTGATTTTCAATGCTTTCCGATTGCGAAGCAGGGTCACGTTGGGGTGTTGCAAGGCGCCCTGCACACCCACGACATGACTGTCGGCCTTTGCGCCGGTGGGGTCGGGGTAGCCGTCGTAAAGTTCGACGTGGAGGCGGTCATTGGTGCGGCCGTTCAGGTCCTGTGGCAGCCGGATGGCGAGCGGGATCGGCGCGGGGTGATAGCCCTGGCGTCGGATTTGCCCGGTCACTTCCGCCATACGCGGTTCGAACGGCAGGGCAGGGTAGGGGAATCCGTTGGTTGCAGGCGGCTCGGTGGGGTCGATGCCACGCGTGCCGTGTACGGCGTAGAGCGCTTCGGCCTCATCGTACCAGGGAGCGAAGTCTTTGTATTTCAACGGCCATTCGGGGGAAAGGCCGTCGAAGTGCCGGGTAGCCCCGAAGTCGCTCTCGCGCAGGCGGAGCAGCGCGCCGCCGTACATTTTGGTGTTGCCGCCCACCCAGTAGTGTTGGTAGGGTGAGAACTCCTTACCAGCAGCGTCGCGCCACATTTCGGTGGTTTTGTAGCGGCCTTTGGCTACTTCCAGCGGGTCCCAGTTTTCTTTTTCTTTGGGCAGAAAGTCGCCGCGTTCGAGGAGGAGGATGCGCTTGCCGGTGGGAGCGAGTTTATACGCCAGTGTGCCGCCGCCCGCGCCGGTGCCGATGATGATGATGTCGAATTGCATGTTGATTCGGTGATTTGTTTATTTGTTGATTTTGAGCGTTGGGTTGACCAATCAACTGAGCTCCAATCAACCAATCACTATTTCCGGGACAAAGGTGCGAGAGACGGGGAGGGCGGGATGTTACACGGGTAACAAAGGGATAAATTGTGATTTGACTTTGTGAAAAATTCTTAGTTTTGTCTTTCAAAATATACCAGCCATGCAAGCATCTGCAGCAAGTTTTGAAACACGCAAACGACAGGTTCTGGATTATCTCGCCAAACTCGCACCACAGGATGAACCGTTACTCCAATCCATTGAAAGCCTGATTTTTGCGGAACTTGAAATCCCAAATAACGATGACATTTCGACGGAACAGGAGGGTATTATCCGTGCGCGTCGGGAAAAATTCCTCGCCTACCCGGAGAGCGGAATCCCGTGGGAAGCGACCTATCAAAAACTTAAAAATAAGGCATGATACACCGTGTCATCCTTTCTCCTGAAGCAAATGACGACATAGAAGTTGCGTTTGAATGGCATGGGGCGCAATCACCCGGGTTGGACGACCGTTTTTTGGAAGAAGTCAACTCTGCCCTTGAGCAGGTTGCCGGACATCCCTACCGATTCCCGGAACGTTTTGCGGGAGTACGGGCGGCTCTGTTGAGGAAATTCCGGTACACCATTTTTTATGAGTTCAATGAAACACAAGGTGTTGTGTTTGTGTACGGCATTTTGCATCAGGCTCGAAATCCCAAAGTTTTAAAAAAGCGGACCGAGGGCTGATGTTAATAGTTGTTAATTACTAACCACGTACAGTTCTTACCAATTAAAAATATTGTATTATGACATTTCAAGAATTACAGGTATCATCTTACCTTTTTAGACGATTTTCAAATGACGACGAAAGTTATATTGTAATTGCCAAAAGGGCATTGAACCTGAATTTGAAGGAAGACCAAAGTCAAATTTTAGAGTTTTTGAATAAATGGGGCTGCAGACAATTCAAACGAGAAAATCATCCGGAGACTGCAGAATCTTTAAAAAAATGGTTTTCAAAGTTCGAATCTGTTTTGCCACATCAATCTGAAACACTCCTTGAACATTCTGAGTAAAAGATATATAGTTATGAACCTCTTTTTAATGAGTTAATGAATGCTTATGCTTCGACCAAGATTAACCATAGCAAGTCTATAATAAATTCGATTGGGCCTGTTGGTGCTGCAAAGACTTTATTTGCATTGCGGAAACACTCTTTCCCACCGTGAGACAATCCAATTATTAACGAAAAGAAATTTGCAAAAGATGGTACGGGGTATTGTCGTTATTTAATTTATGTTCAAGAAAAATTGATTGCATTAAAAGAAGAATGTTGGCTGAAGGGGATAGACGTTAAAGATATTCCTGCAATGCTTGACAGACCTTATGCAAGTCTGGTAAAGTTAATCGATGAGTTTCTTTGGGTTAGTATAACACGCAAATGTAAACCGAATGAAATAATACAGTTGATTAAAAATGTATAATTACTGACAGGCCAACGCCAGATTGTCCAAGTCGTTGTTTAGCCATGTTGAGCAGATAGGATGCCCAATTGCTGCATCAAGGTACGTACAGGCACATTGCGCAGACGGGCTAATTCGGCGAGGTGTTCCACGCGCTCCGCGTCGAATTGCTCGACGATTTCCACCAGATTCAGCAGTTCCTGTTGCTCTGCATCGGTGCGTGTTTCGGATTGAGTCAAATAGTCAAACCGCTTTTGCTGAGTTGCTGAAAGGCTTTTTCGATTGATCTTTTTGAGCAACTCAGCCTCTTTTACATCCAGGCCCAATCCCTTGCGTCGGGCACGGAGCGCCAATACGTTTTGGACAAACTGCTCAAAGTCGCGCGTTTCGAGCCGGGCAGCGTTATCGAGCAGTTCAGTAGTGGAAAGTGGCGCGTTCATAATGACCGAATTTTTTACAAAGTTACGGTTTTTTAAAATTCCTTATTCTGCTTTTCAAGTGAAACAACTGCATAAAAAAGCCGGCCGCCCATCAACAACGGACAACCGGCTTTTCGATATTTTTGAAAAAACAAACTCAACGCCAAGCGCTCAAAATACCCGCCATCAGGATGATGGTGAGCGCCCAGTAGCCCCAGTTGACAAAAGCCCAGCTCCAGCTGCGCTTTTCAAAGATAGTCATGGTGACGAAGATGGGCAGTACCACGAGGATCGACATGATCACACCATGCACGACGCCATGACCGAAGGTGACGTAACTGTGTCCGTCTTTGGGGTCGGTAACCTGGAGCGGGTCCTGGCCACCTGCGCCCGTCACATTGGCCCAGACAAAAAACGCCAACAGGAAGGAGGCGCCCAAAGCCAGCAGGTACATGACCGGTTTGGGGCCGGCGCCGATGCTTTCGAGGGTAAAACCGTTGGCTTTCATCCAGCGGTCGCCCATTACTTTCGGATGATAGTAAACGAAGCCCATAACCATTGGTACGAGTGCAGCGACGATGAGTGCATAAGGATTGAGATGTGGTTCCATGATAAAACTTTTTGTTTTAATTTTGAACAAAAGTAATCATGTTTTGGATTTCACAAACAAAAAGAATGCTTTTTATTTGCCAGGGAGTAGTCACGCCAGTTTCTCCACATCCGCCACATAAATCTCCTTCCTTCTGTAAGACTTCATCAGATCTGCTTCATTTGTTTTCCTCAAAAAAACCTATTTTTGCTCAAATTTTAGAAACGATGTCAGCTATTGATTTAAAAAATGACCTGCTCCGAATGATTGCCGAAACGAACGACCCGGCGAAACTACAACTCATGGTAGAGTGGTTCGGAATCGTGCGTGAGGAAAAAGACTGGTGGTTAGAAATATCTGAAAAAGAGCGACAGATGATTTTGGAGGGCCGAAAGCAACTGTCCGAAGGGCAGGGTATCCCGCATGAGCAGGTGCGTATGAAAGTGAAAAATCTGCTTTCAGAATTGCAAAACGCTCAAAAAAGATGAAATGAATACCGTTGTTTGGTCGCCAAAAGCCGAAGATGCTTATCTCGCTATTTTGGAAACGACTTATTATTTTTCCACTTCCGCAGCGCTTGAGCTGGATGAAAAATTAGAAAAACTGTTGGACAGGTTGAGGAAATTCAAACACTCCTGCCCGCCTGCCCCTACGTTGCCTGGTGTCAGGCGTTGCGTTGTTACCAAGAATGTTTCTCTGGCTTACGAAATTTTCGGCGACACGGTTCAAGTCCTCACAGTCGTTGATAATCGAATGGAAAACTTATTGTGAAAGTCACGCCAGTTTCTCCACGTCCGCCACATAAATCTCCTTCCTTCCGTAAAACTTCACCAGCCCCGCCTCTTCCAGATCGGTAAAAAGCAGCGACACTGTTTTGCGCGAAGCGCCGATGAGCGCCGCAATGTCGCTCTGTGTGATGTCGAGCACCACTTTCACGCCCGTGCGGTAGGGCGTGCCGATGTCGCGGCAGAGATCTTTCATAAATTCCACGAGGCGCTGACGGGCATCTTTAAAAAGCAGTATCTGGAGGTGGCGCTCGAGTTTTTGAACGCGGTCGCTGAAACGTTTGGTGATGGTGAGCGAGAACGGCACGTAGTCGCGCACGAGTTCCTGGGCCTTCTCCATCCGGAGTTTGCAGATCATGGTGCGGTCGGTGACGGCCTGGGCAAATTCCTTGTGGCGGCTTTGACCGAACAGTGCTTTTTCACCCAATATCTCCCCGCGACCGAGAAATGCGATGACCTGCTCGTTGCCCTCGTTGTCGTAAAAACCCACTTTCACCCGTCCCTCGGCCACCAGAAACAACTCCCGCACCGGATCGCCTTCCATAAAAAGGAAGTCCGTCTTGTTGTAACAACTCAACGGATGCGACTTCACGTGATCGCTGTATTTGTACGGACAGAGGATGTCGTACAAGTCCACTTCCTCGAAAAACCAGATATTCTTCATGTTAGGGGAATGAATTGGTTGCAAGGCAGGTGATGAAAAATTTTCAACGGAAAATTTTTCATCACCTGCCTTGCAACCAATTCATTTACAAATTTTGATGGTGAACAGTTGCTTTTGACCTTTGCATTTTAGTAACCCTTAATGTCCCAAACTCACCCTCCGCGAAAAGACCAGGTCGCTGCCGGAATGCAAACGTATGGAGTAAATACAATCTTCCCATTCGGCATAAGCAATGCGGTTATCGGAATGGTCGAGTGTGTAGTGGAATTGGCGGTCGTGGCAGTAATCCCGGATTTCCAGGCGCGGTTCATTTATTTTCGGCGCGATGTTGATAATCAATTCTTTCGCTTCTTTATCCACCCTGAATTTAATCAGGTCATCCGAAACGCCGTGGTGTTCGTGTCCCGGCATTTCGCCGAACAGCCAGTGCAGCGCATGTTCGAACTCCCGCGCCCAAAACCATTCGCTGTGCATGCCGTCAGAGTGCAAATCGTAGTGCAGGTTTTCTTCTGTATGACCTGTTTCGAGCAGCGTTTCGTACAAGTCGAGCAAATCGCCGACCATGCTCCGGCTTTCCTGCTGGCCGGCCATGAGCAGTATTTTTACGGGTAAAACCGGCTTGCGGTTTTTGACCATTTGAAAAACCTCCTTCGAAAACCACAAGGAGGGCGAAAACACACCTGCCCCGCCGAATATGTCGGGTTTTTCGATGGCTGCAAACAAGGATAGCAGGCCGCCCATGCTGCTGCCGATGATGCAGGTATGCTCCCGACCGGGAAGCGTGCGTAAGTGTTCGTCGACAAATGGTTTGAGCGTATCGCACACAAAATCAAGGTATTGAGCGCCCTCGCCTCCGCCGTGGCGGGCATTCCGCCAGGGTGAGTATTCGGCGATGCGGTGCTCGCCACCATTTTCGATGCCAATGATGATCGGTTGACGGCCAAGGGCTGACGATCGACGGTCGTGCAAAAACAGCCGGTTCATTGCCTTGTCGATGCCCCAGGAACCGAACCTGGCCCCGGGGTTGTCGAACAGGTTCTGGCCGTCCTGCATATAAACAACCGGATACCGCTGCTTCGGATTGGACCAATAGTCCGGCGGAAAGCAGGCCCAGATGCGACGGCTGCGGCCCAATTGCGGCATCAAAAAATCAGGATGGAGCAACAGTATATTTTCGGGCAGTGTAAACCCCTTTGCCTGCCCGAACAGGTCGGTCCAGGATTCGATACGCATCCAGAGTTCGTTTTCTGTGGCGCCTGGTTTGAAAACCCGGTTGGGCAATTCCCTGCCCGCCGCATCGCCTTCGGCAGCCGACCAATGACCACGTGTGATTTTGTATTCCAGTGTATCCAGATCGGCCTGAAATACCAAACTAAAAGTGCCGTCGCCATTGGGCCTAAAGCGGAAACGCTCGTCGTCCGGTTGCCAGTTGTTGACATTACCGGCAAGGAACAAGGCCGCGCCGGGCGGCGTGTGGGGCGGGAGGGAGTGTAGTTGAGCGGAAATTGTTTTCATAGAAATTTTATTGTCGATAAAGGTTGATGAGGGTTTATAAAGGTTGATTATCAACCCTTATAAACTTTTATCAACCCTCATCAACCTTTTTTAATTGCACATCGCCCCCGCTGCCAGCGCGCCTTTGTTTATCCGCTGAATCGTGGCAGGATCGGCATAAAGCACCAACCAATCGCCTTCCTGTTCCAGCCGTCCGCATACCTGTACACCGTCGCCGACGTACTCCAGGATCCGGTCGTTAAGCGGTTCGCCGCCGGAGCCTGCGAGGAGATAATATTCGGTCTCACCTTCGGCGTTGGCGACTTTCAACACAGGCGGAATACCACCGGCGATGCAACGCACGGCGCAATCGCGGTGGGGTTTGCCCTGGCCGGGATTCATCACGCCGAGCAGGCATTTGGGGTCGGTGATTTCGCCGCGCAATTGAACGGTAAACGGTAGACGGTGGACGGTAGACGGTGGAGCATGTGCGGGAGTGACGGGGTGATATGCAGTCGCCCCTTCACTATGAATGGATTCGACTTGAATTGCCGTTTTTCCGTCGTTGTAAATCAGTGTCCCGGAAACTTTTATTCTTTGACCGTCCGCCACGTGTGGTCTGCCGTCTGCCGTCCACCGTCCACCGTCTACCATGAATCCGAACTTTCCTTCGCCGACGAGCAATATTTTTTGAAAAACAGGTTTGCCTGTCGCGTCTTTTCCATTTTTAATGGTCAGAAACGGGACGGGTTTTTTGGTAAAAATGCCTTCCAGTTCGGTCGTTTTACCGAATTCAAAGGTGCCGCCGGAGAAGCCGTTTTGAAAATAAGCAATCAACAGCGCCACCGCCGGTACGAGCACACACATGCCGGTGACAAAACGCCGGACGGTTTTGGCGAACGATGGCGGTGCTTCGGCCTGCCAGCCGATATAAAATTCTTCCTGCATGGTTTGTCGTGTTTTTTGTCATGATTCGGGTGTCCCGAAAAATGTATATTGTGCAGATTCTTCCAGAATGACAAAACCGAGTGAGAGAACACCGTAGAGTGTTCCGTAACATAAACGTTTCTTGCCAACATGAGTCATCCCGAATTTTTGCAAAAAGCGAAGAGACTTGGTTTCAACCCACGATTTCAATCGTGGNNTTGCGCTTTGTGGCATTTCCCACGATTAAAATCGTGGGTTGAAAATTCGGGATGACTCATGTTGAGATAGTGAAAATTAATTACCGCCGCAGGCCGCGCCGTGCCCTCCGGGTAGGGTTTCGGGTTCACATACACTTTCGTGCCTTCCACCATCACATCGTAGGTGCAAACCTTCTCTTTGAACGGTGGCGGCGACTGGCCGTCTTCCGGGCGATATTGGTAGCCATGCCACGGGCAGGTGATACAGCCGTCGATGATCTTGCCTTCTCCGAGTGGCCCGTTCTGGTGTTTGCAGAGGTTGTGGACTGCCGACAGTTTGTTGTCGTATTTGAAAAGGGCGATGTTTTCGCCGCCGATAATGAGCATTTTAGCGCGGGTATCGGGAATGTCGGAGACCTCGCAGGCATAAACAAAGGGATTTGGAACGGTGGACGGTAGACGGTGGACGGTAGACGGCCGCGCAGCCACCCGGTCGGTGTTCATTTGTTTCCAGGCTGCCGCGAGGTGCAGGCCAATGACGGAGAACATGCCCAATCCGGTGAGGCCGATTAAAACAGGCGATTTTTCCAACTGTATCACACCCAGCATGACGTGCATCACGAGCATTGTGTATGCGGCGTAAACACTCATGTGCAGGGTTTTCCAAACGGGCGGCGTGAGGTTTTTGAGCCAGAAATCGTGGCTCGTCGCGGCCATTAAAAACAAGATAATCAAAGCAAAAAAGCCAGGCGACTGAAATGGAAACCGTGCCAGCGACCCAAATTGCGTATTGGAAACAAACAACGACACGAGCGGGTCTGCATTGCCCTGTGAATGGAATTGGATGATGTTGAAAACACCATGCGTCAGAGCGATCAAAAACATCGTGACACCGAAATGCCGCCGGTTGTACAGCAAAGGCAAAAAGCGTTTGTCCAACCTGCACAATGGCCCGATACAAAGGATAATGTGCAGCATCAGGAACGCAAGTGTGCCGGTGGCGCGGATGACGAGCGTTTCTGCCGTCACTTGCGGGTGGAACACCGTTTCCAACAAGCCAAACAGGGCGAGATAGAGACCGACGAAGGCCAACAACAGCCGGTCGTACAGTTTTTTGTGCGGTGTCCAGTGAACGGGATCGTATATGAGAGACATGTGTGAGAGACGTGAGAGGACGTGAGAGATGTGAGAGACGCGAGGGTAATTATTCAAATGATAAGGTTCGCAGGGTGCGCCCTTGTATTTTGTCTTCAAACCGGATTTTCAAAGGCTTGCTTTGGGTGGTCAGGCTGTCCAGATCGAAACGCCAAAAACCGCGCGTACCGAGTTGCCCGATGATTTTTTCCGGGCCTTCTGCAATGAGTGTCGTGTTGGGCGTCAGGAGCGGCTTTTTTATAAAAATCTCGATTTGTTTTCTTCCCCCCGCACTGTCTTGGCGGAGATTGACGACAAAGTCGCCGGACTCTTTCGACTGTACTACAATCGCCAGCGGTGCAGGCTGTTCCGGCCGGACGGGTGTTTGCCACACATCGCCGGGGATTGCCCAAATCGCTGCCAACCAGCCGGCCGGAAGCAGGACGGCGAGCGAAAACCAGATGTAACGATGTGCTTTTCTAAGTGTCGGTGTCATTCGATGGCAGGTTTCGGTAAGCCGGAAGTCCGTTCCGGTGTACACTTTTAGGCGTCGCCGGAACGGACTTCCGGTGTACTTGCGGCTTTCAGCCATTTGCGCAGCAAAACCGGCCACAAAGCCGCACTGCCGGGGAAAAGCAGGGCACGGGTTTTCCAGGAAATGCCTTTGGCCGCTTCATCGAGTACAGCTGCGCCGCGCCAGAGGAACAGTGTTGCAAAAACTGTCCCCGCGAGCAGATAGAGGTAAAATACGTTGACGAGAAATTTGATTGTTTCCATGACGAGATGCGGTTGATAAATGTTTATGAAGTTTATAAAGGGTTTGTAATTAACGGATTATCAACTTTAATAAACCTTTATCAACTTTTATCAACCTTAGTTTCCGCGATTTCTTTTCCCAAAAAATACCCGATCGTGGTGCGCAGCAAACCGATGACGGCAAGGCTGATGAGTTCGTTGATTTCAGGGTGCAACATCGTAGTGAGAATATCCGACACGATATAGAAATCAAGACCGAGCAGGATGTAGTTGCCTACCATCGGTCGCAAGTTGGATACGGCTTCCACTTTTGCTTCGGTTTTACGGCGTACTTCTCTCGATTCATGGAGCAAAAAACCCCACATTCCTTTGGCGAAGCCAACCAGCAGCACAACTGCGCTTAACATCTCAATGCCATTGGACAGGCGTTGCAGGAAAATGAGTCGGTATGTTTCCATAGTATCTGAATGATAAATGATGAATTTTTTTAATGGCAACCAATAACTCATCGTTCATCGTTATCTTCACGCTTCATTGTAAAGTTTGATCACCGTCTCGCGCATTTTGCTGCCTGTATCGCTGAGAATGAAGGCGATGGTATCGGCGGCGGTTTCGGGGGTTACCCAGTCGCTTTTATCGGCGTCGGGCATGGCTGCGCGGTTCTGCGGCGTGTCGAGCACGGAGGGGATGATCACACTGGCCCGGATGTTTTTAAATTTCCCCTGGTCGTTGATGATCTCCGCAAGGCGAAACACGAGCGATTTTGAGAGGGCATAAGCCACTTGGTTTTTGGCTTCGGCGGGGTTGATGGCCGGGCGCGCACCGACGAAGATGAACTGCCCGCGTCCCTGCCGCTCAAAGTATTCCATGAGCGGTTTGGTGATGTTGAAAGCGGTGGTGAAATTGAGTTTCAGCATCTTGTCCATTTCATAACCCGTTGTTTCCGACAGAGTTCCGGGCTGCCACCCACCCACGATGCAGATAGCCGTTTCCACTGCCGGATCTTTGGCGATGATACCTTTCACGTAGCCTTCCGACACGGTTTCGTCGGTCAGGTTGAGGAATTGGGCGTCAATTTTTTCGGCGTCTTTACTTTCGCTGAAGAGGCGGGAATTTTCGCCGAGCCCCAGTACGGCGTAAACTTTGTGGCCGTCGTGTGCAAAGCGTTTTACGACGGCCTGACCCATGTTGCCGGATGCCCCGGTGACGATGATTGATTTCATGTTATAGTTGATTCGTTGATCAGTGGATTTGTTGATTAGAATTGATGCCCGGTTTTTGGCTTCCTGATCGTTGCTGTCAGGTTATTGCGGTCATTCAAAAGTAGCAACATATTTTATTAGATTGTTTTCGATTGATGGCACAAAAGTCGGGACAGCACGTTCTATGAAAGATTACGCAGGTAACATTTGGAAAATTTTCACCCGTGATACCCGCACTTAAACTTCGCTTTCCCGCAAATCCACACTTTCCACACTGCTGCTGCGGTCAGCATGCCAATCAAGGGAGCCGTCAGGTAAACCCAAAAGTGCATAAAATTGCCGGCAGCCACTGCCGAGGCAAGCGTCCGTGCGGGATTCATCGACATGCCTGAAAACGGGTCTTCCACGGTGATATAGAGCATCACGAGGCAGCCGGCAAACAGACCCGTGAAGGGCGCGGTTATTTCACAATTGCTTGAATACAAGACTGTGAGGACAAGTCCGAACGAGATAAGTGCCTCGGCGATAAATGCGCCTGTCACACCTGCAATGCCCGGCTGGGTTTGCACAAAATTCACTTCCGGAGCAGCGGTGAAATCGGGGAACAGGCTTTTCAACAGCAACATAGCCGCTGCACCGCCAAGACATTGGAAAACGATATACCAAACCGCATCGTGCCGGTTTATTTTTTTCAGGAACAAAAAAGTCAATGTGAAAGCGGGGTTCATGTGTGCTCCGGACCGGCGCCCCCAACCCGAATAGATCAGCCCGACGGCAGTCAACCCCATCGCCAGACCCATCAACCCGCGCCGCAGCAGCGGATCGGATATGGTATGACCCGGCCAACCCGGCAATCCAAGCAACCCGGCGAAAAAGGTGGCCGAACACATAAACACGCCGAGCGCCCAGGCTTCTATGAGGTAGTTGGGCCAATTGGATTTGAGTGCGTGGAGCATAGAAAAGTCATTAGAAGGGTCATTAAAGTCATGAAGAGCCATTTTGAAAACACCATTTACGGTTTTTAGGAAATGACCCTTCATGACTTCAATGACTATTATTTATTTTACCAGCGTTTTCCCCCAAAAATCATCACCCTGTATCATCAGGGTGTTTTCAGGTGTTTTTTTGATTTCCTTTTCCCAGTTGGTCAATGCATTGGCATAAAAAGACTTGAAAAACAATACGTTGCGCCCGTTTACGATTTTATAGCACTCGGGGTTGATGTCCACTTTTTCGCCGCGCAAAGCCATCGCGTGGCCGCACCAGCCGCCCCAGACGGGTTCGTATTTGGCCGGATTGGCCTTGAACTCGGCCAGATTGCCGGTATTGGTGAAATAGTAGATCACACCGTTGTAATCATAAGACCGGCTCGCGCTCCCTTTCTTCGGCCCGCCTTTGAAATAGGACACCGGATCGTAGCCGTCGATGGCTACGTGGTCTTTGGTCAGGCGGAAATGTTTGATGCGGGGATTGCCTGCGGGTTCCGGATTGTTTGAAAGCGGGTTATTGCCGACAGTCTGTACTGCCGGTCGGGTTGCGGCGTTCAAAGCGGCGAGGATGGCTACGCCGAGAACGACAATCAATGAAAATTTCATGGTTTTGAATGTTGAAAATGAATGTTGATGACCTAAAAAATAACAGACTTGATTTCAGCAAATGGAATCACCGAGCGACGGCGACCTTTTTTGTGGCGGGCTTTCAGATCGAGCAGGGTTTTTAAAATCGCTCCTACCGACCAGGCCTGATGCACCGTGCCTTTGCCCTTGCGAGGCATTTTTCCGTCAAAAATTTCGGAAATGCCGAGGATGCAATCGTCGCGGTAGAAGTGCCGCTTCAAGGGTTCGAGCAGCGCCAGCGCTTCTTTTTCCGATTTTTCCGACCAGTTGTGTACTTTCAAATACGCGCTGATGTACTCACCGAGCAGAAAAGGCCAAACGGTACCCTGATGATAGGCGGTGTCGCGATGCCACGAATCGCCTCCGTATTCCGGCTTGAAATCGGGGTGATCGGGCGAGAGTGTGCGCAGGCCGTAGTCTGTGAGCAGGTGTTCGCGCACGACTTCCAGCACGCGTTTCTCCGCGTCTTTGTCGAGCAGCGAAAACGGCAGGCTGACGACGTAGATTTGGTTGGGCCGGATCGAACTGTCCACCGTTGGTTGCCCATCATCTATCCTTACTACGTCGTTCAATGACCCATCCGGGCGCACGAAGTATTTTTTGAAATTTGCCGGCAGCGAATCGCCAATAGACTGATACTTATCGTAGGGCTTGCCCAGCGTTCCGGCGAAATACTGGTATATGCGCAACGTGTTGAACCACAATGCCTGAATTTCCACCGGACAGCCATGCCGCGGCGTCACCACGAAATCGCCCACGCGGGCATCCATCCAGGTGAGTTGCGCCAATCCCTCACCGCCGGAGAGAAATCCCTCGGGCGTGACGCGGATGTTGTAGTGCGTGCCGGCGATGTGATGTTCCAAAATATCCGTGAGCGTGTCGAAGTATTCGGCCACAAAACTCAAATCCTGAAATTTTCGGTGGTACTCGTACAATGCCACGAACAGCCACAAGGTCGCGTCGATGGTGTTGTACTCCACTACATCCTCCGGATTGTCGGGGAACCGGTTGGGCAGCATCCCGCGGTTCACGGATTGAAGGAAGGTTTCGAGGATAGATCTCGAGATTTCCTGTTTGCCCGTTGCAATTGTCAGACCGCGCATAGCGATCATCGTATCGCGCCCCCAATCGGTAAACCAGTGGTAGCCGGCGAGGAGGGAGTAGCTGTTCGACCCCACCCCCGGCCCCTCCCCCACCGNNGGAGGGGAGACGTAGAGCACACCGCGATTTCGTCTGTAGTGTCTTCTGCGGAACACGCTACGTCTCCCCTCCCGGTGGGGGAGGGGCCGGGGGTGGGGTTGCGCCGCACAATAAACTGCTCCCCCGCTATCATCAGATCTTTCAAAAACGAGTCGTCCACATCTTTCGGGACAATGTTCTCAAGCCGTTCCAACTCTTTAATTTTCAGCATCTCCGGGTCTTTTTTCATCATTTTTTCGTCGGTCGAAAATACCAGATGGGTCTTCGCGCCCGGTTTCAGCACCACATCGACATGAGCCACTGAAAATGCATCTTCGTGGCAATCGAGGCCGCGTTCCTGTTCCCGGATGTATTCGAGATTGTTGAACCAGTTGCGGGATTCGATGAATTCGCCGCTCGAAAAACTGAAATGCAACGGTGGCGCGCCGAAATGCGCGTACAAGGTCTGGTAACCGTTTCCGCGCTGCATCCAGTAATCGTAGTGCGCATCCCGGTGCATCAGGGCATGGTAGTCGCGGTGGACAAAAATCGGTGTGAGGCGCAATTTGAATGTTGTGTCGCCCGTGTTTTCATATTCCACAACAGTGGTATTGGAGCCATGCACCATAAAGACTGTTTTCAATAAATGGTGGCCGTGCGCTTCGAACTTCACGCGCGGCAAAGGTTTTCTTTCAAAAAATTTGAAGTATTGAAAACCCTGCGGGTGTACCGCACCAGGATATTGGTTGCTCGACAACCCGAATGCGCAGTCGCGGTTGAACACGATGCATTCTTCCACTTTCGACACCATGACGGTGCGGGCGGTAGGCGGGTTGAGCGAAGCCACGAGCAGTCCGTGATAACGCCGGGTATTCGCCCCGACGACGGTGGACGAAGCATAACCGCCGATGCCGTTGGTCACAAGCCATTCTTTGGAGGCAAGTTCGTTGAAGTCGGGATGTGTATTTTTGAATGAAATCATTGCTTGATTGTCTTTTTTGTAAACTGGTTTTTGCTTATTTTTGCCGTAGAAAAACATCGAGATGGTCACTTACCGAGCTTTTGACGAAATCATTGATTTTATTGCTTCCGGTCCCTCACCTGAAGAGATTCTTGCATTCAAACCTTCTGTATCTATGCAGACCCGGGTGGACGAGTTGCTTGAAAAAAAGAGAGATGCTGGTCTTTCTGAATCAGAATCACGCGAAGTAGAACAGTTCCTTATGGTCGAACACATCATGCGCCTTGCAAAAGCGAGAGCTCGACAACGACTTGCTGCATGAGTCGTCATATCCCGGAAAAATTGCGATTGCTTGTTGCCAGTCGGGCACACCATCGGTGCGAATACTGCGGCATTCACGAAGACGAATCCTTCTTTTCCTTTCAAATTGACCACGTCATTAGTCTCAAGCATGGGGGCGCGACGGTTTCGGAAAATCTTGCGTGGTCTTGTTATACTTGCAACAATGCCAAAGGAAGCGACGTAGGAACAGTTCTTTTACCAGACAAAACTTTTATTCGCCTTTTCAATCCGCGTGAGGATATATGGTTAGAACATTTTGAAATGGAATCGGGCGCGATTTATGCCAAAACAACAATTGGAGAAGCAACTATCAAGGTTTTGAATCTCAATGAAGTAGAGCGAATTATTGAGCGCAAAACACTTGCTAAGAACCAACCGTAATTGTCTCCGGCACCAAGTTTTTTACTATCGCTATTTTCCCTTCTTTCTTCTTGTATTTCAACGTCGAAGGCGCCACGCCTAAGTCTTCATCCACCTGAATTTCAGGGAAATAAACCTCCAAACCCATGCGAATCATCGCCAGGTGGTGCACGGCGTGGTCGAACGCATATTGCAGTTCGCGCCCCATGCTCGACATGTAGACCGGGCGCTGAACGTGCGCGACAACATCGTCGGAAAATTCGCTCTCGATATTGAGCCACTGGTGTTCGTCCTGCCGTTTCACCGCGTCGGCGATGTAGTCGAGCACGGCCAGTGCGACGCGGGGTTTTTCGCTCAGGGCATGATTGCGTTTGCGGTTGCTGTAGTCCACGCGGGCAGGCAAGGCGCCGTCGAACAGACAGGTGTAGAATTCAAGGATGTGCCGGAAATGTTGCCCGATGGTGCTGCCGTGAAACAACGGCAAGGGGCGTGTAAAAACGGTTTCATCGAGGCGTTCGAGCAGGCCGGACATTTGCGCGGCGATAAGGATGGTACCTTGTTTTGCGTTCATTACTCCTTCTTCGTTTTCGTTGACTGTTAATAAGTTGTTTGTCATACGGAGCGATTTTTTGAATTTGATGAGGCAAAGGTCGGACGGGAAGTTTGTGTGAAAATTTACCTGCGTTACATTTCGGAAAAATCCTGTAAATCCGGTTTTTTCCTGCCTGATCTTTGGATCATGGTTAATTCACAAGTGTCGGGGTGNNCCCCGACACTATAACCTTCACCCCAACTCCCCGATCAACGCCGCTACCACGCCCGTCCACCCTGTCTGGTGGCTTGCGCCCACGCCCCGCGCCGTGTCGCCGTGGAAATACTCGTAAAACAAAACAAGGTCCTGAAAATGCGGATTTTCAGCGTAAATCCGGTCTTGGCCGTTCACCGGCCGTTGACCGGTTTCGTCTTTTTCAAAGATCGAAACCAAACGCTGCGACAAGGCATCGGCCACTTCCGAAAGGCACATTTGCCGGCCGCTGCCGATTGGCATTTCCACCGTGTATTCCGCACCATAAAACCGTCCATACTCGCGCAAAGCCCTGATCAACAGGTAATTCATAGGCATCCAGACGGGGCCGCGCCAGTTGGAATTGCCGCCGAACAGGCCGGTGCTGCTTTCGCCCGGTTCGTATCTCAACCCGAACTCGTGACCATCGATCTGCACTGAATAGCCATTCTCATGGATTTTTGAAACAGAGCGGATGCCGCCCGGCGAGAGAAATTCGTTTTCGTCGAGCATGGCGTGGAGCAGCCTGCTCAGGCGGTCCTGCGGGATGAGCGAGAGCAAAATATCTCCGTTGACGGGGTCTTCATCCAGCACGAGATAGTCGCCGTTGTCCGCCCGGTATTGCTGGAACCAGCGCAACCGCCGCGTAAAATCGGGCAGATTTTCCAATTTATCTTTGGGCAGCACATACACCGCAAACAAGGTGCTCAGGCCAACCAAAGACCTGACTTTCAATGGGATGTATTCGCCGTTGGGCAATGCAAGGATGTCGTAGAAAAAGCCTTCCGCTTCATCCCAGGCGCCGGTCCAGTCGTGCCCGATGCGGTTGAGGCTCCCGGCGATGTAGGTAAAGTGTTCGAAAAACTTGGTCGCTACGTCTTCAAAAGTCGGGTCATGCTGTGCGATTTCGAGCGCCATTTCCAGCATATTCAGACAGTACATGCCCATCCAGGCCGTGCCGTCGGCTTGTTCGAGATAACCGCCGCCGGGAATCTGATTGGATCGGTCGAACACGCCGATATTGTCGAGCCCGAGAAAACCGCCCTCGAACACGTTGTTGCCCTTATGGTCTTTGCGGTTGACCCACCAGGTGAAGTTGATGAGCAGTTTTTGAAAGACTTTTTTCAGGAAATCGATGTCGGTGCGCCCGGTTTGCTCTTTGTCAATTTTATAAACCTGCAAACACGACCACGCATGAACGGGCGGATTCACGTCGCTGAAAGCCCATTCGTAGGCGGGCAACTGCCCATTGGGGTGCATGTACCATTCGCGCAGGAACAGGATCAACTGGTTTTTAGCAAATTCCGCATCTACCCGCGCCAGGGGTACGCAGTGAAAAGCCAGATCCCAGGCGGCATACCAAGGGTATTCCCACTTGTCGGGCATGGAGATGATGTCCTCGTTGTTGAGCGTGCGCCAGTGGGCATTGCGGCCTGTTTTGCGGGATGCCGCCGGCGCCAGTTGCCCGGGATCGCCGTCGAGCCAGCGCGGCATATCGATGTTGAAATATTGCTTCGACCAGAGCATGCCGGCGAAGGCCTGGCGCTGGATGTTGAGGGAATCGGTAGAGGGTAGAGGGTGGAAGGTGGAAGGTAGAGGGTGGAAGGTAGAGGGTGGACGGTGGACGGTGGACGGCGTTTTGCGGGCGGCTTGTCCCCCTTTGGAGGGGGGTAGGGGGGAGGATGGCTCGCGGGGCGCTATTTCCTCATAAAATTGATCCGCTTCCTCCAACCGTTGCGCAAAAACCTTGTCAAAATCTTTTCCGAACGGCGCTTTCAATGCAGACTTCGAGAGCCGGAATTGGAATTCCGCGCTGCCGCCGCCTTCGACCGAAACATGATACATCGGTGAAAATTTCGTTCCTTCCGTGTTGCCTTCCAATGGCCCGAAATTGTTGTTGATCAACGCCGTATGAAAAGCGTCTTTTACAAACGGCGTTTCGTTGGGCTGGTTCCAGAGCCGTTCGCGGTTGTTTTCATTTTCGGTAAACAGCAGACGCTCCGGTTGTTGAAAGTAGAAATGGTAATCGCCCATTTTTTCGTGGGAGAGGATGACGTTCGGCCCCACCCCCGACCCCTCCCCCACAGGGAGGGGAGACGTAGAGTGTTCCGCAGATCGTTCCGCAGAGATTGATTCGGAGGGAGAAGTGATGTTTGTGGCAGTGTTTGTCGCAGTGCTTGTCGGGGTGTTTGTCGCGTCTCCCCTCCCTTCGGGGGAGGGGTCGGGGGTGGGGTTGAACCGAATCACCGGCTTTTCCTTCATCAACCCGAACGACCACAAATTGCGAAACCACAGAGTGGGCAGCAACCAGAGTTCGGTTTTCTCCGCACTGCGGTTGTGGACCGTAATTTTTATCAAAAGGTCGTCGCCGTCGGCTTTGGCGTATTCGGTGAACACGTCCCAGTAACGGTTGTCATTGAAAATACCCGTATCGAGCAACTCGTATTCTGACTGTTCGCGGCCCCGCCAGGCATTTTCGCGCACCAAATCCGCGTAGGGAAATTCCGCCTGCGGGTACTTGTACAGGTGTTTCATGTACGAGTGCGTGGGCGTGCTGTCGAGGTAGAAGTATAGTTCCTTTACGTCCTCGCCATGATTGCCCTCGCTGCCGGTGAGGCCGAACAGGCGTTCTTTGATGATCGGGTCTTTGCCGTTCCAGAGCGCGACGGCAAAGCAGAGGCGTTGCCATTCGTCGGAAATGCCGGCAATGCCGTCTTCGCCCCAGCGATAGACGCGGGAACGGGCGTGGTCGTGCGGGAAAGAGTCCCAGGCGGTGCCGCCGGGCGAGTAGTCTTCGCGCACGGTACCCCATTGGCGTTCAGATAGATAGGGCCCCCAATGGAGCCAGTTTTTTTTGCCGGAATAGTGTTCGTGGAGGCGGCCGGATTCGGGGTTGTGAGGTGTTGGTTGCCGGTTGCTGTTTGCTGTTTGCTGGTTGGCGACAGTATTTTTCATGAATGCCTTGTTTTACATTTTTACAAGGCAAAGGTGCGGGCGGAGATAAGGGCGGAAGTTTACGCGGGTAACATTTTGGATAAAACTTCAGGATTCTTTAACTTGCGTCAAAATTCGACGATACATGGATGTTTTGCAAAAAAAGCTGACCTACCGGGAATTCCGCGAACTGGAATTTGATGACAACGACACCTATTGGTACGAACTCATAAATGGCGAACTCGTGCAAAAACAATCCCCCTCCATCCGGCACCAGCGTATTTCTCGCAAAATCGAACGCGCATTGGATAATTATGCTGAAAAAACACAATCCGGGGAGCTATTTCACGCACCGCTTGACGTTGTACTCGACGATTACAACGCCTACCACCCCGACGTTTTTTTCATAAAAAAGGAACGCTCATTCATTCTTGACAACAAAGAACAGGTAGTAATTGGCTCGCCCGATTTGGTCGTAGAAATCTTGTCAAAATCTACAGCCGTGTATGACAAAGGTGCAAAAAGAGAAACCTATGAGCGAAACGGCGTACGCGAATATTGGCTGGTAGATCCCCGGAATAAATCGGTTGAAGTGTACGGGTTAATAGAGCAACGATACAAACTGATTGCTTACCAGGAGGAAACAGGTATGGTAAAATCAGCCGTACTCGAAGGCTTCGAATTGGATATTGAAAAGATTTTTGAGGAGTGATGATGCAAACCGCCCTCTCCCACCTCCAAACCACCATCCGCCAAATCCTCCCGCTCTCCGGGCCGGAATGGGACGACTTCGCCGCCATCTGGCAGCCCTTCGAAGCGAAGCGAAAAGTTATCCTGACCGCCGAAGGCGACACCGAAAAATACGTCTATTTCGTGCTGGAAGGGGTACAACGCGCCTACGCGGTGAGCGACGACGGGCGCGAAGCCACACTGGTGTTCACCTATCCCTATTCGTTTTCAGGCGTAGCCGATTCGTTGTTGCTACAGCAGCCGTCGCGCTACTTTTTTGAAACGCTGACGCCAAGCGCGTTTTTGCGCAGTACTTTCCGCCAATTGGATGAAATAATGTTGAAACACCACGCCGTCGAGCGGATGTTGCGATTGGCAATAAGCCACACCTTGGCCGGCGTGCTGGTGCGCCAAATCGAGTTGCAGTCCTTCACCGCCGAGCAGCGGTTCAGGTCGCTGATGAAACGCAGCCCGCACATCCTGCAATTGGTGCCGCACAAGTACCTGGCGAGTTATCTCGGCATGGATGCGACGAACTTCAGCAAGTTTTTGGGGAACATTCGGCTCTGAAAACCGTTTCTCTCGCTCATGGAAACGTTACATCACACGCTTCAGGATTTCTTCCGCTCGGTCGGGCTGCCGTTGCAGCAGGACATGGAACTGACGGTGCACCGGCTTGCCGGTTTGCACGGCGACAAACCCATGTCGTCGCCGCTATTCCGGACGAACTATTACTCGTTCTTGCTGATTCAAAAAGGGAAAGGCCGCTATACGATTGACAACCACGAGTTTGAATTGAGGCCGGGATCGTTTTACTTCACCAATCCCGGGCATCTCAAATCCTTCACCATCGAAGCGTTGCTCGAAGGCTATATGCTCACTTTTTCGGAGCAATTCGTGAAACAGCACTACACCGGCGATTTTTATACGTTGTATCCTTTTTTGATGCACGAAACTTCACCGGTGATGCAGTTGGATGAAGCCATTCTGACAGAATTATCTGTTACATTTGAACAGATGCTGCGCGAATACAACGGCCAGGCGATGTTTAAAGGTCCGATTCTGACCAAGTATCTGGCTATTTTGCTATACAAAACCAAAGAGTTGTTGCAAACGCACAAAGCAAGTTTCAATGCTCAAAACAGAAGCGCCGTCCTCGTCGGCGATTTTAAAAAGTTGCTCAACGAAAACTTCAGAGAACTGGCTACGGGCCGGGCCAACAAAATCCGCTCCGTCAAGGAATTTGCCGAACGGCTCAATGTGCATCCCAACTACCTGACCAACGTGGTGAAAGACGAAACGGGTAAACCGGCTTCCGAATGGATCCAGGAGCGCACCCTCGCCGAAGCCCAGTCGTTGCTCAACAACACCAAACTGACCGTCTCCGAAATCACCTTCCGGCTCGGCTTTTCCGACACGGCACATTTTGGCAAATTTTTCAAAAAACGCGCGAACGTGTCGCCCTCCGGGTACCGTCAGTCTGCTCGCCTTTGATTTGTACCCAAACTGCTTTGTTCTGTACCTGTCGCCCCGCTCCGCGCCGACCCCACCTTTGTGCTGTTCTTTTAAAACAACAGTTCAATGGAAAAACAAACCAACATCGCCCTCGTCACGGGTGGCAGTCGCGGCCTCGGCAAAAGCATGGCGCTGCACCTCGCAAAAAGCGGCACAGATATTATCCTCACTTATAACAGCAAAAAAGAAGAGGCCGAATCGGTCGCAGCCGATATCCGGCAGATGGGTCGAAAAGCCGCCGTGTTGCAACTGAATGTTGGCGATCTGCACTTCTTCGATGCCTTTTTTGAACAATTAGCCGTACAATTGAAAGACCAGTTCGGTCGCAATTCGTTCGATTTCCTGGTCAATAACGCTGGCATGGGCGCCACCATACCGTTTACACAAGTGACGGAGGAAGTCTTCGACCAATTCCTCAACGTACACTTCAAGGGCGTTTATTTTCTTACCCAAAAAGCGCTGCCGCTATTGGCCGATGGCGGGCGTATCATCAATATCTCCACAGGTACCACCCGCTTTAGCAACCCCGGCTATTCGGTATATGCTTCCATGAAAGGGGCGGTGGAGGTGTTCACCAAGTATCTGGCGAAAGAATTGGGCGGACGCGGCATCACCGCCAATATCCTTGCACCGGGACCCATCGAGACCGACTTCAACAACGCAGCCATTCGCTCTAATCCGGAAATGAAATCACGCCTTGCTTCGTTGTCGCCACTGGGCAGGGTAGGGGAAGCCGACGACATCGGCGGCGTTGTCGCCCTGCTTTGCTCTGAACAGGCAGGGTGGATCAACGGGCAGCGCATCGAAGCGAGTGGGGGGATAAATCTCTGATTTTGGGTAAAAAACCAGTCGTCCTACGGCTCAAAGCCTTAAGACGACTCTTTGAAAATCTTGGTTTTTACCAAGAACTGCTCCAACGCAGGGCCGGACATTTGTGTCATCAAAAGCACAAACTTGTCGCATGGAACCTACCTGGATCAATCGAAATCTCTATCCGTTCACTTCCCGGTACACAGCGATAGACGGATACCGGATGCATTACATAGATGAAGGTGAAGGCACGCCCATCCTGTTTTCGCACGGCACGCCGGAGTGGTCGTTCGGTTGGCGCGACCTGGTGAAAGGATTGAGCAGTCAATATCGCTGTATCGCCGTCGATCACCTTGGTTTTGGACTTTCGGACAAACCGGCCGATGCGGATTATTCGGTGGCGGCGCATGCGGCGCGGTTGGGAAAGTTCATCGAAAAACTTCAATTGCCCGATTTTCACATCGTCGCCAATGATTTCGGCCTGTCCATTGCGCTTTCATACGCCATCAATCACCCCGGGCGGGTGCAAAAGATCAGTATTTTCAACGGCTGGATGTGGCCGCTCGGCGACGACCCGCACTATGCCAAACCGGCCAAAGTGATGCGCACCTGGCTGGGCCGGGTGATGTACAAATATTTTAATTTCCCCGTCACGGTCGTTATGCCCGCAGCTTTCGGCGACAAACGGAAATTGACCAAAGAAGTACACCGTCATTACAAAATGGCTTTGCCCGACCCGGTTTCCCGCACGGCAGCCTTTACTTTTGCCCGCGAACTGCTCGACGCCGAATCTTTCTGGGCAGGCTTGTGGCAATGCCGCGATCGTATTACCGGCAAACCTTTTCTGGTGTTCTGGGGTATGAAAGACACTTTCGTGCCGCCGTATGAATTGGAAAAATGGCAAAAATCGCTCACAAATGCGCGCATTATTCGCCTCGAAAACGCCGGCCATTTCGCACAGGAAGAAGAACCGGAACGGATGATTGCCGAACTGAAACAATTTTTCGACCCAATTTAATCACGCAAAGCCGCTAAGAACGCAAAGTATTGTTTTTCAAAATCTTAACCCTTTGCGTTCTTAGCGGCTTTGCGTGACACTTCTATTTTTTTGTAAAAACAAAAACGCTATGCAAACTGCCCAATTGCTCGAATCCCTGCACCAACAAACCGAACAATTTCTCCAAAAAGCCATCGCCGAATGGCAAATGCTGCCGCCGGAAGTGCTGGCGCCCCAGCCTTCGCCCGGGCAATGGAGCGCCGCCCAATGCCTCGAACACCTGAACATTTACGGACGCTACTACTTGCCCGCAATTGAAAAAGCCATTGAGGAAGCCAGGAAGAAAAATGTTCACCCGACAGCGGATTTCAATCCCGGCTGGCTCGGCGATTACTTCGCCAAACTCATGCGCCCGAAACCCGGCGGGCAGTTGAAATCAAAAATGAAAGCGCCGAAAAACGCCGTGCCTTCTGCCAGCCCCGACCCGCGCGCCACGCTCGCCGAATTTATCGACCAGCAGGAAACGATGCTGCGACTGCTTACTGCCGCTGCCACTGTCAACTTAAACCGTGTGCGCATTCCTGTTTCCATCGCTCCCTGGTTGCGGCTGAAATTGGGCGACACGTTTTTGTTCGTGACGGCGCACATCGAGCGGCATTTGCTGCAGGCGGAGCGGGCGATGGCGTCGGCGGCAAGCATCGTTCAACATCCTGTAAGTTAAATATGCTCAATTCGTCTACGGATGAGTGCCGCAGGGTGGATTCGTTTTCACACCCAATTCATACCTCCTTTCCCGTCATTCGTCCCTTCGTTTCCGGCAGTCATCCATTCTCATTTTCGGGGCAATGAGGGCGGGCACAACTTTGTCGAAACAAAAACAATCTCGAAGGCGGGCAGGACGGCGAACCGTTGGTGATAAAAGCCGAAAAGCGCGATTGAAACGAACGGATTTTTTAATTCACCTGATTGAAAACACAGAGGTGGCATCACGACAGATGCCACCTCTGTGTTTGTTCGGCATTTCATGATTCATCCCGCATCTTGGGCATTCATCCGGCAGCATCCGTCATTCAGTAAAGGTTAATTTGTCTTGTGTCTTTAGTGGAGCCATATTTGCGCGACAAAAGATCGCTTTTTCAAATGATTCACCGCATCTCCACACGAAACAAACTACTCCTGGCTTTCGGCCTGAATACCTTTTTTTACCCGGTGCTGATGTATGTAAATCTGGATGCGGCGCACCGGCAGTTGCACGTCGTATTTGGAGAACTTTTTCCCACGCTGTTTTCGGAATATTTGCTCGGCTCGCTCATCATCTTCGGCTGGTTGTTTCTGGCGGAGCGGATTCACGAGCAATTCGAGCGTTGGTTTGGCGAGGAAATTATCAGTGAAGGCGGTTTTTTACCCAACATGGCCGCTTTGATAATCTTTGCTGGCCTCAACATAGTTGTCAATTTTTTGGCGCTGAAATTCATTTTTTGGATACAGGTGCTGCTGCTCGAAAGACCCGACTTCGCCATTGTCAGCGACAACGAATATGCGCGGATGTCTGTTCGCTTTTCTTATGCCAACTACGTCATCATGTCGCTTTTTGTGTACTACCTGCTGACGCACCGCCGCATCATGCAGCGCATGGGCGAAGCGACGATCCGGGCTGAAAAGGCGCAAAAAGAACGCATCGAATCGCAATACGCGCTGTTGCGCAGCCGGGTGAATCCGCATTTTTTGTTCAACAGCCTGAGCACCCTTTCTTCGCTGGTGCAAGCCGATGGCGACAAATCGGAGAAATTCATCGACCGCCTGTCCAAAGCATACCGCTATATGCTGGAAAACCGCGACCAGTCGACCGTACCTCTGAAGTCCGAACTGGATTTTTTACAATCCTATTCTTTTTTACTGGAAACCCGCTACGGCAACAAACTCCGCATCGAAACCGATATCCCGGAAGCCGTCGCCGAACAAACACAGGTCGTCCCGCTCACCTTGCAGGTATTGATCGACAGGGCTCTAAAAACAAACCGGATGTCCGCCCAGTCGCCGCTTGTAGTAAATATCCGTGCGGGGCAAGGCGAATTATTAGTGCAAAACAACCGCCAGCCGCGCCACGAACCCGATGCTTCCATCGGCGATTGCGACTGGAGGGTATTTGAAAACTGCTACCGGATGCTCGGCCCTGCCGAACACAGGATGCGTTACGTGGCCGAGGAAAGCAGATGGACGGTGCATGTACCGCTACTCAGAGGGGAGCATGTTGAGATTGTTGAGGGGTTGAGAGGTTGAGGGGTTGAGATGGCGGCAACCCCTAAGAGTATTCAAAAAATTGGACGATTTATAAGTTAAGTTATTGAATATCAATATTTTAATTAATTTCTCAACCCCTCAACTCTTCTCAACCCCTCAACTCTTCTCAACCCCTCAACAACCAAAACCCCTCAACCAAAAACGCCAGATCATGAACAAAAAAATATCCGCCCGTCGCAAATGGCTCATGGCCGCCGGCCTGATGCTGGTGTTTTTGCCATTGGGCGTTTTTGTCAACAGCGACCGGCTGAGGTGGGCGGATTTGTCCGGGCGTTTTCCTGATCTCGCGGTGCAATTTGTCGTCAGCACGGTCATAACATACGGCTGGATAAGTTTTGCGGAATGGATTCAAAAGACGCTGCGCCGCTATCTGAGGGATTACATTATGCGAGCCGGCGTTTTGTGGTCTAATTTGATGGCGGGGCTTGTGTTTTTTGTGACAAGCATGGCCGGCATCGCCCTGGTACTCGAAGGTGCGGAATGGCTTTTTTACGATGCGATGGAGATGGCTTACCCCGTTGCCGATCTGTCGCACGCCACGCGCGCCACCTACGGACAGTTTGCCACGCTGTCGCTTTGTGTTTATATCCTGATCGCCAACAGGCATATTATCGACAACATGGAAGAGATAAAAGTGAAGGCCGAACAATTGGAAAAAGAAAACCTGCTGTCACAATTCAGTGCGCTGAAAAGCCAGGTGAATCCACATTTTCTGTTCAACAGCCTGAGCATCCTGTCGTCGTTGGTGAAAAAAGACCCCGAATTGTCGGAACAATTCATTGACCGGCTTTCGCGGGCTTACCGTTACATTCTGGAACAGCGCGAGACCGACGTGGTGCCGCTGGCGGCCGAGTTGGAATTCCTGCAGTCGTACACATTTTTGTTACAAATACGGTTCAAAAACAAGTTTGAAGTACAAGTTGATTTGGAAAAGGCCGTCATTGAAAGAAGCAAGATACCACCCTTGACCCTTCAACTTTTGATCGAAAACGCTGTGAAACACAACTGTATGTCGGAGCGTGAGCCCCTTGTCATCCGCATCGGGCGCGAAGGCAACCAGATTTCGGTGCGCAACAAATTTCGCCCGCGCGGCGAAGAAGTCGGTTCCACCGGCGTAGGTTTGCAGAACATCGCCAACCGATACGCCCTGCTTACCGACCGCCCCGTATGGGCGGGCGAGCAGGAAGATGAATTCGTCGTGAGAGTGCCGGTTTTGACATGACTTTGATTGAAATTGTTTGAAAAAGAATATGAACCAACTTTACATCCTGCTTTTCCTTCTTGGCACAACCGCTTCGCTCCCGGCGCAGCAAGTCAATACCGACAGCCTTTGGGCTGTCTGGAGCGACCCTCAGCAGGCTGACACGACGCGCCTGAAGGCCATTCAGGATTTGGCATGGAGCAAGTTCCATAGCAATCCCGACTCGACAGCGCTTCTGGCGCAAATGGAACTGGATTTTGCCTGGAAAGTCAACAGCAAAAAATGGCAGGGAATAGCCCTGAATATGCTGGGTGGGACATACCACATGAAAGGTGATTTCGTAGCGGCCCTCAACGAATACAGGAAAGCGCTGAATGCCCTGATGGAAGCGGGCGAACTGAAAAACGTGGCCTCCATTTATAACAACATGGGCATGATTTACAGGGCGCAGGGCAACACGGCCAGAGCGCTCGAGTTTTACGAAAAATACCTCGATATTGGAGAAAAATTGCAAAACACCAATATCCTTTCCACTGCCAACAACAACCTCGGCAACCTTTACAGAGACCTGAACAACTATCCCAAAGCACTTGAATACTACGAACGCGGATTGCAATTAGCCGAAAAAATAAACAACAAGGCAAGTATAGCCACTGGCTACAACAATATCGGCAGCATATACTCTGTCGAAAAAAAGTACCCCCAAGCACTCGATTATTACAGAAAAAGCCTCGAAATCCGCAAGGAGACTGACGACCATCGTGGCGTCGCTTCTGTTTTGGTCAATATTGCGCTGTTGCATAAAGACCGGAAAGACTATGGAAAAACCCTCGAATACTTCCAGCAAGCGATGGAAATTCAGGAGAAATTGGGTAACAAACCCGGCCTTGCCGAATCGTATTTCCAGGTAGGCGGCACATTTACAGCGAAAAAAGATTTTGCAAAAGCCGTGGAATGGTGTGCTAAAAGCCTGACTGTCAGTAAACAAATTGGCGCTTTGGACGACGAGCTCGATGCCTGTGATTGTCTCTATCAGGCTTACAAAGGCATGGGGCAAAGCGACAAGGCGTTGGCATGGCACGAACGATTCGTGACCATAAACGATAGCCTCCAAAGAGCGGAATCGGAAAAAAGGCTCGAACAAATGGAGTTTGCGAAGCAGGTGATGGCCGACAGTCTCGGCCAGGAGGAAGAAAAACTGAAAATGAAAATGAACTACCAGAGCGAGGTGCGCAAACGGGACCGCGTTACAAATATCCTGCTCGTGGCAGGGCTGGTGGTGCTGGCGCTGGCAGTGGGTTTCTGGAGCAGGATGCTTTATTTCAGAAAATACTCCCAAATGTTCCAGCACAAAGCCGAAAGCCTCGAAAAACAGCAGCTGTTGAACGAAATCGCGTTGTTGAAAATCCAGGTAAACCCGCATTTTTTGTTCAACAGCCTGAGCATCCTGTCGTCGCTGGTGCGTGTCAACCCCGACCTTGCGGAGCAATTCATTGACCAGTTGTCGCGCTCATACCGCTATATTTTGGAGCAAAAAGAACAATCGCTTGTCAGCCTTCGCACCGAACTCGAGTTCATTCAATCTTATTCTTTTTTATTAAAAATCAGGTTTGAAAACAAATTTGACCTGCGATTCGACCTGCCGGACGAGGTGTTGGATCAATACAAAATCGCCCCGCTCACCCTGCAACTCCTGATCGAAAACGCCGTGAAACACAACCGGATGTCGGCCAAAGAACCGCTCATCGTGGCGGTGACCCTCGGAGATGAACAAACTCTGATCGTCAAAAACCGCCTGCAGCCTCGCACAACCCCTACGGACTCTACCGGCGTCGGTTTGCAAAACATCATCAACCGTTACGCACTGCTCACCGACCGCCCCGTATGGGCAGGCGAGCGCGAAGACGTGTTCGTAGTACAGGTACCGTTGCTGTATGACAAAACTATCCCTGAACCAGCACAATAGTATGAAAAAACTGCTACTTCTACTCTATTGTGGCAGCGTGTTCGCTGTACTGTCGGCGCAAGTCAACGCCGACAGTTTGTACCGGTTGTGGCACGACCCGGGACTGGCAGATACTACACGTTTGCAGGCGATACACGGGCTGGCGCGAAGCCTTTTGAACAATAATCCTGATTCTGCACACACGTTGGCCTTGCAAGAACTGGAACTTGCCGGGCGGATCCGGAACAAGCAATGGCAGGGCAAGGCTTTGAATATCATCGGACTGGTGTGGCGTTATCGGAGCGAATTCGCCAAATCTTTGCAGTATTACGAACAAAGCATCACGATGCTCGAACAATCGGGCGACCGAAATGCCCTCTCTGCCGTGTACGGCAATATGGGCGACGTGTACCGGGTGCAAAGCAATTTCCCCAAGGCAATTGACTGTCTCCAAAAATCGCTGACGCTGGCAGAAGAAACAGGCGACCGGAAAAAAACAGCCGATGCATACGTCGGCATCGCCACCATTTTTTACCACGATCCCGGCAATACCGACAAAACACGGGAGTACCTGCTCAAGGCACTGGCGATTTATGAAACATTGGGCAATCAGGAGGGCATGTCGCTCGTGTTCGGGAACTTATCATCCATCTACCTCCATGATGGCGACTATGAAAACGCGCTGCTTTTCAACAACAAATGTATGGCCATACAGGAAAAAAGGGGCGATTTGTACGGCACGGCCACTTCTTTGCACAACCGCGCCATGATACTGAGCAATCAGGGCCGATACACGGAGGCGTTGACAAATTTTGAACGGGAAATCGAAATTTTCAAAAGCATAGGCGACCAGGAAGGAATAGCCGATGCTTATATCAGTATGGGCGATCTGTGGATACGGCGCAAACGATACGCCGAGGCGATTCGCCTGTGCAACAACGCGCTTCAAATTGTCAGGACTATCGGCAGCCCGAATCTGAGCGAAGCCGATGCCTGTCATTGCTTGTATCGAGCCTATTTGGAGCAAAATAACCACCAAAAAGCACTCGCTTATCTGGAGCAGTATTTATGGATTAACGACAGTTTGCAAAGCAACGAAACCGCCCAAAAACTCAGGCAAATGGAATTGGAGCGGCAAACGGCGGCCGACAGCCTCGAACAGGAAAAGGAAAAATTCAGGATGGAAATGGCGCATCAGCAAGCCTTGCGCCGCAAAGACAATACTGCAGGCTGGCTCATCGCGGGAGGTTTGGGAGCCCTCAGCGTCGCACTGGCGTTTTGGGTGCGGATGTTGTATTTCCGGCGGCGTTCGCTGCGCCTGCAAGTCCGTTCGGAGGATTTGGAAAAACAACAATTGCTCAACGAGATTGCCCTGCTGCGCACTCAGGTGAACCCGCATTTTTTATTCAACAGCCTCAGCATCCTCTCCTCCTTAGTCCACACGAATCCCGGGTTGTCGGAGCAGTACATCGAGCAGTTGGCGCGGTCGTATCGTTATATTCTGGAGCAAAAAGACCAGCCGCTCGTGACGTTGCGCACGGAACTGGAGTTTATCCACTCCTATGCTTTTTTGCTGAAAATCAGGTTTGAAAACAAATTTGACCTGCAAATTAACCTGCAGGAAGATGATTTGGAACACTACAAAATAGCCCCTTTAACCCTTCAACTCCTGGTCGAAAACGCCGTGAAACACAACCGGATGTCGGCCAAAGAACCGCTCATCGTGGAAGTCTGCTTAGAAAACGAACAAACTTTGGTCGTCAAAAACCGCGTGCAACCGCGCATGACGCCATCTGCTTCCACCGGTATCGGTCTGCAAAACATCATCAACCGTTATGCCCTGCTCACCGACCGGCCCGTGTGGGCAGGCGAACGTGCGGATGCGTTTGTGGTGGAAGTACCGCTGTTGTGAGGGGTTGATAAGGGTTGATAAAAGTTGATAAGGTTGATAAAAATAGCACTAAACAATTGATTATGAATACAAAAACTCGATTTGTCTGGCCACGTTTACTAAACTTTCAAAGTTTAGTAAACGTACACACTTTTCTTTTTTTTCTGCTGTTTGCCACCTCGCTCAACGCCCAGCAATGGCAACGGGTCGGCGAACTGCCTGCCGGCCTGACAACGGCGCTCCTCGTTCAGGGGGATACACTGTACGCTGCAGGGATGAGCAGACTTTACTACACCTACGACGGCGGCGACACCTGGGACAGCACGTCCGTCATCAGCCCGACACTCGATTATACCGCAGCGATTCAACTCGCTCAGGGACGCTTGTATGTTGGGACGGAGTTTGAAGGCGTGTTCTGCAGCACCGACGGCGGCCAAACCTGGCAGGCCGACAACATCGGCCTCGTCGGGCTTGGTGCAACCCATATTTCAAGCCTTGCCGTTCGTGGCGACAGCCTGTATGCGGGTACATACGGCGCGAAAGTTTTTGTCAAAAAAATCTCCGCCAACAGCAACTGGAGCCCTTACAGCGTGGGAATGCCCTGGTTTAACGTCGAGAGCCTCACCAACATCGACGGGCGATTGTTTGCGGGTTCGGGAGGAAATGCAACCGTGTCGCAACAGGCCTACCCCGGGCATAACTGGGTGGAAGTGCCATTCGCCGAATTTAACGGCGAACTCAATTCCTTTCTCGGCGTCGTACGGCAAGGCGATGTGCTGTTGGGCGCAGGCTCACAGGGATTATTCCGCAGCACAGATCAGGGCGCCAACTGGACACACTACAATCCCGGCACGGGTATCTTAGGTTCGGCGCGTTTTGCCGTGAGCGGCAACCGGGTGTATGCGAATCTGGCCAAACCCGTCGGCCTGAGTTTTATCAAATACACAGACGATCAGGGCTTGAGTTGGCAAAATTTTGAACCCGCCCTCACCGGCCCTTATGGCTTCAGTATCGCGGTTTGCAAGGGCCGCTTATACTCGGCGCGCGACAATGGCCTTTGGCGTATCGCATCGACAACCGGTACCGGCGAGCCTGCCGGGCAAGGCCCGTTATTGGGACAGAATTTTCCGAATCCATTTTCGGGTAACACCATTATTCCACTCACATTGCATCGATCAAATTCGGTAGAACTGGAAGTGTTGAGTGCTGCCGGCTCCTGTGTTCGCACCGTTTGGCACGGTGAAATGCCCGCCGGTTTGCAACACCTGGAATTTGATGCGCATGATCTGCCACCGGGTATATATGTTTACCGGCTCACAACGGATTCGGGTATCGTTTCGCGGCTGATGACGATTACCCGGTAGACGAGGTTGTTTTACAAGTTTTTTTTGACAGGATTTCAGGATTTACAGGTTTTTTTGACAGGATTTCAGGATTATATACTTTATGTTGTGATCTACTTTTTTTAATCCTGTTAATCCTGAAATCCTGTCAAAAAAAAATTATAAGCATCATGTCGTATTGACCCCATTATCTCATTATCACATTGACCACATTATCACATTAAAAGTATGAACACCATCATCATCGAAGACGAGAACCTCACCGCCCAGCGGCTCGAGGGCATGTTGAAAAAATATGACTCCAATATCAGGGTGCTGGCCACGCTGCCGTCGGTGGCCGAGTCGGTGGACTGGTTGCGCAAACACGATGCGCCGGACCTCGTGTTTATGGACATTCACCTGGAGGACGACTTGTGTTTCAAGATTTTCGAACTGGCGCCGCTTACTTCGCCGGTCGTTTTCACCACCGCTTACGACGAGTACATGATCAAGGCGTTCAAGGTCAACAGCATCGACTACCTGTTGAAGCCTGTGAATTACGTCGAGTTGATGGCTGCCCTGGATAAATACAAGGCGCTGAAAGAGCGGTTTTCCACGCCCGATTTCGACACGTTGCTGCAATACATCGGCCAGCGCGCGCCGGAGTACAAAACGCGCTTCATGATCACGGTGGGCAACAAGATCCGCAGCATCGAGACGGCGGATATCGCCTATTTCTATTCCGATGAAAAGATCACCTTCATGGCTACCCGCGACGGCCAGCACCTGCCCATCGATTTCAGCCTCGACAAACTCGCTGCGCTGCTCGACCCTAAGCAGTTTTTCCGTATCAGCCGCCAATATATGGTCGGATTTTCGGCGATTCAGGCGGTTTTGACCCATTTCAAAGGCAAACTCAAACTCGAACTCGCACCCAAAGCCAGGCACGACGTGTTTGTCAGCGGCGACCGGATGACGGATTTTAAGGATTGGCTGGGACGTTGAACAGCAGGGGGAAGGATTGAATGTTGAATTTTTGAATGCCGAAAGGCGAATACATGAAATACGAAATACGATTGCCGAACGTAGCGGACGATCTGCGGGCAACATCGTCAATCGTATTTTATGTAATCGCCTTTCGGCATTCTTTTTTTAATTTGCCCGCTTCAACTGAAACATCATGCGCCAGCATATCGCCAATATCGCCCTCGTAGTAGACGACTACGACGACGCCATCCGGTTCTACACCGAACAACTCCATTTCCAACTCATCGAAGACACGCCGCTGAGCGACACCAAGCGCTGGGTGGTGGTGGCGCCGCCGGGTTCCTCGGAATGCCGCCTCCTGCTCGCCAAAGCCGCCAACGAAGAACAACAAACCCGCGTGGGCAACCAGACCGGCGGCAGGGTTTTTCTTTTTCTCTACACCGACGATTTTTGGCGCGACTACGACGAGATGCTTGGGAAAGGCATCCGCTTCGTGCGCGAGCCCGCCGAAGCGCCTTACGGCACGGTGGCGGTTTTTGAGGATTTGTATGGGAATTTGTGGGATTTGATCGAGCCGGTGACGGCATCTTAGGTGTGGCAGGATCGCTCTCAAACAAAAAGACCTCGCCGCCTTGCTCGAAATATCGCCGGCGCGCCTCTCCGAAGTCATGCAAGGCAAACGAAAAGTCAATCTCGACCTCGCCAAACGTTTGTTCAAAGTGCTGAAAATCAGCCCGGAGTTTATTTTGGAGACAGATTAAGAAACGATATGTCAATTCCATAACTCATCTTTTGCCACTTAACGACTTCCTTTGCCAAACAAAAATTTCACTGAACATGGCCTGTCGTAAAATCGTGCTCCTCCCCGCGCTCCTAACCCTCCTCTTCCATTTATCCATCAACGCCCAAACCACCAACGTACTTCCCCGCAGCACCCCGGAAGCGGAAGGCATATCTTCCAAAGGCATTCTGGATTTTGTAGAAGCGGCGGGGAAAAGCGAACACGAATTGCACAGTTTTATGATGCTGCGGCATGGCAAAGTGGTCGCCGAAGGCTGGTGGGCTCCGTACCGGCCGGATTTGAGGCATACCATGTATTCTGTCAGCAAGAGTTTTACGGCGACAGCCGTCGGTTTTGCGGTGAGTGAAAACCGCCTGAGCGTCGAGGATAAAGTCATCTCATTTTTTCCGGACGAGTTGCCGGCAACCGTCAGCCCCTACTTGGCCGAACTGCGCATCAAGGATTTGCTCAGCATGTCGGCAGGGCAGGAACCGGATCCGACGGGTCCAACCATTACGAAGGATAGCAACTGGGTGAAAGCATTTTTCTCGATACCCATCCTGCACCGACCCGGCACCAAGTTTCTGTACAATTCTCTGTGTACCTATATGTTATCGGCCATCGTGCAAAAAGTAACCGGGGAAAAACTGATCGATTATCTCACGCCCCGGTTGTTTGTGCCGCTCGGTATAACGGGCATGGATTGGGAGGTCGACCCGATGGGCATCAACACAGGCGGCTGGGGCTTGCGGGTCAAAACGGAGGACATGGCTAAGTTCGGGCAATTGTTTCTGCAAAAGGGCAATTGGCAGGGCAAACAAGTGCTGCCGGCGGCATGGGTGGAAGCGGCTTCGACGCTCAAGATTGTCCAGCACCCCGATCTCCCGCAGGTCCAAAAAGATGCAAGCGACTGGGAACAAGGCTATTGCTACCAGATGTGGCGCAGCAGAAACAACAGTTACCGGGGCGACGGCGCTTTCGGCCAGTTTATCATCGTCATGCCCGACCAGGATGCGGTCATCGTCATCACAAGCGAAACTTCCGACATGCAGGCCGAATTCAACCTCGTCTGGAAGTACCTGTTTCCCGCTATTCAGAAGGAAAAATTACCCGCCGATAAAAATACGACGGCGACACTGAAGCAAAAACTGGCCGCGCTTGCACTTCCGCTGCAAACGAAAAAAACGACGCCGCCGTTGGTTCGTTCCGTTTCCGGGAAAGCCTTTTCCATGTCTCCCAACGCATTGTATGTGCGCAACATGGCTTTCCAATTTAAAGACGACGTATGCAACGTTGCTGTACAAATCGATACGGATACCTTTAAATTGGCATTCGGCGCCGGAAAGTGGGTATTCGGCGAAACAAAGAAACCCGGGCCGTCCTTAGTGGCAGGCGCCAAGGCCCATTTTGCCGGGTTGCCCGCTTCCAAAGTTGCCGGAAGTTATGCCTGGACGGACGACCATACGCTGGAACTGACCTTGCGGTACATAGAAAGTCCGCACACGGAGACGTTCATCTGCCATTTTGATAATAATACCGTTTCGATAGACCGGAAAATAAGTTTTAATAAAAATAATATAGAAACTATAAAAGGAATTGTATCGCAATTCCCGCAAAAGCCCATCCGGTTGATCGTGCGCGGCGACGACATGGGATTCTCTCACTCCGGCAATGAAGCCCTCATTAAATCTTATAAAGAAGGTATTGAATCTTCTATCGAAGTCATCGTTCCGTCGCCCTGGTTTCCTGAAGCAGTCAGGCTATTGGAACTAAATCCGGGTATCGATGTGGGCGTTCACCTGGCCATCACCAGCGAATGGGACAATGTGAAGTGGCGACCCCTGACCGATTGCGCGAGCATCCGGGACAAAGACGGTTATTTCTACCCGATGGTTTTTGCCAACAAAAACTATCCCGGGCAGTCCGTCACGGAAAACAACTGGAAGATAGCGGATATAGAAAAAGAGTTCCGGGCCCAGATTGAAATGGCGCTGAAAAAGATACCGCGCATCAGCCATGTATCTGCACACATGGGTTGCACGAATATCTCGGATGAAGTGAAAGCAATGACGAAAAGGTTGGCCAAAGAATACAACATCGACATCGATCCGGAAGATTACGACGCACAATGGATGGGATACGATGGCCCCAAAACAACTGCCAAAGAAAAAATCCAGAGTTTCATGAAAGCCCTGAAAATGCTCGAACCGGGCAAAACGTACATGTTTGTTGATCACCCGGGCCTCGACGACGCCGAACTACGGGCGATCCATCACATCGGCTATGAGCAGGTGGCTGCCGACCGGCAGGGTGTGACGGAACTATTTACGGATGAAAGGGTCCGGAAGTTTATGCTGCAAAACGGGATACAACTGATTGGTTATAAAGACTTGCCTGCCACCATCGGTGCAAAGCGTCGATGAATGCTGCCGGGCGATGCGTCGTTTAAAAGGTTTTGAATGACGAATGGCGATTACATGAAATACGAATGACGATGTAAGGCGTTGCTCCTGAGATTGAGGGAAACGCGTGGAAACATCGTCAATCGTATTTCATGTAATCGCCATTCGTCATTCAATAATAAATCACTCCAGCGGCTTCAAGTGCTGTTCCACCGTCCACTTGCCGATCTGGTTGCCCAATTCCTGCCCTTTTTCGCAGGAAAACCGGAAGTGTATGCCTGCCAAAACCCGTGATTCTGCATTCTCATCCGCCGCCTGGCTGAAACTGCTGAAACTTCTGGCAGAGCCTGCGGGAAAGGCGGTGGGAGAAGTCATCGTAAACGGCATGTTGTCGCCCAGAACTTTTGCCAGAACCATAGCCGCTGCATTGCCGAGTGCGCTGTGCGTAGACGGGTAGTCTTGCACAGGCGGTGTCGGCATGAGGGGTTCCCAGTTCGGGTCGGCTTCCGTGTTCGGGTTGCCGTCGAGATCAGCCGAGCGGATGGCCGTGTAGGGCCGCCAGAAATTGTAGTAGAATTTGGAGTCCCAACCGGCAGTGTAGGCATCCGTCAACGCTATGTCGACGAGCGCGAACAGACGCGCAGTAGCGAGCAAGCCCAACTTTTTGTCGGTAGCAACGACACGGGCGACGCGGTTCCAGCCGGCTTCGGAAAACTCGTACCAGAACATGGCGATGGCCGTTTGTTCGGCGCTGCGCTGCGGGCTTTCTTTTTGACCGATGCGCTTCACTTCGTTGAAACCCTCGGTGTAGGCCTGGCTGCTGAATGCCGGTTGTTGCGCGATACGGAACTGTTCGGGTTTTTGCAAAGAAAAAGGCTGCATCGTTTTCCAGAACGGTGCGAACACGAAATCGAACGGCGGTACTACCTGATATTCACCGGGTTGGCCGGTGCCTGCCGGCACACTGATGGGGTCCTGGAACGCGCCGTCATTTTGCCGGAGCGCGATGATGGCCGCCGCCGCTTGCTTGCCCACCTGGATGCCCTGCGTTTTGGCGTTGCCTTGCGGCACGGTCGCCAGCGACACAGCCAGGCAACTGTCGAGCATCGCTTTTGAGGCAGGGAGTTGATTCACCAGCACTTCATAAGCCGCAGTCGCCGCTGCCGCAATCGGGTCGGCCGCACTGTTTTTTTGGTGAAAAGCGTAGGTCTGGTAGCGCGGCGCGACGGCATTCAGGGCGTCGTGCATGGCGATGTGCGTCATGGCGTTGATGCGGGAAGCCAGCAGGGAGTGTTGGTAAGAAGCGCCGCCCATGGCGTCATAAGCCGCTACGTTCCAGTCCAGGATGATCTGATTCGAATACTGGTCGAGTTCATTGCCCGGGTCCGGGGCGGTGATGCCGTTCGTTTCCTTGCAAGCGGTTTGCAGCAGGAATAAGAGGGACAAGGTGATTAAAACGAGAATTTGTTTCATTGCTTAAAATGTTTGGTTTTGAAAAAAATGAATTGAAAATCAATTGGTAAAGTTGTTTTTGAAAAAATGTCAAGGCTCTTGGAGGCCCCGGGAATTCAGGAGTGTTTTTCTGGCGGGGCTGTTTTTCAGCACATAGTGCATCCGCGCTGTCTGGTCGTTGGTGAACACGCTCATGCAGCGGTCGGGCGTGAAATCCATGTAGTTCTCCACCATGGCAGGAGAGCCGTCGCAGGCTGGTGTAGGGGTGCATCCCGAACTATGTGTCTCAACTGGAGGCGTGTCGTCGCAGAAGTCGTTGGTGTCGCAATCGCCGTTGCCCCAGAGATGAAGCAGGCCCAGATAGTGGCCAACTTCGTGGGTCAGCGTTCTGCCCAAATTGTAGTCAGACGCGATGTCCGACTCGCCAAAATGGAACGAGTTGATAAGAATTCCCTCCGCCTGAACCGGCTCGCCGCGCGGCTGCAAATGGTTGCCCGGCAAATCGGTATCCGGCCCGGTCGCCTGCCCCAGCACGATATTTACCGTTGACTCCGGGAGCGGCTCGACCCAGATGTTCAGATACTGTTCGTAATTCCAATAACTATAATTGGCGTAGTAATCGAAGCGGAAATTCGGCGGAACCGGATTGCTAATCGCATCGGCATTTATCCGCACGATTCCGTTGGTGGGTTTGCCATCGGGTGTTGATTTTGCTAAAACAAACTCAATCTTAGTATCTGCGCCATCGGGGTGATTGTTGAATCCTTGTGTCCCTGCTTTTCGCCTGAAATCTTCGTTCAAAATTCGGATTTGGCCTCGAATCCGCTCATCGGAAAGGTTGTAGCCTTCGCCAACAGGCTCTCCGCGATGGATGATATGAACCACTACCGGAATCCTGAAAATATCATCGTCGGGATGCTCTGGCGGCTCGGCCACATCTTTTTTGCAGGAAACCAGCAAGCAAATCAGTGCCAGGACCAAACCTGGCCTCCAATGGAAGATTGTAAATTTCATGTGTGTTTATTGTTTGAGTATCAACTTTCCCTGCTCACATCCTTGAACAGCAGCATATCAACCAGGCGACTGGAAGCGCCATTGTAAAATCCGTTGTCGTGTTCGAAAGTCTTGGGATTGTGGAAAGTCCCGAAGAGGATGTCGAAGAGTGGCAAATCCGAGTAATTGTGGCGATGGATGCCCTGCGCGTGGTGGTAGCCATGACTTTCAGGCCGTTGAATGATGTAGCCCAACCAGCGCGGCGTGTTGATGTTGGCGTGTTGGAAAATGCTGAAGAAGTTGGTCACGAGCAGCACGACCGTCACGGCTTTCGGGTCGAGGCCCAGGATGACGGAGAAACAGAGCGTACCGAGCGCCGTCCAGCCTGCCATATCGAGCGGACTGAAGTAGAATGCCCCGTAAGTGTCGAGTCGTTCGGCGCTGTGGTGCATCTGGTGGAAAATACGCCACAAAAAGTTGCTGCTGTGCATGGCGCGGTGCCAGACGTACATCCCGAACTCGTAGAGCAAAATACCCGCGACGGCACCTCCCGCAATGCCGATGCCCGATAAATCAATGAGTTGCGCTTGTGGCAAATACGCTGCCCAGAGCAGGGGCAGGTAACTGGACAGGTAGAAATAGAGAAAGAAAAATACGATACCGCGCAATACCCAGAATTTGACTTTCGGCAACTGTCTGGCCGGGAAAACAGCCTCGTAAATCATCAGCAAGGCGTATATCGCTATGATCGAGAGCGATATGGGATCGAGCAAAATTTCAAGTGGTGTTGGCATGATGTAGATTGTTTAATTGTTAGAGTGATTCGATTGAGCCGATCAAAAAGGGTATCAGTACAAAGGTTTGCCCGTTGGCTCCTCTGTCGAATCACTGAATTGAGCAGAATGGATGTGATTTTGAGCGGTTGAACTTTTTGAGGTGATAGTCAGCCAAAGACGGTCAGTCGCCACCTGACTTGTTTTCATTTTTTCAAAAGGACGTTTTGCCCCCAAGTAGTGATGTTGGAATCGGTTATTCCTATCAATACTTGCTTGAGATTGTTCGGATTGGCATAAGGCAGGCCGGGTGTCGGAAACCCTGTTTGAATGAAAGAAGCGATATCAGCAGCGACTTCGTCAGGAGCGCCCCAATGCAGGTTGTGGCCCAGGTCGCTTTCCTGCATACCCGAAGCGGGCAGGGGCGTTTTGCCGTAGGTTTTGTAAACGATGCGTGTCCCGTTCGTGGCAGCGGCAGATTGGAAGGCTTCTTTTACATGCTGCTGGTCAGGTTCTGCCGGAAAAGCATTGTCCTGTGTCGCCCACAAAATCAGGGTCGGTTTTTTCAAATTTTTCAGCGCCTCGCGGTTGTCCATTTGAGCCAGCGCCTTTATTACGCCAATCCACACGCCCAGTTTTACATTTGCCGTTTCCGGCAAAATAGCCTGCACAAAAGCGTCCTTCGCCACGGGGTCAACAACCCAGAAGTTTTGCAAAAAACCTGTCGCTTCTTCGTCCAAGTCATTGACTGTCAAGGCCCACGCATCGGCAGGCCAGCGAAAACCGGGGCGTTTTTCCAACTCGGCGCGCCAGTTTTGCTCCACCAATTCACTTAGGACAGGGCAAGCGGAACATGCTTTTCCACTGACGAAAGTACCGATGAGCACGAGGCTGTTGACACGCCCCGAATAGTTCAGTACAATTTCCTGCGCCACGATGCTGCCCATCGAATGCCCTACGAGATGTGCCCTTGGAATTGCGAGTTGATCCATGAGCGCGATGACGTCGGCAGCAAAATCGGCGGGAGCAAAACAGGTTTCGGGGTTTTCACTGCATAAAATACTGTCGGGCATCGATGTTTTGCCGTGGCCGCGCAGATCCGGTGCAATGACCCTGAGTTGTGCGGACTCTTTTACCAGCGCGTCCATCATTAACTGGAATGAGCGGCCGGAATCGGTATAGCCGTGCAGCAAAATCACGGGCGTTCCCAGCGGATTTCCTGCTTCGGCATATTTCATAACAATGCCCGTGCGAAGTGAAATGGATTTTTTCTGCGCGTTGAACGCAGTGTACTTGTCGGTGGGCTGGCCCCATACGAGTATCGGTATGGCAAGCGCAAGCGCTAAAAGAATTGTTTTCATGCTTAAAAATGTTTTTGTTTTCGTCAACCCCTCCCCCGACCCCTCCCCCACAGGGAGG
>CXWJ01000591.1_pt1 | contig 42324 bp, 36 predicted proteins | sample 590841 | NCBI WGS metagenome assembly CXWJ01 (sample SAMEA3498367, study PRJEB10139) | wastewater metagenome | biome: wastewater treatment plant; material: activated sludge | place: Austria | collected 2015-01-21 | reverse complement strand
CCCCCAATGGGAGGGGGGCGCGACATACACCGCGTTCCGCTCTACGGAACACTCTACGTCTCCCCTCCCTTTGGGGGAGGGGCCGGGGGTGGGGTTGACACTGTTTTTAAAAATGCCGCAATCTATCCTTCTTCCAGAACATTCTGCGCCGCCCGACGCAAAAACAGGTATTTCTACGCGGTCTTTCCCGCAGAAACACGCGATTTGAAAAACCGGGTGTTTCCGCGCTTAGCTGCCGTTTCCGGGCGGCTGACCTTTGCAACAGGTTTTCAGGTTGAAAGATCTGCTTACGTTCGTTGCGCTCCGCTTCATTGCGCTTGAATCCCGACCGCCCACATCATCATGTGGTTGAAGCCCCTTCGGATTCCCCGAACCTTTGCACTGTCAGGAGAAACAAACAGCCTGTACACACAGAACCAAATGGCTTACCCCATCAACTATTTCTGTGGAACACCTGAACGCTTTTCTTTCACCTTTAAATTTTCAAACAATGGCCAAACCAAGCACCTCAGCCATCGCTAATGTAGATTTTAACATTGCTGACCTTACCAACATTATTGCCGGCTTTGCCGCCAACGACCGCAACGACCTGGCATTCGTCATCGAAAACGGGACCGAATTTGATTTCGATGTCAATTACAATGCCGACCTTGGACATTATAATGATTCCCACGGCAGCAGACTGAGTGCCATAAAATTTGAGGAGGGCGGACACCCCAAAGCCTCCGACTACGAAATGAGTTTCCAAGCAGCCGGGTCGGGATGTAATGTGACGCTGACGCTTTCTTGCCTGGCAAAAAACAGGTGGTACTTCATTACGGGTGCCACGCCTGTCAATAAGGACAATTATTTCAAGTTCAGCGCCATGGTCCCTTTGGTGGGAGATAAAAACTATTCGAGCAACGGATTCAAAACCTTTACCGACGACCATTTTGAATTTGAATTATCCATCAGCGGAACCAGCCCGGCGGTATGCAAGGTGCTGATCAGGGAAATTTAGGTCACGGCTCAGGCTTCCCGGATTTCTTGCCATTTTCCCTTCATCAAAAAAATACACCACCATGGTAAATGTCCTGATATACAACACCCATCTGTTCGACGGGATCGGTGCAACTTTGTTGCCGGCTCTTCAGAGGTTTTTGAACAACCCCCTCGTGTTCGAAGACCAGGCACGCCTCGATGCCATTATCGGTCACATCAACAGCAGGTCTATAGATGCCGACGTAATTGGCCTCACGGAAGTCTGGGCGGATGCTTCCAAGAAAAAAATCATTGACAAAGTCAAAGCCAAATACCCCTTTTCATTTTTTAACAAAACCAATTCCCTGCAAATGGGCGACGGCCTGCTGTTGTTAGGCAAAGTTGCCTTTGGGCAACCATCTTTTGAAGCGTTCAACAGCCTGAACGGCTTCGACGACCTGAGCCAGAAAGGTATTCTCAGCGCGGTAATTCAGCCGGCAGGCCAGCCCAAAAAGGTGTTGGTGATATTGGCACACACCCAATCGGGAGAGGTCCCCAAAGACGTAGCCGCCCGTGCCGACAACATTCAACAACTGGCCCGGCGGGTCAATAACCTGAAAGCCGGAGGCATTGACAGCATCATTTTGATGGGAGATTTGAACGTGATCGCAGAAGACAGCAATGCCCAACCCACTGCGGAATACCAGCAGCTTCTGTTGCCAGCCATGAGAAGTGTAGGACTTACTGACATCTACCGGAAACTCCATGCGGCGGCGGCTACAGACCCCGGTTTTACCTACGACGGCACGAAAAATCCCCTCATCAAAACGTTTGCCGCCGGTGATGCCGCGCTCCGCCAGCGACTCGATTATATTTTCACTTCAGGGATGCCCATTGCGACGGGCGTCGTACCGGTTTTCACCTATCAGTCTGCCAAGCCGAGGGCGGTCATTCCGACCTCAGACCATTTTCCGGTTGCAGGCCATATCGATGTTGCTGTCACCGTTTCAAATGAGGAAGATACCCGCGACAAGGTTGTTTTCGGGAAAACAAACCTGAACCAACTGGCAAAAGACGACGGCAAAACCGACCGAAACGATTTGTTGGTCAGCATCGAAAACGGGACGGAAACCACGTTTGACGTAAACTTCAATGTGGAACACGGGCATTATGACAAATCGCACGGTTCGAAACTTCTGCCTTCTCCTGATTTCAAACAGCGGAACCCCGAAGCCACCCACTATGAAATGGGATTCGAAGCTGTCGGAGCAGGCTGCGATGTCACCATCAGTCTCAAACACGATGGCATAACCCGGCGCTTCCGGATCGTCACCCCGCCGAATCAGTCCAATTATTTCAAATTCGACAACGGCCAGGACGGGTTTGAGCAAAGTGGAAAAAACTATTCGGAAGATGGCTTCAAGACATTTTCCGACGGCAATTTTCAATATCAGGTATCCCTGGGCGGAACGAGCAATGCCATTTGCAGGATTCGAATCAGGAATCTTAACTGAACCGGGTATTGATTTGCAGCGAGGGGCGTACGAACCGGCAAAACAGGGCTCATATTCGTCCGCCCTTCGCAATACTTTTGGTCGTTAAAACAAACAAAACCATGAAAATAGCAGATGCAAAAACGCAAACCGCCAGCCAACCTTTCTTTCAACGAAAAGCAGACGGGCTCCTGCGGTTTTTCGAGACCCTGTCCAGTCGTCTGGCACTTCTGGCGGAAGCGGCGATGGTCAATATCTTTTCAATTATTCTATTGATCATTGTCTATTTGTTCTATTGGACCTTCCCGCAGGCGAAAGACCTGCTGCTGACCATCAACCAGGAGAGCCATATTCAGATCATTTTGTTTTTTGCCAGTCTGGTGACGCTGGCCGGCCTCTGTTGGTATTTGCCCCGGTATTTTTACGCGGATCAGCGCCGGATGGCGAAAGAGGCCAAAGCCTGGGGGGCGTTTTTTAAAGGCTCCCAAAACGGCGCGGCTCTGAACGCCCTGTTAAAACATAAAGACGAAACGCTGGATGCGCTGCTAAAGGATGACGACGAAAGGCTGGAAACGCTATTAAAGGGCGACGACCAAACCCTGGCATGGCTGGCAGCCGAAAAAAGAACCCTGCAAGCCCTGCTGAAACACAACGCCAATGCCCGCGATGCCTGGAAAAAACAATACGATGAAATTCTGGACACCCTGTTACAGGATGAAGACGAGGTACTCGAAGCCCTGCTGAAGGATAACCCGCATGCGCTGGAACGCTGGAAAAAGGGCGACGACGAAACCCTGGAAGGCCTGTTAAAGGGAGACGAACTGCTGTGTAAAAAACTCGAATTGTGGCGTCTGAAATACTTTGAAAAAAGGATACCACGCATCCTGTCCACAGCCATGTTGCTGCTGGTAACACTGGGCATACTCAATGTCGGCAATGAAGTGTCCTCGAAGTTTCCCTGGAATATTCCCGCCAATTGGGTAGCGGCAATCCTGGGGTCGCTGTATTTACTCAATTTATTGGTGGGGAACCAGACTACCGCCTTCCGGTTCAACCGCTGGGTGCATACCCGCCTTGGCAAGCGGGTGCTGTACTACTTTGCCGCGGTCGGGCTTGTACTCGTTGCGCTGATGTTGACGATGAAAGGGGGAATGGACGATCTGGTTTATCTGCTGCTCGGCTCTTTTCTGATCAGCATATCCTTTCTGGTATTTGCCATCTGCCGGAAAAGTATTCCTTATCTCCGGTTCGACAGCAACATCCGGTTCCCGCTGGGCATATTGGCCGCCCTTTTGTCGCTGGTGTTCGTCCTGCTCAACCTGGCGCCCAGTATTTCGCAAGAAATGAACCCGCTGGTGTGTGCCAACCTCTCTTTTGTTTTCTATTTGACCATACTCTACATCATCCGTTTCTGGGGTATGCGCCGGGGCATTTATGCCGTGTTGTTTTTGTTTGCCGGGATTTTTGTCGTCTCCAGCCTCACCAACAGCGCCCGCCACCACGAGATCAGGTATTTGGAAAATACGTACAACCCCGACAAGCGCCTGTCGCTCGAAGTGTATTTCAAAGCCTGGGTCATGCAGCGGGAAGATTCGATTCGGGCCTGGTTGGCCGCGCATCCGGATGATTCTTTTCCCGTGCTGATTGTGTCGGCAGAAGGCGGCGGTTCGAGGGCAGCCTTTTGGACCTCGCGCGTACATGGGTATTTAGAGAACCAAATTCCCGGTTATTACAGCCAACACTTGTTTGCCCTGACGGGCGCCTCGGGCGGTACCACCGGCAATTCCACTTTTTTTGCCATGAAACAAGGCGGCGTGGCTTCGGGCGACATGGAGGAAGTGTCAAGGAAAATGTTTTTGGAAAATTATCTCTCCTCTTCCCTGACCCTGTTGCTGGGTGCCGACCTGGTGCAGGATGTATTGGGGCTCCGTCTGAGTCACGACAGGGGCAAACAATTAGAACAGGAGTGGGGCAACAAACTGGGCAGTATGCTTGCACCTGGCCGGACAAATGCGTTTAAAGAGCCCTTTTTGAAATTTTGGTACGACGACAATACCCGCCTGAAGCCGGATGTGCAACCTTTGCTCATGATCAATGCGACGCAGGTACAGGGAGCCGGCCATGCGTTGGTTTCACCGGTTCGCATAAAAACGACCTGCTACCTGGGAATGGATTTGCTGGACACCCTTTATAAAACCGATCCGAAAAATACGATTCCTCTTGTCACCGCCAACCTGCTGAACGCGAGTTTTCCGTACATCAACCCGGCTGGCCATATCGAAGGCGTGGGCAGTTTTGTGGATGCCGGTTATTTCGACAATTACGGCGCCCGGTTGGCAGCCGGTATGTTGAAAGAACTGACCGGAATCAGAGACGCCGCGACCGGCAATGGCGATACTGTTTTTCAAAAAATCAAATTCATATCCGTGCTGGTTCGAAACAGCACGGTGGACACAGCCGCCGCCCTCAAAAGCAAACCAAGCAGCCAGCTGTTGGCTCCGGTCAGTACCATCGGCAACATCCGCTCGGCCGTCAACGACCATAACTTTTGGCACCTCCAACATTCAGCCGACGCCTTTTTCCAACTCAACCTGAAGCGGGCACCCGTTGAAGTTGAAGCGCACGGCAAAACCGAACGGGTGACGCCGGTTATCCCCTTGGCGCGTTACCTGTCACCGTTGGCTGTTCAGGCCATGGAAGCGTCACTGGACAGCCTGACGACCGACAGGGGATCAGACTTGACAAAGCTGGTGCGAGCGCTCAAATGAAATTTAACTGTTCATTCTTAAAACAAACTAACATGAAAGAATTAACGCTTAAAATCACATTCGACGAAGCCAATCTGATACTGGATGCGCTTGGAGACAAACCGTTCAATACGGTGTTCAAACTAATCGGCAAAATACAGCAACAGGCTGCGGCGCAATTAAGCGAAGCCGGTGAGGCAGATTCTTCCGGGGGCGCGCAAAAGCAGACGCCTAAAACTACCTGAACACGGTCTTTTAGTTCTTTGAAATTGTTTTTTACCGGCCGCATACCGTTTTAGCCCGGACGACTGTACCCCCACATTTTCATGTGGTTTCCCTGCCGTCGGTCCGCCCCGACCTTTGTACTGCAATCAACATCCTTTCAAATGAAATCTTTAAAATCAACCGGTATGTGGCCATTTCTTTCTTTTTCGACCCTCACTGACCCGCAAGACATTGAAACTTTTTCACAGGAGTACGCGCGTTGCTCGGGCTTCGTCGTCCAGCGGGATTATTACGAAACCAACCGGGTTTTTGCCGTGCGCCGAAACGGGCGAATGGTCGGCGGGTTCGTGCTTGGCAGCGGCGCCGTGCTGCGCACCCTGGAGGTGTTTGCCGGCAACGAAGCCCGCCAACGTTTGTACGAGCGCGTCAGGCAAGCAAATAATGCGACAGAGATGTGTTGTTTCTGGATAGACCCGGTAGTCCGCAAAAAGTTTTGGCAGAATCTGTATGTTTGGCTCTGTGTAGCGTTTGCATTGCAGGTTTATGGCCGCCAACGGCTGATATTCGGCACCAACTCGGCCCGCCTGGCTGCCCTGTACAACTCCTCGCGGAAAAGTGAACTGCTCCATTCCGACCGCATCCGTGAAAAACAAACCTTTATTTTCACCGGTCGGCGCAGCGATTGCCTGATCGGGATTGTCAATATTCTGGGCTACAAAATCAGCAGGTTGATGCAAGTTAAAAACTGTGGCCGGCAGCAATTAGTCTGAGTTTGAGTTTGCCGGAGTAGGCCCCAAACAACTGCATGGCCGCCCAACGACAGCCCTGATTCACTCCAAAACAATTGAAAATGATATTCTTGCTCATTCTTTTAGTAGCGGCTGCTATCGGTATCAAACATGGCATTGCCGGTGCATTTTTCAAAACCGGCAATCCGTTTTAACCGGATAGCCCACAGTTGCCATCATGGAAAACATTCATCTCGCCATCATCGAAGACGACCTGATTATTCGGGAAAGTTTGGAAAACTACCTGGGCGCACACCCCGCCCTGCAATTCGCAGTAGTGGCGGGCAGCGTCGAGGATTTCTTCGAACAAATGGGAAAAGCGGCCCGTTTGCCAAAAATTGACCTGCTCCTGCTCGACATCGGGCTGCCGGGCATGTCGGGCATCGAAGGCATCCGGCATATTCGCCAGAAATTTCCGGATACGGACATTGTGATGCTCACGACCTTTGAAGAAGACGACAAAATTTTTAAGTCCCTGTGTTCGGGCGCCTGCTCCTACATTTCCAAACGCACACCGCTGAATACCATTCAGGAAGCGGTTTTCACCATCCATCGCGGCGGCTCATTTATGTCGCCGTCCATTGCCCGCAAAGTGGTGCAGCATTTTATGCCCAAAGAGCGCAAAGAGGAAGACCTGCTTTCGCCCCGGCAGCAACAAATCGTGCAGGGGCTGGTGGACGGGCTGAGTTACAAACTCATCGCCGACAAACTCAGCATTTCCATTGACACTGTGCGCGACCACATCAAAAATATTTATCGTCTCCTCGAAGTAAACAGCAAGGCGGAGGTAATCCGCAAGGCGTTGGAAGGCGAGATTTAGCGCTTGCCCAAACATCTGTTGTTCAGAACAAAAACACTATTGCCGCCAATCTTTAATCGCTTCATAAGACATCTGTTCACCTATCAACAGCTTACACCATGCCCTTTACAGGTTTAGAACCCGGCACTTCGGTCGGGTTTCCCGGCACTCATTTTTTTGATTTTAACGCTGGCATCGTTCGCCAACTGCTCGCCCGCCCCGATGCTGTCGGCATCCGGTTTCACTTCGACCAGGCCCGGCCCAATTTCCCCACCGAACTCTATGCCGCCGCCTGCGGCCCCAGGGACGACATCATGGATCCTGCCAACAACGGCGCGGATTTCTTTCGCAGCACCGGCCAGGCCATTGCTTTTGACAACCTCCCCCCGGTGGCGGCGGCCAATTTTGAAAGTGGCGCAAAAGCCGGGAGCTGCGTTTTCGTCAGCCGGGCAGTGTTGGAAGGCAATATTTTAGGCACCGAGCTCAACCCGACAGGAGCGAGCGCGGTACGGTTGTTTGTGCAGAATTTTGGTGTGCCGGACAGCTTGGGTACCCCAACATTCACCCTTGTAGCCATCGGCCTCGACAACGGCATCATGAGCGGTACATTCCTGAAGAGCGAACAACCTTGCCCGCCCAATTGCCCCGACGACGACCCATACGGCCGGCGGGTTTTTGGGTGATGAGATGTGCAGCAAGAGATAAAGCGAGTCCAGTTGCTCGGTTTTGTAACACCACTTTTCGGCGCATTGCCGAAAAAACTGTATCGTTGCGCCCGTTAGCTACTGGCGTTTTGTGATTGAAAAAATACTACAAAAACACCTTGCCCGATGGTCTGTCATGGTCGCAATGAACATGATAGGGTGGTTGTCTTTATCGTCCGCGCAACAACTCAATCTCGCCTTCCAACGGCTCGACCGCGATAAAGGTCTTTCGCAAGGCACCTGCCCCTTCGTCTCCCGCGACAGCAAAGGTTTTGTGTGGGTTGCTACTGTGGACGGCCTCAACCGCTTCGACGGGAAAAACGTCAAAGTTTACCGCCCAGACCCTTCTGTGCCTCATAGTTTGGTAGGCAACATCCTCACCAGTGCTTGCTATGAAGATGCCCGAACCGGCGACCTGTGGTTCACGACCTACAACGCTGTGCATCGCTATGTGCGCGATTACGACCATTTCGACACTTTTCAGTTGAAAGACCCGGCGCGCAAAACGCTGGCGGAAGACTATTACGCTTTTCACCTCGATCAGCGGGGGCGATTGTGGCTGCGGGTCGGAGAAGGCGACAACGGTTTTTTGCATTTGTTCGACACGCGCACCGGGCGCGACAGCATCGTGTGTCCGCTGGGCGGCTACCGCAGTGTGATAATTCCCGACGAAAATGGTGAGGTCGCACAAGTGTTGAGTTCCGTCTTCAGCACTCCCGGCATGGAAATCGTTGATTTAAAAGACGGTTTTGCCAAACGAGCCTGTTTCCGGGACGGCCCGTCAGCCGGCATTGTGCACGAAACTTTTGTCGAAAACGACACCCTCGTTTGGTTGGGTTTATCCAACGGCATCGCGGCTTTCAACCCGCAAACCGGAATTTCAAAAGTCTATGCCGACATGAACGGTCAACCGGCGGAAGAAGTCTGGTCGGTGTGTCCTTACGGCTCGCGTTTGCTGTTCGTGGCCACCAGCAAAAAAGGGCTTTGGCTGTTCGACCGCCGGGCGAGGCGTTTTACACAACAGTTTGTGCATGAGCCGAACAACCCACACAGCCTGCTCGACAACGAAGCGAAAAATCTCTTCATTGACCGGGAAGAAAACCTCTGGGTGGCACATTGGCGGTACGGCCTGAGTTATGTCAATTTGCGGAAAAACAAATTTTTCATCCCGCCTGCGGCCAAGGGAAATACATTTTGGCAGTTTATGGATGGCCCGGATGGAAATATCTGGTGCAGTGTGTCGCGGCGGGGATTTTTCGTGTTCGCCCCGGACGGCCAATTGTTGGACACGGTCAGCAATTATTTCCCTGAACTCCGCCGCCGCATCAATTTTACGGCCCCCATGTACTTTCCGAAAGGAGACGGTTGGGGCATTTTCAGGAATCTCCTCTTCGAGTGGGAGCGCGGCCAGCACCGGCTGAAAATGATTGGGCAATTGCCCCAAAAAATAATGGAAGTATGCGTCACGCCCGGCGGGAAAACAGTGGCCGCAACGGCTCAGGGGCTTTCCCGATTGGCCCGCGACGGCGACAAAGGGTATACGCTTGCTCCTTTCGACCTCCATGTTCCTTTTCAGCCAAACAACATTTCAGGCATCTTCTGCGACAGCCGGGGCTACCTCTACGTCACCGAAAATTCGGAACGCTTGCTTGTTTTTAAAGAAACGGCAGAAGGGCTACATTTTGAAAAAAGCATCGGCGGCACGGGGGCTTGCAAAGGTTTTTTTGAAACAGCGGGCGGGCAAGGCATTTGGGTAGCTTGCACGGCTGGCTTGCTGCGCATTGACCCCGACCTGGAGTCCCGGATGTTGAACGAAACCGCCGACGGATTGCCCAATGCGACGTATTACGGAGTAATCGCCGACCGGCGCGGGCGGCTGTGGCTGAGCAGCAATCAAGGTTTGTTGTGCTACGACCCGGCGCAGCGCAGCAGCCGACGCTACTTGCCGGTGGACGGCTTGTTTGGCAATGAATTCAATACGGGCGCTTTTTACCAGGCAGCGAACGGGAAAATATGGGCTGGCGGGCTGGGCGGACTGGTCGTTTTTCATCCCGACAGCATTCAGAATGTGCCTTTTGAACCACAGGTACAATTCATAAAAATCTTTGCCAACGACATTCCGCTCGAAACAGAAAAACAGGTGGAGGTGCTCGAATCGCTCGATTTGCCCTATTCGCAAAATACCCTGTCGTTCGAGTTTGTCGCCCTTGAGTTCAGCAACCCGGCGGCCAACGAATTCAAATACCGCCTCGCTGGTTACGACGACAATTGGGTGCATAGCGGCACGCATGGCTTTGCCCGCTACGCCAACCTCCCGCCGGGTCAATACACCTTCGAGGTGCTGGCCGCCAATTCCGACGGCTTGTGGTCAATTGTGCCAAAAACATTGAAAATCAACATCCAAACGCCGTTTTACAAAAGCTGGTGGTTCTACCTGTTGTGTACGCTCGCCGTCGCGGGGCTTATATACGCATGGTTCCAATACCGCCTCCGGCAAGCCCTGAAAATCGAGCGGATGCGCGTCCAGATTTCCAGCGACCTGCACGACGATGTGGGCACCTTGCTCTCCGGCCTTGCCATGCAATCCGAAGTGCTGGAAATGACAGCCCCGGAAAAAGACAAAAGCAAACTCCGGCGCATCAGCGAAATCAGCCGCGACGCCATGTCTCGTATGCGCGACACGGTGTGGGCCATTGACGCCCGGAAAGACAAACTCGAAAACCTGCTCGACCGGATGCGCGAACACGCCGAAGAAACGCTCACACCGCGCGGTATGCGCTATCAATGGCAAGTGGACAACCTGAACCTGAAGAAAAACTTGCCGACCAACATCCGCCAGAATCTCTACCTGATTTACAAGGAAGCTGTGACCAATGCCGCCAAACACTCCAACGGCGACACGCTCTCCGTCAGCTTGAAAAAATCGGGCGCAGGGCTCGAGATGCGCATTTGCGACAACGGGACGGCAGCAGCGAAAAACTACAAAACTACCGGCTCCGGCACCTCCAATATGCAGATGCGGGCGGAAAAAATCGGCGGCACGCTGGATATCAGTCGGGAAAATGGATTCTGTGTAGTACTGTGGCTGCCAACGTTGGGGTGATTTGTGTCTCCCAAAAACAGGTATTTCTACGCGGTCTTTCCCGCAAAAACACGCGATTGGAAAAACCGGGTGTTTCCGCGCTTACCTGCCATGTTCGCTCGGCTGACCTTTGTCCTGTCAATTGCCTGAAAAACGAAACTGTTTCTCACAAAAACAAATTTCCCTTACCATGAAAACCCGAGTTGTTGTCCTCGAACAACAGTGCCTGACCCTTGCCCAAAAAGCCGAAATGTGGAGCGTTTACAAAGGTTTTTACAACTACTCCGAACGGCATTTTATGGAGCGCATCCCCCAGAGTACGCACTTTTCGCTGTATCTGCACGGCGGGAAAATCGTCGGATTCACCGGCCTGCGCATTGACAAAACCCAAGTAAACGAACGCCGCCAGTTGCTGATATACCTCGGCCAGACGGTGGTCGCCCGGCAGTATCGCGGGCAATCGCTGCTTCCTGCCACCTGTCTCCTGTTGGCGATGAAATACTGGAAAGAACTGCTGACTTCTGAGGTGTGGTGCTGGTATGATGCGCTGAGTTACAAGGCTTATCTGGCCTGCGCCAAATGCGCTACCGATTATTATCCAACTCGTTGCGCGGAAACACCGTCCCACGTTCGGGAACTGCGCGACTTCGTGGGGGAAACCCGCTACGGCGACGCCTACTGCGCCCGGACGGGGACAGTGGCAAAAGAAACCAACTACCTGAACGACGCATCGGTGAATATTTTTGAAGAAGACCTGCACGACCCCGACGTGGCGTTTTTTGCCCAGGCCAATCCGCGTCATTCCGACGGACACGGGTTGCTCGTGCTGGCGCCACTCAACCGGAGAAACGTGTTCAAGTTGGCAGTTCGGTATTTGAACCGTTCGCTCAATGGCCGTAAAACACCTGGAAAACCGGGTAAAACTTCCGGCAGACCGGCGCATTATTCTTTGCAATCTCAAACCTAAACTTCACCGCAGAGACGCAGAGGCGCGGAGTAGTTGAAAATTAATTCTCTGCGTCTCCGCGCCTCTGCGGTTTAATCTTATATTCTTGAAAATCAAAAACATAAACATCCACCGGGTACGCATTCCCCTGCGGCTGCGCTTCGAACAGTCGAACAACAGCACTGCGGTTTCGGACAGCGCCATTGTCGAACTGACGGTCGAAGGCGGCCTTGTCGGCTACGGAGAAAGCTGCCCCCGGTCTTATGTGACCGGCGAAGACTTCGACTCGGTGGAGTGTGACATAGAGGGCGTAATCGCTTGGTTGAAAAATACCGAACTCCGAACCATTGACGACATCCGCGAATTGGCGACCGGGGAACTGCCCCGACGCATCGGCCTGTCGGCTGTTTGTGCGCTCGAACTGGCCTTGCTCGACGCTTTTTGCAAAGAAAACAACACGACACTTGCAGCGGCATTGGAACTGCGATTGCCCGAACGGGTCGAATACTCCGGCGTGTTGCCCTTGCGCAGCCCGGAAGGAATGCAACAACTGATGCCGCTCGTCGGACGCTTCGGTTTTCGCGAATTAAAACTGAAAGTTGACAGCGATTTGGCTGCCAATCTTGCCCGCATCGAGGCTGTCCGGGCAACATTTCCGGCAGAAATCCCTGTTCGGGTAGATGCGAATTGCGCCTGGTCACAGGAGGACGCTTTGCGGCAAATCCCCGCTTTGTCGGAGCGGGGCATTCAGGTGTTTGAACAGGTTTCCCCCAAAAATGCCGACGAGGAAATGGCACGCCTGCAACGGCTTTTTGGTGAGCAGATTTTTATGATGGCTGATGAATCCCTGACGACAAAAACCAGTGCAGAACGGCTCATCCGACAAAGTGCGTGCAGGCGTTTTAATTTGAAAATCTCCAAAAACGGCGGCCTGTTCAACACGCTGGAAGTGTATCGTTTGGCGCGGCAAAACGGTATCGAGTGCCAGTTGGGCGCACATTTCGGAGAAACGAGCATCCTCACTGCCGCAGGGATAATATTCGTCGCTATGGCCGGTTCGCTGACGGCAGTGGAAGGCGGGCTGGGGACACATCTTTTGGAATACGACATCTGTTCGCCCCCGCTGCAATTCGACAGCCGGGCCGGGATAAGCGGATTGGCGGAGTTGCTTTCCAGCCCCGGCTTGGGTGTTCGGGTACAAATGCCCATGTAAGAGGACATCGCTCGCTGCCCTTACGGCCACATCGTCATGTGGTTTTCTGCCCTTTTTGAGCCCTATAATTTTGTACTGTCATTTACAGCCAGCGCAATGTGATTTTGACCGAATAGCGCTCGCAATCTTTTGAAAATCATGTGAATCAACCAAGGTCACCTTCAAATCCTCTTTCATCTGGGTAAAATACAACACCTAAAAAAATCATCGCTTTATGAAAAACATAGATGAACAGGCATGGGACAAACAATTGGACGCCGTTGCCTTCAAGAGATTGTTCAAAACCAACCCCTTTCGCCATGGAGCCGCCGTGCTGCTCAATTGGGGCCTTATTTTCATCGCAATTTTCGCTGCCGAATACTTCCGGTCGCCCTTCACTTATGCCGGAGCGGTGATCCTGATCGGCGCCAGAATGCACGGTCTGGGCATTCTGGTTCATGAAGCGGCGCATTACCGGTTTTTGAAAAACCGAAACTGGAACGATCTGTTGACCAATCTGACGGCCACTTACTTCATTTTCACCACGGTGGATACCTACCGGAGAAACCACCTGGCCCACCACCAGCACCTGAATTCGGACAGCGACCCCGATTGGGTGGCCAAACTGGGGAAAAGAGCCTACACTTTTCCAAAATCCAGGTTGGAATTTCTGCTCAGGGTGCTTTCCTACCTGTTTTTATACCAGGGTATTATGGATGCCTTTTGGTTTTTGAAACGGTTTGGCGGCAAGAAAAAAGCGACTGATATCACAAAGGACAACAAATGGATTCAGTCGGGTTTCAATGCTATGTTATTTGCTGCGCTTACCGTGTTCGGCGGGTGGAAATATTACCTGTTGTATTGGATAGTGCCCTATCTGTCCACCTTTTTTATGTTTCAATACATACGCAGCGTTGCCGAGCATTTTGGAGACCTGGCGTATGAGCATGACCTGAATTCAACCCGCAGCGTCAAACCGAACTGGCTGGAATCCTTTTTAATCGCTCCGCACAACGTGGGCTATCACCTGGAGCATCACCTCTACCCGGGAGTGCCTTTTTATCATTTGCCCGAATTGCACCGCCTGCTGATGGAATTGCCCGACTATTCGAGCGCGGCACATGTCACACAGGGGTACACTGTGGGCTTATTGAACGAATTAGGCACTCAAAAGACTGCGGCAACATGACTCTAAATGGTTTTCAGACAAACCCTGCACATTCTAATTTTCTGCGGTAAAATCGAAAAAAAATTGTTGTTCAGCAAAGAGGCCGCGTCACTCATATACCGACCAAAAAATGTCCCCTGTATGTCCTGAACTTAACCAATTTTTTAAACCCGACCCTGAAAAACATGGAAACATCGGAAAAGGCGTGTTAACTTTGCCTGCAAGTCTATCCTACCTGTCGGCGCTTCACTGTCATTTCTACGCGTTTTCAGAATCAGCACTTCATTTGCCGATTTTTACTCAAAAAGTAGGTAGTCACCACACGCTCGACGCAAACACGACTTCTCTTCTTTTTCATCTTTTTCCCGCTTTTCATTCAGATTTTTCGTGCCCGACACGACTAATCGGTAACCGAACTGCTTACTGTCTCCTTACACTTGTTTATGAATATTGTGACCTTATACGAAAGCAGCGACCACGCCATGCGAAAATCCCTCGACCGGTATTTGTCGCAACTGTCGAAGAATGGCACGGTGCGTGTCTGGAACGACGAAATGGTGCTGCCGGGTGAGCGACCCGATGCCATTTTGCAGGAACAACTGAAAAATGCCGACCTCGTGCTGCTGCTCGTCAGTCAGGATTTTTGGGCATCCGAGACTTGTTACGAGCAAGCGTTGGCGGCTTTGGAAATGAGCAAAAAGAATCCCCAAAAGAAAATCGTCTCCGTTCTGCTCCGTCCCAACAGCATCGAGGACACACCTTTCAAGGGACTGCCCCAACTGCCCGCGCAAGATGTGTGCATCACGCAGTACAAAGACCCCGAACAGGGCTACTGGGACACTTATCAGGGGGTGAAAACAATCATCAATCCGCAACACCGCTACCAAAAAAGGCCGAAAATCGCGGCCTTGCAAGCCGTTGTTTGGGGTTCGGCGGTATTGCTGTTGTGGTCTTTGTTTGTTTTGTTGCTGCCTGCCATTTATCCGCAGGAAGGCCTCAAAATAATGTCAAAACCCGTATCGGCCGCTCCCGACAGTTTGTCGTACAGAATTTTCAAGTTGGACAATGCCGCGCAGCCGGGCGTAGTGCTTCATTTTTCGATAACGCCCTCCGACACTGCCAAATACGGGCAATTGCAGCCGCAAACGTGTTTGGAAAAATTGGGCGAAAAAACCTGGTGGAAAAACCAAACGCAATGGATAATGCCGCACAAGACACAAATGGACAACAAGGGCAACTTTTTCAGTCAGTGCATTTTTGCTGATTTCAACAAAAACGACGCAGGCGAATACCGGTATTCGGTAAAATTCAACAAGCCTTTGGACAAAGATTTTTTGCCCGAATTTGAGGACAAACTGCGCTGCGGCTTCACTCCCTGCGAAACCTCGAAAGCCAATTGCGAGAATGTCGCCCCATTTTCCTTCCGGCACTATTTTTATTTGCCGACCGCTCGTTTTTATACTGCGGCGCTTGCCTTTGTAATGATTACCATTTTGCTCACAACCTTTTTCAACATCAAAAAAATCTCAGCCTATGTCAACAATCACAGTAATGACAAAAGCCGTGCATCTACTTAACGGCAACAGGACTTTCGCAGCATCTGTCTCTGCGATAAACCTTGACGACAACACAAATATCGTTACGCGCGAAATACCCGAAGAGGGTGGCTCGCTCGATTTGGAAACGGGGGCGCGGTATAAAATAGTAGCCTCTCCGCGCAGTCAGGATAACTTTCAAAATGGGGCGAGGGAAGAGGTAATGATAACGGACACAACCCAAGAGGTAATCGTGTTTATCCCTCCGATGGGGGAAGAATGTCGTATGTGGCTCGAAGATATAAAGCGTATGTTGGCAAACGGGGATTATCAGACTGCAAAACAAAACATACTTATCGCGAAAGATGTGTACAGGCAACTGATTGTTTTTCCCGAAGAAGTGACTATGATACTCGAGCTGGAACGTGAGATACCCGACCATATCTACTGACACGCAACAATATGGAGTTTTGCGACTCCTAAAAAGTTGCCCAATCTGAATTTCCCATCTTTTCAGAGCCTGCGTATCCCCGATTGGTAGCACGCCTCTTTTCATCCTATCCCGCTTTTTTTTTCATCCAGTTTTTCCCGTCTGGCGCGACCAATCAGCAGTCGTTGCCCAATCCTTCTGCACCCGCTTTTCGACGGCTAATACCCTCATAACCAATTATTAAGTTCACCTAAACCATTTCAACAATGAGAATTTTAAAAACCATGCTCGGCTGTCTCGCCTTTTTGGCATTTAGCCTTCAACTCTCAGCCCAAACTACAGCCACTGCTGCTCCCCCTCCACCGCCCAATTACCACATTATTGACTACATGAAATCCAAACCCGGTCATGCAGGCGATTACGTCCGGCTCGAAAAAACCGTGTGGAAAGACATCCACAAAGCCCGCATCAAAAAAGGCGGCTCCGAGAATGGCTGGTGGTTCCTCGAGGTGCGGATGCCAAGCGGCGCGAGTACCGAATACGACTATGTCACTATCACTACCGTATCGGGTTGGGGCGGCATCGACAGCCTCTACAACAGTTGGCCCGGCGTTTTCAGCAGCCTGACTCCGGAACAATTGAAGCACGTCGATTCGACCGAAATGTTCCGTACCCTCGTGCGTACCGAGATTTATATGGACGAGGACGCTGTGTTCAAAAACGCTCCCGGTACCGTGCCGCCGCCGAAATTTTGGTTCTGCAACTACATGGATGTGCCTCAAGGCAAATGGGACGATTATGTGAAAATGGAAAAAGAAATCGCCCGGCCCATACACATGGAACAATGCCTGAACGGCCACCGGGCCGGCTGGGTCTTGGCCAGTCTTCAATTTCCTTATGGTGCGGAGGTGAAATACGAGGCTGTCGCTATCGATTTTTTCGACAAATGGAGTGACGTCGTGGCCGACGACTGGATGGTTATTTTTAAAAAAGTACACCCGGCCAAGAAAATTGAAGATGTGAATAAAACAATCGAAGCCGCGCGCACGCTGGGCCGGAACGATGTGTGGGTGCTGCTGGATTACGCACGGTAGGCCTATCCTATTCGGGGTTGTGTCAAAAGTCCTTGCAGATGGTCTGCAAGGAAAAGGAGAGAAATTATATTCGTTATACGAGTAGACTTTCCAAGTTTTTAAAACTTGGAAAGTCTTTATCCGTACTCTAATCAGAATAATATTCTTCGCTCTAAATCAGGTTTTCAGTTTAAACGACTTTTGACACAACCCCCCTGCTCCGAGCCGAGCCTCGACTTTTCTCAACTTTTAAATTTTCAAACAATGAAAAAATTTATCAATTTCCTCATTTGGACAGTCATTTTCTGCCTATCCAGCAACTTTCTCCCGGCGCAAGACGGCGGGTCCCAAGGCTACTACTCCTTCGACTATATGAAAGTGAAGCCCGGTATGCACGACGAATACCTGAAATTGGAAAAGGCGTGGAAAAAAATCCATCAGGCAAACATCAAGGCGGGCAAGTACAATTTTTGGGAACTTACACAGGTAGCCTACCCATCCGGCGACAACGAAGAATACAATTATGTGACCCGCATCAACTTCAAAGGTGAAAAACAACTCGCCGGCTACCTCGAAGACTGGACGATGCCCGACCTGGCCACCTTGCTCACGCCAGAAGAACGGGCACTCGTAGACCGCACCACTGAAATCAGGACGCAGGTGAAATCTGAAATCTGGTCGCACGCCGACATGGCAATAGGAAAAGACATAGACAAAGAAAAGATTGTGGTTTTCAACTATTTTGATTTCCCCGAAACGGGCAGCCGGGCCGACCACCAAAGGGTGGAACGGGAGGTTTGGAAACCCGTGCATGAGGCCCGCATCAAGGACGGGAAAATGACGGGCTGGATATTGGTCTCCAAGCAGTTGCCCTGGGGTTCCGCCGATGCCTACCACGATGCCACCGTGGATTTGTACGCTGATTGGGAACAGTTTCTCGCACAAGGCAGCCCCATCCCGTACTTTGAAAAAGTGCACGCCGGAAAAGACGTGGACAAGTTGTTCGCTGAGACCGATGCCGCCTGCGACCTGATACGGCAGGAGGTACGGATGGTGGTGAGCAATTCGACTATGCCCGACGGTGCTTCTGCGAAGAATTAATGGCCGGACAGAAATAACTCAAACAACTTCTTACAGTGCCGCCGAAAAACGACCATTTTTCAATCTTTAAATTTTCAGACAATGAAATCAACCAATTTTTTTATCGCCCTTGCAGTGAGTCTGTTCGCATTCACTTCTTGCCAGCAAACCCCGCCGCCCGCGCCCGACCTCGCCAAAATCCGCACTGAAATACAAGCCATGGAAAACGCATTCGCCGCAGCAATGAATGCCAAAGACGCAGCCTCCGTAGTGGCCTACTATGCCGACGATGCAGTGAGTCTTTCCAACAATGCGCCTATGCTGTCCGGGAAAGAAGCCATCCTGAATGATTTAAAAAAACAAATCGAAAGCGACACTTCCAAAACGACGGCTTCTTTTGAAATAATGGATGTTTTTGCGGCCGGAGACCTGGTGGTCGAGACGGGAAAATCCACCTTCAAAGACGCGACCGGGGCAGTGGTCAGGACCGGCAAGTATATGTCCCTGTTTGAAAAACGGAATGGCAAATACGTTTGCATCCGGGACATTTATAACGAGGACAAAAAGCAATAGCGAAAAAAAACGAGGCCGTCTCACAAGTTTAAGTTTTGACAGGATTGACAAGATTTACAGGATTTTTTCTCCGAAAAAGTGCGTAAATCCTGTCAATCTTGTCAATCCTGTCAAAAAATATTACTTGTAAGACATCCGCCGGAAACCACTCTCTTTTTATAATATTTTTGCCCCCATTGCCATACAATTTCTTAAAATTCCACACCATGCAGGAAAACAACAAACTTCCCCGCCGCCGCTTACTCCAACTGGGTCTGGGCGCTACCGCCGGCCTGCTGACAACCGGTCTGGGTTGTAACAACAACAGTACGAACACGGCTGAAACTGCCGCAAACTGCGCCGTCACGCCCGAGCAGGACCTCGGGCCATTTTATCCCCTTACCCAGAGCGCAGATGAAGACATCGACCTCACCCTTGTCAAAGGACGCACCGAACACGCTGCCGGGCAGGTCATTCTTGTGCGCGGCCGCATCCTCGACGATAACTGCCGGCCAATCAAAAATGCCTTGGTGGAAATCTGGTCGGCCAACACACATGGCCGCTATCACCATGAGCGCGACGAAAATCCCAAGCCGCTCGATCCGAATTTCCAGGGTTGGGGCGAAATGACGACCAACGATGCCGGCGAATACGGGTTAAAGACTATCAAACCGGGCGCTTATGCCTGGGGCAACCCGGACGATCCCAAAGAATGGCGCACGCCGCACATCCATTTCAAAGTATCGCGCCGGGGCTACCACGAGATCATCACCCAAATGTACTTTAACGGCGAAAAGCTCAACGACACCGATATGGTCATGGCTGAATTGCCGGAGGGTGAACGCGCGCAATTCATCCTTACCCCTGCACCCGATGAAGCCAACACGCCCGTTTTTACTTTCGACATCACGTTGAAACAAGTGCGCAGCAAAGAACAGCGCCTCGACGCCCTGGCTGCCTTCGCCGGCAAATATGAATTGCCCGACGAAGCGGATTGGCTTAAAACCATGACCATCCGCCTGGACGGGGAACATCTCTACCTCAACATCCCCGATTATACCGCCGTGGAGTTGAAACCCCTTGGAAAAGATGAGTTTCTGGCACAGCCCATTTACCGCCGGCTGGTTTTTTCCCGCAATGCCGAAGGCAAGGTGGACGGCTTGATCGCACATGATACGGCGAAGTACGAAGCGAAAGAACCGAAAACGGGGAAGAGGGTGGTGTAAAACGTATTTTCAGGCAAAAAAAGAGCCGCCCGGTATGCACCGCGCGGCCTTTTTTCATGCAAAAAAACTCAGTGTTATGAATCAACGGGTATAAAAATCAAAACAAACCGGAGCGCAATTGTTCTGTAACCTGTCCTCTCCGGTTCACCCGCCGAAGCCTTGGCGAAGGCGGGTAATTCGTTCCTGGTTCTTCGTTCTTCGTTCTTGGTTCTTGGTTGTTGGTTGTTGGTTGTTGGTTGTTGGTTGTTGGTTGTTGGTTCTTGGTTCTTCGTTCTTGGTTCTTGGTTGTTGGTTGTTGGTTGTTGGTTCTTCGTTCTTGGTTCTTGGTTCTTGGTTGTTGGTTCTTGGTTGTTGGTTGTTGGTTCTTGGTTGCTGGTTCATAGAGTAAAACGTAGAGCGGACAATTCCTTACAGGATGACAAACTGAGCGAGACAAAAAACAGCCAATACAACGAACTCATAACCAGGAACTAACAACCAACAACCAACAACTAAATCGCATCAAACGCCGCCACCCCGTTCATCTCCGGCAGCACTTCTTCGCGTTTGAGCGTATAAATTTTCGGCTCGCGTTCCGGCACCTGCAGGCGCGGATTGACTACCTCAAATTCCGTTTCGTCGTATTTGTAAAGCGACCATTGGCCGCCGGAAAACTCCAGGGATGTGAGGTGTTCCACCCAGTCGCCGCTGTTTAGATACATGATCTTTTTGCCGTTTTCCGCCTCCACTTCGCGCATTTGCGGCTGGTGAATGTGTCCGCAGATGACGCAGTCATAGTCTTTTTCCGAAGCGATCTGAATGGCGATGTTTTCAAAATCGCTGATGTATTTCACGGCGCCTTTTACGCTCTTTTTGATTTTTGCGGAGAAAGAAACCGGTGCGAAGCCGAACAGCCGGCGAACCCAGTTGATCGTCCGGTTGATACGGATCAGCAGATCGTATCCTTCCCCGCCGAGTTTGGCCAGCCAGCGGGCGCGGTGAACGCTTGCGTCGAAAACGTCGCCGTGAAAAACCCAGTGTGTTTTGCCATCCACTTGAAATACCAACTTGTTGCGCAGGTGGAAGAGGCCGAACGACAATTCGCCGAATTTGCGCAGCAGGTCGTCGTGGTTGCCGGTGAGGTAGTACACTTTGGTGCCGTTCACCGCCATTTTCATAATACGGCGTACCACTTCGAGGTGGTCTTTCGGGAAATAACTTTTTTTGAAATACCAGATATCGAAAATATCGCCGTTCAGGATCAGCGTGCGCGGCTCGATGCTTTTCAGGTAATTGTGCAACTCGCGGGCATGACAGCCGTAAGTGCCGAGATGGATATCCGAAAGTACAACAATATCGAGTTTACGTTTCATAATCTGATACAGGTGTGGTGTTTTGAAGTGGTATTTAATGGTACAAAAGTACCCGGTCTGAACGAAGCGGATGTTAAGCCTGAATGAAGTAAAGATTAAGATATTGATTGTTATCAGGCTGATTCACACCACCCAACCCTGTAAATACAAAATGCGGGAAGGGCAGGTAAAAAGTTTTTCTTGAAAAACTTTTTACCTGCCCTTCCCGCATTTTGTATTCCCGCTACACAAAAAATCGCCGGAGCGATTGCGTTGAATCCTCCGGCGAAAATTTAGAAAAAGCAAAAAAGAAAGGAAGGAAGGGAAAGTGCAGGCTGCATCACCAAATCTCGTTTTTCTCAATCGTACTTCGCACTTTGTCACGTAAGGCTTGAGAAGCCTTGTGTTTGGGAAGCCTGCTGCTAAGGAAAGAACGGAAGGAATCTTCTTCGGGCAAATGAATGTCCCGGGGTGAGGGGTCTTCTGAAGCGTGTTGTTCCGGATAACGTGGAAGGGAGTCGTCATTGCCGAGTTCGGCAGCAAACGGTATCCCGGTTCTGACCGTGCCTACAGCGTTGCCATTGTTCTGATTGCGAGGACTTTTCATTGTACAGTTTGTTTGCGTCAACGCCTTGTCGCCGGGTGTGCTGCCGCCCTCACTGTACGTCATGTAGCCGGACTTTCTGTAGAGCCCTTGCCGGTTGCCGCCCGGCAGGAGCATACTTACTGATTGCCAATTGAGAAAGACGAACTTCATACGAACTTAGTGTGGGCGGGAACATGCTAAAAATGAAGCAGTGCTGATCCGTGAAAAAACGTTGACTTGTGAAAGACTTTTTTTTAAAAAGAATGTTGAAAAAACATAGGATAGATTGTTTGCTAAAAGCATTGGCTGGGGATTTTGGAAGTTGGATTTTTGGACGTCAAATTCAAAGGGTTTATCACGGGCGGCAAGCCGTACCCCGGATAAACCCTTTGCGTTATGCGGCGACATTTACGTCATCGTCCGTGTCGTCCTGCACGTTGTATCCATGCGCTTCGGCGTACACCCGGAGTTTCTCGGCCAGTACGTTGCGGGCGCGGTGCAGACGCGAACGAACGGTGCCGATCGGAATTTCCAGGATGGCCGCGATTTCCTCGTAGGTAAAATCTTCGAGGTCGAGCAGCACCACGGTGCGGAAGGTAGGCGTCAGGGCATTGATTGCCAGCGTCACCTCATCGCCCATGAGTTTGTTGCCCATTTCTTCGTGCAAGCCGAAGTAACGCGGCGTTACCGGATCGTCTTCGTTGTGATAGACGACAACGTCTTCGTAGTCAACTTTGTACGGGCGGCTTCTTTTGCTGCGGTACTCGTTGATAAAGGCGTGGCGGCAGATTTTGAACAGCCATGCTTTGGCGTTGGTGCCTTCTTCATAGCGGTTTACGAAGCGCCATGCTTTCAGATAAACCTCTTGAACGAGGTCATCCGCTTCCGACGCGTCACCTGTCAAACGATAGGCAAACGTATAAACTGCATCCATGAGCGGGAAAAACTCGCGCTCGAAGATGCGGTTGTAGCTTGCATGTACCGTTTCGTTGGCCATAAGTGTTAAAGTTGCCATTGCTGGTATGGTTTAGTGAGTCGATGCCGCAAAGTTCACCGACATTTTGCGACAACGCAAGGGGTGTTTTCAAAAGTTCCGACGAAAGGCAATCTTTTTTTCATTAAATGTGATTTTTCTCTAATTTTTTGATTGGGAGAGGCTTGAGAAGCATTTTTTTTGAAATAATTTTTCTGTTCCTTGTTCGAACTTACCCCCGGCCACTGCCCAGAAAAGGAGGGAGGCACGACAACGACGCGGCTAATTGGCATATTTTTCAAAAAACTCTTTTTTCGTCATGGCTGGTGGGTGTTTGTGGTGAGGGTGTGAGTCATTGTTCGGGCACAATATTAAAGACTGCTGTTGGGCGGCGTATCGGGTGGGGTGTTTTTTCTTACGCGGCCTTTTTTGTCATGCTGTAAGCATCCGCCCACATTACGGAGGTGTTCTCTGGTGTACTCGCACTCGGTTTTGTCATTCTGAAAGAATCTTCCCAAGACACACTTTTGGAGAACATTCGAATAGTGAATGTTGGGTAGATTCTTCCAGAATGACAAAAAACGTAGCGTACACCTCATTTGACAAATTTTACCTTTGCCCCACCCAAATCACCCAATCACCATTTCAACGAATCACCATCAATGGATTATCGCATCGAAAAAGACACCATGGGCAAAGTGCAGGTGCCCGCCCATGTGTATTGGGGCGCGCAAACGCAGCGTTCCATCGAAAATTTCAACATCGCCCGCGACACCAACCGGATGCCCATCGAGATTATCCGGGCCTTCGCCTATTTGAAAAAAGCCGCCGCACTCACCAACCTCGAAGCAGGAGTACTGCCCAAAGAAAAATGCGACCTCATCGCCCGGGTGTGCGACGAGATACTGGAAGGAAAACTGGACGACCAGTTTCCACTCGTGGTATGGCAAACCGGCTCCGGTACCCAGAGCAACATGAACGCCAACGAGGTGATTGCCTACCGAGCGCATGTGCTGAACGGCGGCCAACTCACGGACGAACAGAAGTTTGTGCATCCCAACGACGACGTGAACAAATCGCAATCCTCCAACGACACCTTCCCGACGGCCATGCACATCGCCGCTTACAAGATGCTCGTGGAGGTGACGATCCCGGGTCTGGAAAAACTGCGCGACACGCTGAAAGCCAAGTCCGAAGCCTTTATGGACGTGGTAAAAATCGGTCGCACGCACTTCATGGATGCCACGCCGCTTACGCTTGGGCAGGAATTTTCGGGCTACGTCGCGCAACTCGATCACGGGTTGCGGGCGATTCGCAACTCATTGGCGCATCTTTCAGAACTCGCGCTCGGCGGCACTGCAGTCGGCACGGGCATCAACACCCCGAAAGGTTATTCTGAAAACGTAGCCCGCCACATCGCCACGCTTACCGGTTTGCCGTTCGTGACCGCCCCTAACAAATTCGAAGCCCTTGCCGCCCACGACGGCATCGTGGAAGCGCACGGCGCCTTGAAAACCGTTGCCGTCAGCCTGATGAAAATCGCCAACGACGTGCGCATGCTCTCATCCGGGCCGCGTTCGGGCATCGGCGAAATCCATATTCCCGACAACGAACCCGGCTCCAGTATCATGCCCGGCAAGGTGAATCCCACACAGTGCGAGGCGCTTACGATGGTAGCAGCCCAGGTCATGGGCAACGATGTGGCGATCAACATCGGCGGCTCCAACGGCCATTTCGAACTCAATGTGTTCAAGCCGGTGATGATTTACAACTTCCTGCACTCGGCCCGGCTCATCGGCGAAGCCAGTGTTTCGTTCAACGACAAATGCGCCGTCGGCATCGAGCCGCTGCACGACAACATCAAAAAGCACGTGAATAATTCACTGATGCTGGTAACTGCCCTGAATACCAAAATCGGCTATTACAAGGCCGCCGAAATTGCGCAAACTGCCCACCGCGAAGGGTCGACGTTGAAAGAAACGGCCATCAAACTCGGCTACCTTACGGCGGAAGAATTCGATGCGTGGGTGAAGCCGGAGGATATGGTGGGGAGGTGAGGTTTCAAGGTTTCTGGTTTCAAGGTTTCGTAAACGTGCGGAGGGGCGAGGGTATCTTATCATAATAACTAACATTGTCCTTATGAAGAATTTGCTCCATTTGCTTCTTTTCATGGTGTTCTCCGCAACCAATGTGCAAGGACAATACCCACACCGAATGACGTACAACTCGTTGGAGCCAACAGTTCTTTTAAAATCTATGTTCACTTCCGCAGAAGTAATCAAAAATAAGTCGGGCAAGTCAATGGCGCAATGGAAGCCGAGTCTTGCGGAAAGCCTGAATCTCCCTGTTGATGAGAATGGCTGGTGCTTTACGGAGATCGACACCATAATACAGTATAAAGACGAGAGCGAGAACCAGTATGCCCTCGTAGTATTTGGGTCATATGAAATGGACAAAAATGATTACGATGATTGCCTGAACTGTACCCCGATTCTTGGCGCCGCCTTGTTTAATTATAGTCTGCCTGGGTATTGGAGGATCATGTCATTCGATGTTGCTGTGACCTGGCATGGCTCGGCAGGAGGGATGGGGGAAATCAGTCTTGTGAAAATCGGAAAGTCTGAATTCGCCATGGAATTGCGCCATGGTTACGCTGCGCAGGGATTTTTGGGAACCTGGGTAAAGTATTATAAGGTAGGCACTTTTGACAAAGTTCTTGCCCTCATGACCCATGAAGACAATTGGGGGTATACTGATGACAAATCGAAACGGTACGAGTACGATGTCGAGGTCAGGATAGTACCCACGATTGACGGATATTACAAAATCACTGCAAAAAGCAAGGGAACACAGTCCACTGCTGACGGAAGCAAGGTCATCCCCGCAAATGGCGCCCGTACGTTCTTTTTCGATGAGTTTGCGGGCATCTTTGTTGAAACGAAAGAATGATTGCTGTCGAAAAAATCCACACCTGCACTGGCCACCGCGCCGCCATTTACGCCCTTGCTCCCGGCAAAGACGGACGTCATTTGCTCTCTGCCGGGGGCGACGGCTGGGTGACGGAATGGGACCTCGACGACCCGGAAACGGGGCGCTTAGTGGCATCGGTGGAAAAGCAGGTTTTTTCGCTTTGTTCGCTGCCCGACGGTCGTATTGTGGCGGGCGACATGAATGGAGGGGTGCGATGGATCGACCGTTCCATGCCGAATGATACACGCAACATTCAACACCACAAAAAAGGAACTTACGACATTTTGGCTGCCGGATTATGGGTGTTCACCGCCGGAGGCGACGGCGCCATCACCCGTTGGGATGCGGGAAAAGGCAGCAGTGTGGAGAGTTTTCAGTTGTCCAACCAGGCATTGCGCGCCATTTCATTTTCTGAAAAAAGAAATGAACTCGCCGTCGGCGCGAGCGACAATTCGATTTATTTCCTCGATGTTGAGACGTTTGAATTGAAATGGACGCTGAAAAATGCGCACACGAATTCCGTTTTCACCGTTGCCTATTCGCCCGATGGTAACCATCTCTTGAGCGGCGGGCGCGATGCGATGCTGCGCGTGTGGGATTTGGGAAATCCCCAATCCCCAATCCCCAATCCCCAATCCCCTGAAAATCCAGCCCATTTGTTTACGGTCAACCACATTGTTTTTTCCCCCGACTGTCAACTTTTTGCTACCGCCAGTCGCGATAAAACGCTCAAAATCTGGGATGCACAGACATTTCAACTGTTGAAAGTGGTGGATACGATCCGATACGGCGGGCATATCAATTCGGTGAACCGGTTGTTGTGGCTGCCGGATTGTCTTGTGTCGTGCAGCGATGACAGGTCGGTGGTGTTGTGGCGGGTAGTGGTGTGACGCTCGTACCTGTTTCTTGTGGTTTAAGCCCACCATTTTTGCACGTGTCGCGGCTGATTGCGGGTTGTTTTTTTTCAAAAAACCTGTATTTTTGCACAAAATCTTCAGTTATGACGGTACTCGAATTAAAAGGTGAAATGCACGAATGGATTGCCCGGTTTCACGATAAAAATCTGGTGCTTCAACTCCATTCTGTGCTCAAGAACTTTGTGCAAACCCACGCCAATCCGGATTTTGATTTTGAACAGAGTATGACACCTGAACAGGAAGCCGCCATTCGTCGCGCCATTGGACGCAGTGACGACGAGAGCAATTTTGTTGCCGATGAAGTCGCTGATAAACGATTTGAAAAATGGTTAAAAATCTGACCTGGGACAAAGAAGTTCTTGACCAAATTGATCGGGTGGCTGAATACATTGAACAAACTTGGGGCAGACAATCTGCCAAGCGGTTTGTTCAACAAGTGCATAAAACTGCACTTTCGCTTACAAAATTACCCAGAACGGGCAGACAATCTGCTAAATTTGAAGACATCTGCTTTATCAACGTAGGGCAATACCATTGGCTTTATTATCGAATCCGGGATACGAAAATTCAAGTGATCTACCTGTTTGATACCCGGCAAGACCCGGATAAAAATCCGTTTGGGTGAGCACTCCGCTGGTGATTTATAGTTTGCTTAAATTCTTCAGGCTACCGGTTGGGTCGACCGTTAAGACAAAGCGGGAAGCCCCGGCAGTCTCGGAACTTCCCGCAATTCGATTTTTCAAAAATTGATTTATCAGCCGCTACTATTTTCTAAAGCAATCAAAAATGTTACTGCACTGTGATATTAAACGTTCCATCCTGTACTGAATTCCACGCAGGGATTTCCGAGTGATAATGCACGGTATGTGTGCCTTTCGCCAGCGGCTTCAGCATCATGAAAAACCCACCGGACACAGCAGGTTGAGAGGCTCCGGTGACGCAGACATCAAAGCAGTTGGGTAGTTCCGGGTTCCCGGTGAAGTAAAACAGGTCGGATATAAATACATAGGATCCCGGGTTACTGACCGAAGCGCCATCCACTTCTACGGCTAATCCGGTTACCCCATCAGTGAAGGCTGTAGCGCCCTCCGTCAGGAATTCTTCCAGGGTTTGTGGAGGTACCGGTTCAAAGTTGTATTCGGGCGGGCAAGGATAGTCGTTTATATAGTTGGTGAGCGGGAAAAGAATTGCTTTTCCATGTGGAACAGTGACATTCACAGAAGCCCCGGGGGTGTTAAGTCCGGCCAAAAAATATACGGGGCCAGTTTGGTAAAACAATACGTTATCAGAGTTTAGCCAGGGATTGTTGGCACAATCAAAGGTCATCATTTCTTGCCACCACTTGGCAGTCCAATCGGCGTACGATTTGCCATGGGGACTTGCGCTGGGCGGGAATACCTTCGAATTGCCGTTGCTGCGCTCTTCGACGGCTGATGGGTCGGAACTCACCTCTTCATTTTTTTCTTGATGGCAGGCACTGAGCCAGATCGTTGCTGATGCAATGACGATCGCACTTGCAAAAAGAAAGATGGATTTTTTCATTTTCTGTTAGGTTTAAAAAATGATGCCTACTCTGTTGAAAGGATTTTCGGCTTGTTCCTTTAGTTTTTCAGAAAAATACCCGTCCTACGGCTTGGGGCGTAGGACGGGTACGTCTTATTGTTTCACGAACTTCCGCGTCAAGGAGGCTTTGGCGCTACTCACTGTCAAAGTGTAGATCCCCGTAGGTAAGTTTTTGACTTCCAATACTTTTTCAAATTCGGCAACTCCGCTCACGATCTCTTTTTTGAGCAAATGCCCGTGCGCATCGTTGAGTAAAATCCAGAAATCGCCGGCTTCTTGCGCCTGAACGCTCACTCGCAAAACGTCGCTGGCGGGGTTGGGCGAAAGGGTGATTTTCGCGTCCAATTGCTCTGGCGAGAATAGGCCGACGAGTGGGCTGCCGGTGTATTTGAAAACCCGGGTTGTATGGTCCGTAGGAATAATCGGCCCCCATTCGCCTGCCCAACCATTGGTGGGGGAGTTGAAGGTAGGCCAACCAATGATTTCGCCGTCACTGATTTGGGTCCAGGTATTGCCACGGTCTTTGCTGACCCATGTCTGGCTGATTCCGAAGAACTGGGGGTCGGTGTAAACACCAGCCACCATAATAGAAGTGCCTCTCAGATATGCCGGTATGCCGTAGAAATGATAAGTGCCGGAAATAGGCAGCGTGACACTATCCCAGGTGGCGCCACCGTCAGTGGTTCTGACGAGTACATCCGAACCATTGGGATTGCCCCAATAAGTGACGATGCCATTGTTTTCGTCCGAAAATGAAATGGCACCAGCCGCATCGAGCGGCGTTTGTACTACATCCCACAAATACCCGGAGTTGGCCGAATGGTACACCCTTCCCCTATTGGTGACAAACCAGATATGGTTGCCTATAAAACTGCCTCCATTGTTGAACGAGAATTCGCCCGGCAATGGGTTGGGGATATTTGCAGAATCTACTAACGCCCAGCTAATCCCTCCGTTCAAGGTGTTGTATACTTCAAATTCTCCGTTGCGGGGGTCGCCGATTTGACAAATTTTGGCAGGTGAAAAAGCATGGATGTAGTCCGGCCATGAGACTACCGGGTCCCAGGGAGTATTGGCGTTTTGCCAAGTCTGACCGCCGTCGAGGGTTTTCAGCGTAATCGCATTGCCAAAGCTTTGAAGCGCAGTGACGTATGCAGTGGATTCATCGCTGCTCGTTATGCAAGCAGTGTAAGGAGCACCTTGTAAGGGCAAAGTGCTGGTGTTGAAAGTAGCACCTCCATCGGTAGTTCGAGCCACCATGGCTACATCATGCCCGTCAAACCGGCAAGCGGCAAACCAAGCCGTGTTGTCATTGTACAGGTCAATGGAGTAAATGCCGATGGTGTCGCCAAAAGGCGAGTAAGTGGCCCAAGTTTGGGCTTTGGCAAAAATAGAGAGCAACAGGGCGAGGAAAAGGAGAGAGGGTTTCATAATGTGCAGTTGTTGGTTTGGTGTGTAAAAAAATCGTTGTATCGCGCTCGGACAAAGCCATGAGCGCAACGAAGCGGTGGGAATATTCGAAAGGTATAGGCGGCCTGACCTACGGACTTTTTCATCAGCAGGACCATTTGCTCTGTGTGACTACCAAACCCCGGGCAACATTCGCCAGGTCTTTATCTGGTAATCGCGGTAGGTTTCGCCAAAATGCGCCGACAAAGCGGATTCTTCTACCGTAATCCTTTGATAGTAAGCGTACAATATCGCGCAAGTGGCCACGGCTGCACCCACCCAGGCCTGTAACAGCACGGCACAACCCAGCACGGCTACGAAGGCACCCAGGTAACTGGGGTGGCGAAGTTTGCGGTATGGCCCGCTCGTGACGAGTGATTGTGTGTCAGCGGTTTGCACGGTGGCGGTGAAGTGTTTGCCGAGCGTGCGGATGGCCCAGATGCGATATCCTGTGCCCCCAGCCATCAGCAACAGGCCAAACAGGTTCCAGATGGCAGCGCCGACGTGGTTATTCCGCAGGTAAGCCCACTCGATTTCAGGGATGATGGTACTTACACCGGCCATCGCCAATATCAGCCATACGGTGTGGCGGTCAGCCTTGCGATGGGCCTCCACTTCCTGCGGGCGTAATGCAGGCTGAGTCAGCCATAGGGTAGCCGCTGCTGCGATGATGGCAAGCATTTTCCAGTGCAGCAGTAACCGGGGCGCCCACAGCAAGGGGACGATTTGATATAGCAGGATGGCAGCGAGGGTGAAGGCGAGTTTTTTCATGGTTCAGGCTTCGTTCAATTCGGAAAGGTGCTTTGCCGGGGGACGATAATTTTCCGGCTCGTCGGTGTGCAGCCAAATTTCCTGCGTTTCTTCAAATGCCTCTGACATATGTCGGATGCGCGGTAAACATTTCTGGGCCAAATCGCCTCGGCTAGAATGAACTAAAAAAGCCGTGAATGACAATTCCTTGTAATCACGGTGAGCAATAGTCTGATAGCCGTAATGTTGATAAAAGGGCAAATGATGCTCCCCAACTTCAAATACGAGGTCGTTAACGCGAATCAGATGAAAGATAGCGATGGCTGACTCTGCTATGAAGCGACTGGTTAAGTTGCTTTTATCGCTTTCCAACAAAGCAAAGCGGCTGACTTCAGCCAAGTTGCCCGGAGCCACAGATTGGAACGCAATCAGCATTTCGGGCGAAAGCAGGCGGCTGTAGCGTTCCAAAAATGGATGTGTTGTGGGTGGTTTTTGAGCGATGATTCTTTCTAAGGCGGGGTATTCCTTCCCAAGTTCATAAACCAAATCTGAGCGTTCTGGCCCATTATGGATAAAGCGCATGCACCCTATTGGCTGGGAAGCTGTTTCTGTCTGTTTATACAACCCGATGTGCCATGCGTGTTTGTCCCATGCATCCACATCCAAGCTGTATTCATTTTCCCGCACCAGAAAACGCAGTTCATGCCCCCGGAATACCGAGTAGCGGAGGCGTAACAGGGCTTCCAGTTCTTCCACATTGCGTGGTTCGCGGACGACAAAACGGGTGGTGTTTGCGTTTTTCATAATGGAGGGTTTTTTTCCTACAAAAATCCCTCTCCCTCCCCCTACCCACAATCGGCAAAAAGAAGCAAAACACGGCGCTGAAAGCCGTGCGAATCACCCGAAAAGCGTATTGGAAAATCTATCAGAGTGGCAGGATGAAAGTCACTACCGTGCCATTGTCACCAGATTCGAGGCGGAATTGGCCGCCTGCGCCTTCTACGCGCTGGCGCATATTGACTAATCCGTTGCTGGAATCGCCTATCGTAAGCGGGTCGAAACCACAGCCGTTGTCGGTAATGCGGATACACAGTCGGTTCTCCGTACAAATAAATTCCAGTTTCACCTGTGTCGCAAGGGCATGTTTAACGATGTTGTGTAACGCTTCCTTGAAGGCGAGAAACACCGCCCGCCGCTGCTCGCCCGGGACGACGACGGCGGGCAGTTCGTCGGGTAGCCGGGCGAGCAGCTCGACGGCCGAGCCGTTGAACAACAGCGCGGCGTGCTGGTGCAGATAGCCCACGAGTTTTTCCAGCGTATCCTGACGGGGGCTGGCGGCCCAGATGATCTCGCGCACCTTGTCTGACAGTTCGCGGGCCGATTCGGCGATGCGGCCCACTTCGGCGCGCAATTCGGCATTGCCTCTTTTGGACAAGGCGATGTCCGACAGCAGCCCGATGGCGCCCAGGCCGCTGCCCAGGTCGTCGTGCAGGTCGCGGGAGATGCGGTTGCGTTCTTCCTGGAGGTCGAGCTGGGCTTTGACCTTTAGGTGGCGCAGGCGCAGCTGGCGGTTGTAGCCGTAGAAGAAGAGGCTGAACATCAGGCCTGAAAGAAAGACGATACTCCCGTTGCGAAACCAGGCCCGTTGCCAGAAATAGTCGGTCACGACCACGCGCAGGGTCGCGTCCCAGGCGTCGCTCTCGCCTGCCTCTTCAGGGCGCACGCGGAAGGTGTAGACGCCCGGCGCAAGGTTGACGAAAGTCGCTTCGCGGATTTTCCCGGCACGGGTCCATTCTTGCTGCAAGCCATCGAGGCGGTAGAGAAAGCGGGTTTTGCCGAAGGCCTGGAGATCAATGGCGGTGTAGATGAAGGTGAGGGCATTTTGGCCCGGGCGCAGCCGGATATCGCCGATTTGCTCGAAAGACCGGTCGGGCAGCGTGTCGCGCCCGTTGATCTTCAGGCCCATGATGTACAGGCGGGCGGGCGGAGGGATCGGGACGAGTTCGGGGCGGAAAATCTCGATGTGGCGATCGGGGCAAACAAGGAGGATGCAGCCGTCGAGCAGCATCTGCATCATCTCGGGTTGCTTGCCGAACATCAGTCCGTCGCTCCGCTCGAGGGTATGGCAACGACGGGTTTCGGGGTCGAAACAACACAGGCCGAAGGTGGTAAGCAGCCAAAGCCGGCCCAGGGTGTCGCCGGTAATCTGACGGATTTCGTTGTTGGGCAGCCCGTCGGCTGTCGTATAGCGTTCCGTGATCCGGCGTTCCGAGAGGTCGTAGCGGCACAGGCCTTGGCTCGTAGCCAGCCAGGTCCGGTTCCGGGCGTCGACGTACACGTCGAAGTAAGTCCAACTCGCATTCGGGGTGAGTTCCGTGGTTTCCGCTTTTTGCGCGTCAAAAAGGAACACGCGGTGAATGGTGACGATCCAGATATTCGCGTCGCGGGTTTTCAGGATAGCCTCCGTCTCAAGTGCCTCCCGGAAAGTCTTAACGTTTTTACCCGTCGAGGCGTCGAAAATCTGGAGCGGGCGTTTCCAGAGGCCCAATAAAAGTTTGTTGTCTCCCAAAGGAAATATGGCCATGACCTTTTGCGAGCGCAAGCCCGTGGAATCGTACTGGTCACTGGAGAACCAACGCGTAATGCCGGTCTTTTCCTCATAGGTAATCAGGCCGTTGAAAGTGCCGAGGTAAATGATGCCGGTCGTCTCGTCCTTAGTCACCGCGTGACAGTCGCGGCTTTCCCCCGGATTCATACCCGGCATAAACCCGTCAAATGCCTTTTTGGGAGTAAAATCACTGTTTAAAATGACGAAAGGGTGTCCGATACTCATCGCCAAAAGGTCTCCATTTGAGGTCGTTCCAATTTTGAGGCTTTCTATCCCTGGTGGTATTTTACTGACCTGAAAATTTTCCTGTTGCGCCTTGCAGCGAAAGAGGCCCTGACTCGAAGTGCCCACCCAGAGATTACCCTCCCGGTCGGCGTTCAGCACATGTGGTTCACCTTTGAAATTGACCATCGCATGCTCATTGATCAGTTGGTGTAGCTCCTTCATCGAAGGAAAGTCCGGAGGAGCCAGGGGGAATTTGAGCAGGCCCATTTCAGCAGCGATCCAGAAACTGCGTTTCCCTTCGGCGCTGAAGGTTTCTGCCACGTCGAATGGGATATTTCGCAGGTCGGGGTGTTCGGGTTTGGGCGCCCATTCCAGTTTTTCAAACCGGTTGTTTTCGGGGTGAAAACGCAACAGCCCGCCACCCCAGGTGCGTACCCAAATATTGCCGAACTGGTCAATTTTGACGCTCGCGCTGTTTTGGTTCCCGGAATACCGGTATTCCGCCTGCGGGTTCGGCAGGTAGCGTTCGAAGGTTCCGTTCCGGGGTTCGATACGATGCAGGCCGTTGCCGCCGCCCCATAAGGTCCCCGCCGAATCGAAGGCTGCCCGGCCGGAAACTTGAGCCTCAAGGCTCCCAGGCACCGAGACGAAGCGGCGGGCGGCGGGGTCGAAGCACTCTATGCCGCTTGAATTGCTTGTCCATATATGGCCCTGCGGATCCAGAAAAATACAATTTTCCCTGGCATCCAAAAGCCGTCCGTTTTGCGGCGTGAAATTCTCGCAACGGCTGTTGGCGGGGTTGAGGCGGCTGATGCCTTCCCAGGTGCCCACCCAGATATAGCCCTCCGCGTCTTCCAGCACACTCGCAATGCGGTCGCTGCACAAGGACGTCGAATCGCTGTCGCTGTGCTGGTACACTTTCATTTCCCAGCCGTCGTAGCGGTTCAGCCCGGCGCTGACCGTTCCAAGCCATAGGAAGCCCCGGTGGTCGCGGCAAATGGCCGTGATGTAGGGGTCTGACAGGCCCTCGTCGGCGCCCACGTTGTCGAACCAAACGGCGGTGTTCTGCGCACAGAGGCAACAGGAAAAAAAGAGGAAAGCTGGCAAAAAGGGTTTCATTTTCATTCAAATTTTCAAAGGCAAATCTAAACAAAGATAGTCAATGGCAACCCGAATTTATCACCCGAAAAGAGTATGGCAGGCTAAATGCCAAATAGCGACCTTTGTTTATTTCTTTTTCAAAACCGATTCATTATGGATTATATCAGAATCGCCGTCATCGAAGACGTGGACGAATACCGCAACGCCCTCGAAGTCGTTCTGAACGGCACCCCCGGTCTGCATTGTGAAAAAACTTTTTCCAATGCGGAAGCAGCCATCCGCGAACTGCCGAAAATCAAACCCGACGTGGTGCTCACCGATATCAACCTGCCCGGCAAATCGGGCATCGAGGTCATCATCCAACTGAAAAACCTGTACCCCGCTATGCAATTTATGATGCTCACGGTGTATGAAGACGACGACAAAATTTTCCATGCACTGGAAGCAGGGGCTACAGGCTATCTCCTGAAAAGCACCCCGCCCGCCAAAATAGTAGAGGCCATCCGCGAACTCCACGAGGGCGGCTCGCCCATGAGCGCACAAATCGCCCGCAAAGTGGTGGAACACATGCGTCTGCTCAAAGACGCGGGCGAAAATCCTTACGAAAACCTGCTTTCCGACCGGGAAAAAGAAGTACTCGACCTGTTGCGCGAAGGGTTACTGTACAAACAAATCGCCGACCGGTTGCATATTTCCGAATATACCGTCAAAACCCATTGCCGCCACATCTACGAAAAACTGCACGTCACGACGCGGGGCGCTGCCGTGCATGCGTATTTCGATAAGCGGAAATAGGGTTGCTTACCGCACTACCAAATTCTCCCCCGTCATCTCCTTTCCCCTTTTCATCCCATCAGCGCCGGCAGCGTCGGCGCCACGTCAGTCAGGCGGCCATTTTTAAGTCTTTCATTTCCAGTCATTACTAACCAGAATACACGGCACCGGATTTTTCGTATGCGCCGTATTGGGCGTAATGCTCTTGCTTTCAAGTTTATTCGTCTGACGACTCAAAGTCGTCTGACGAAGTGCACGTGGTCTGACGACTCAAAGTCAGACCACTACCCCTGACCGACCAAATTCTCCCCCGTCATCTCCTTCCCCCTTTCCATCCCCATCAGCGCCAGCAACGTCGGCGCCACATCGGCTAAGCGGCCATTCTTAAGTTTTTCATTGCCGGTCAGATGTTTGCTCACGAGTATACACGGCACCGGATTCTTCGTGTGCGCCGTGTTGGGCGTACCGTCTTCATTGATCATGTAGTCCGAGTTGCCGTGGTCGGCGATGATAATACAGGCGTAGTCGTGTTCGAGCGCGAGCGGTATGATCTGGCTCAGGCACTGATCCACCGTCTCGGCGGCTTTCATGGCGGCTTTGAAGACGCCCGTATGACCCACCATATCGGTATTGGCAAAGTTGAGGCAGATAAAATCCGGCTCGTTTTCGCGGATGTCCTTCATGATGGCATCGCGGATGTCGGGCGCGCTCATCTCCGGTTGCAGGTCGTAGGTCGTCACTTTGGGCGAAGGGCACATGAGGCGGCGTTCGCCTTTGAACGGCTCTTCGCGACCACCGGAGAAGAAGAACGTGACATGCGGATATTTTTCCGTTTCGGCGATACGCACCTGGGTTTTGCCCGCTTTTTCTAAAATCTCGCCCATCGTCATGCTCACGTCGTCTTTTTCAAACATCACGTGCACGTCGCGGTAAGTGTCGTCGTAGCGCGTCATCGTCACGTAGTGGAGCGGCAGCGTGTGCATGTTGTATTCGTGCATGTCCTCCTGTGTAAGTGCCATCGTGATTTCGCGGCAGCGGTCGGTGCGGAAGTTGAAGGCGATGACGGCGTCGCCGGCTTGAATGGTAGAGGGTAGAGGGTTGAGGGTAGAAGGTTGAGGGTTTGTCTCGCCTTCTACCCTCAACCCTCTACCCTCTGCCATTATTGGTTTCAAAAACTCGTCGGTCACGCCCGCTTCGTAACTTTTCCTGATGGCAGCGGGGATGTCGGTGACGGCTTCGCCGATGCCGTTGACGAGCAGATCGTAGGCGAGTTTGATACGTTCCCAGCGTTTGTCGCGGTCCATGGCGTAGTAACGCCCGATGACGGAAGCAACCTGAACGGGTTGGTTTTCAATGTGTTCCAACAAATCTTCGAGAAAACCGGCGCCACTTTTCGGGTCGCAGTCGCGTCCGTCGGTAAAGGCGTGGACGAACACTTTTTGATTGCCGTTTTCCGTGGCGATGTCGCACAAAGCCTTCAGGTGCTCGATGTGCGAATGCACGCCGCCGTCGCTCACCAGTCCCATAAAGTGCACGGCTTTGTCGTTCGTTTTGGCATAGTCGAGGGCTTCGAGCAATACTTTGTTGCTGTGCAGTTCGCGCTCCCGGACGGCTTTGTTGATACGCGCCAGTTCCTGCCACACCACGCGGCCCGCGCCGATGTTGAGGTGGCCGACTTCGGAATTGCCCATTTGTCCTTCCGGCAGCCCCACGTCTTCGCCGAACGTGACGAGCGTGCTGTGCGGGTATGTTGACCAAAGATGGTCAAAAAAAGGCGTGTCGGCCTGTTTGATGGCATCGGCTTCGGGTTTTTGGCCGAGGCCCCAGCCGTCGAGGATGAGGAGGAATGCTTTTTTTGTCATAATGTCGTGGCGCATTGTAAGGCGGACTTCCAGGTCCGCCGAAGTTCGTGGGGCGGCGGATTTGGAAATCCGCCGTGCAGGGGACAAAGAAACACCGAATGTAGTTTTTAAGGAAAATAAAAAAAGCCCGGCCGACTCACGTCAACCGGACTTAGTGTGTTTGTTCAGTTTGTTTCGTCCCTGTCGGAATTATTTGCGACCGGTTTTTTTCGCAGCCGGTGCAGATGCCTTTTTAGGGGCCGTTTTTTTTGCAGCCACAGGTTCAGCCGACTTTTTGGTGGCCGGTTTCTTATCGGCTACGGGTTCGGCGGCTTTCTTGGCAGCCGGCTTTTTGTCTGCGACAGGCTCGGCTTTTTTGGTAGCAACAGCCTTGGCAGGCGCAGCAGCAGCCTTTTTCTCGGCGGCGGGTTTTTCGCTTTGGAGCGCAGCACCGATGAGGTACTGTTCTTCCACGACGAGGTCGCCTTTCCAGTTGCGGCGGATCACTTCGCTGTAAACCATTTGGTTGCCGGAACGATCGGTGAAGTCGAACACAAACTGGGAATCGGTCGTGTTTTTGCCGACTTTCGAGGCAATACGTTCGATACGATTGACGGAAGCGACGTTGTTGAAAAACCAGCGGAGGGCTTCGAGTTTCTGTGCTTTGGAGGTGGTTTTGTCTTCGGGCGTGCTGAAAGTGATGCAGTTGTCAGCAGCGAATTGGTCGAAAGCGGCGATGATGTCCCCTTTTACGACTTGCGCGTCGAGTGCATCTACGAGTTGATTCAAAGTCATTTTCAAACTATGGGTTAGTGAATGAATAACGCGGCAAAGGTAATGTAATATTTTCTGACCAAATAATAATTGGCAATACTGTATTTTGTTAAGTATTTGCAAAATTAAAATTTAGTTCGGAGTATAGTTTCTCTGAAGCAGCGGATTTGAAATTAAAAAATGCTTCAAATTTCAACTTTGTTGTATATTGAACAAAATTTAATTTTAAAAGAAGTCGCATTTTCTGCAAATGCAGCGCAATAAAAAATAGTGGCAAAAAAGAACCCGGCCACAAGTGTTGGGAAGGCGGTCAAAACAAAAAGAGGGTGCCTTTTTTACAAGGCACCCTCTTTGCAAACTCCCGGGCAGGTGTTTATTTCACTTCCTCGGCTTTTTTCCCGGCTGCTTTAATCAGGAAAAACAACACTATGCCGACTATCAGAAAACTGATGACCGCATTCAGGAAATTACCGATTTGTATGCCGCCGACAATTTTGCCGGTTTCGTCCGCCACTCCACCGATGACGATGCCCGAAAAATCGGGGGTGCCGCCAATCAAGCCAATAATGGGAGTGATGACATCGGCTACCAACGATTCCACGATTTTGTTGAAAGCGCTGCCGATGATGAAGGCTACAGCCAACGTGATGACGTCGCCGCGCAACAGGAATGCTTTGAGTTCTGATAACATTGCTTTTTCGATTTGATTGGAAAATGTTGTGAAAACTATGGCTGTAAAAATACTGAATGACCCGATTGCCTGCCTTATTCCGGCGGGAAAAGATAGGTATACTGAAGAATTAAGCCTCCTGTCCGGTCATGAACAGTTCGGCAGCAATGCCGTCGGCAAGGAATTTTCCGGCCCGGGTAAGGCGATAGATTTCCCCCGAGCGTTCCATCGTGCCTTCTTTCAGGAATACCTGAGCCGACCGCTCGAAATGCGCAACAAACAGTGCATCCAAATCCCGGATTTTCGTCAGATCAGCCCCCCACATCGTGCGCAGCGACGTCATCACATATTCGTTGTAGCGTTGACCGGGTGTCAGTACTTCACGCTCGAACGGAACCCTGTTTTCCGACAAAGCCTTGATATAGAGCGCATTGTTCGCTATATTCCACTGCCGGCTTCTGCCATCGAACGAGTGCGCCGACGGACCGACCCCGAGGTAAGATTCGCCGGACCAATAACTGCTGTTGTGGCGGGCATAGCGACCCGGCAATGCGAAATTGGAAATTTCATAATGCTCGTAACCGTGCCCGGCTGCTGTTGCCATGAGATACTCGAACTGGCGGGCAGCTTTCTCCTCATCCACAGGCGGTTGTTGCCCCTTTCGCACAAAAGCGCCGAGCGCCGTTCCCTCTTCCACCGTCAGGCAATAACAGGAAAGGTGCTGGATATTATATTCGAGGACAAGGCGCAGATTCTCAGCCCACTGTGCATCCGTAGTGGTCGGTGCGCCGTAGATCAGGTCAACTGTCAGGTCGTTGAAACCGGTAGCAAGCGTATCACGCAGGCTGGCATGGGCATGGGCAGCGGAATGGGCGCGGTTCATCCAGCGCAAATCTTCGTCGCTAAACGACTGGATGCCGATGCTCAGGCGATTGACGGGGGTGTAGTTTTTCAGGTCGCGGAGTTTTTCGGCACCGAGGTCGTCGGGATTGGCCTCCAGCGTGATCTCCGCATCGGGTGCGAGCCGGTGGAGGGCGTTTATTTTTTCAAAAATCTGCTCCAGTTCCTTTGTTTCCAATAAAGAAGGCGTGCCGCCACCAAAATACACCGAACTCAGTTCCGCTCCGCCAAGGTAGTCGCGCTGTATTTCCAATTCCTTCAAAATGGCTGACACCATGTCGCCCTTGCTCCGCAGCGTGGTGGAGAAATGGAAGTTGCAATAGTGACAAGCCTGCTTGCAAAAAGGGATGTGGAGGTAGAGGCCGGGCAAGTGTGAGGGGGTGTGAAAGACGTGAGGAAGCTAATGGGTTTAGGACAAAGTCGTTGACTTAAACGCTGTGACATATTTTTTCGACAGGATTTACAGGATTTACAGGATTTACAGGATTTACAGGATTTACAGGATTTACAGGATTTGTCGAGTGTTCTTTATCCTGTAAATCCTGTCAAAAATACTTTATGTCAACGGCATCGGGGTTTACGGGTCAAGGCGCCAATCGATGGGCGTTTTGCCATGTTTTTCCAATAATTCATTGGTGCGCGAAAAATGGCCGCAGCCCTGAAACGCGTCGCCGGCAAGCGGGGAAGGGTGGGCGGCTTCGAGCACGTAATGCTTCGTCTGGTCGATCAAGGCCTTTTTGCCTTTGGCGAAATTGCCCCAGAGCAGGAATACCACACCTTCTTTTTCATCGGAAATGTGGCGGATCACGGCGTCGGTAAACGTCTGCCAGCCTATCTTTTGGTGCGAAGCCGGTTTGCGCGCCTCCACAGTGAGCATGGCGTTGAGCAGGAGCACGCCCTGATCTGCCCAACGGGTCAGGTCACCGTGGTTTGGGACGGGCAGGCCGAGGTCGGTTTTGATCTCTTTGTATATGTTGACCAGCGAGGGCGGCACTTTTACGCCTTTGGGCACGGAAAAACACAGCCCCATCGCTTCGCCGGGGTTGTGGTAGGGATCCTGACCGATGATGACGACCTTCACCGCATCGAACGGCGTATGATTGAACGCATTGAAAATCAGCGGCCCGGGCGGGTAAATCGTCTTCCCCGCTTTCTTTTCATTTTGCAGAAAGGTTTTAATGGAGGCGAAATACGGCTGACTGAATTCGCCGGCCAGTACTTTTTTCCAGGATTCTTCGATCTGGACGTTCGGTGCAGGCGGAACAGGTTCCATTGTGCGAAAGTTTTGCCTGCAAGGTAGTTCGCCGGCGGAACTTTGCCAAAACCGATGTGGTTGATTTGGCCGAAAGTTTTTACTTTTGCGCGTCCCCAAAAGTTTTGGTCCCGTAGCTCAATGGATAGAGCAACTGCCTTCAAGTTTAGGAGCCAATGGCGGCGAAAGCGCCTTTGGAATTCCGGTTGATCAGGAAAACCTACATCTCGGACATCTCTGCATGGATGATTCGATGACAGTTTGCGCAAACCAATTCACATTTCTCGAGTTCTTTCAGAAGTTTTTGCTTGGAAAACATTCTCATTTTTGACCAATCAAAATCTTTTTCCTGAGGGTTAAAATGATGGAATTCGAAAACAGCGTAATGCGAATGGTTTAAATGCAAATGGCATCGTTGGCAAGCAGAACCTTTGTAATGGATTGCTTCAGTTTTTCGTCGAATCCACCTTTTGGAACAGCGAATATTGAAACATTTTTTACAATAGCACATGACCCCATGTTTGTGGTCACGACATTTGTAAAATTCAGTAATTGGTTTTTCTGCTTTGCAGTCTGTACAGATTTTCTTAAGCATTGTCTGATGATTTGGTAATCGTGAGTTCTGTGTATTAACTAATAGGAGTACATGGGATGCAGAGACTGTACGCCGGACGCCTAAGTTCCTAGGAGGGAATATGGTGAAGAGACAGTCCAGACCACAAATATACCCGATACTTTGGGTATAGCGGCGAAAGCCGTAGAAGGTAAGCTAAGCAGTAGGTTACAGGTTCGAGCCCTGTCGGGATCACGAAGAAAGCCCGATTGTCGCAACAGGCAGTCGGGTTTCGTTTTTTCAGGTCAACAAGTGCTCCACCAGGTTTTCCCACGAAAACCGCTTCTTCTCTTCCCGCACCCCTGCCTGCATCGTTTCCGCCCGCTCATTTTCAAAAAAATCTTTCATCGCCGCTGCAATGGCGTCGGGTTCCGGCGCTACGACGTAGCCTGACACGCCATCCGTCACGATCTCCGGCAGGCCACCCACATTCGTCACGATCATGGGTTTTTCAAAATGATAGGCGATCTGTGAGATGCCGCTTTGCGTAGCCGTCCGGTATGGCTGAACGACCAGATCGGCTGCCGAAAAAAATACCCGCACCTGTTCTGTCGGTATGAAGTCGAGGTGCAGATGCACACGTCCGGTCAACCCGTTTGCTTCGATGATTTTTTGATAAACATCCCAGCCGTCGTAACACTCTCCGGCTACAAGCGCATGAATATCAGGTGTTTGAGCCAATGCTTCCAGCAACAGGTCGAGGCCTTTGTATTTTCGGATCAGGCCGAAAAACAGGACGACGGGTGCTTGTTCCGGCAAACCGAGTTGATGCCGGGCTGCGTTTTTTTCAATCGGGGCGCCGTAAGTGTCGTAAATGGGGTGGGGGGCGTAGCGGATCGACCCCACCCCCGACCCCTCCCCCACAGGGAGGGGAGCCGTAGCGAACACCGTGACTTCCTCTGAAGTGTCCTCTACGGATCGCTCTTCGACTCCCCTCCCTGTGGGGGAGGGGCCGGGGGTGGGGTGGGGCAAAAACTGCCGGATCTCTTCCCCCACCGACTTCGACATGACTACAAAATCGTCGCAG
>CXWJ01000753.1_pt1 | contig 42373 bp, 41 predicted proteins | sample 590841 | NCBI WGS metagenome assembly CXWJ01 (sample SAMEA3498367, study PRJEB10139) | wastewater metagenome | biome: wastewater treatment plant; material: activated sludge | place: Austria | collected 2015-01-21 | reverse complement strand
CGGCCGCTCGCTGTTCACGGCGGGCGCCGACCGCGTCGTTGCGTGGCCGTTCACGGGCCGCGGCGGCCCGATGGAGCGCGACCCCGTACAGATCGGGCCTCAGCGGGAGGCGATGATCCAAACCGTCGCCGCCCATCCCGAAGCCGACATCGTGGCGGCGGGCACCACAGACGGCGCAGTTTGGTTCGAGGAAATCGGCGACCCGGGCACAAACTTCGTGATGCTGAACGCTGCAAAAATTGTGGCGCTCGCGTTCTCACCCGAGGGAACGCACCTCGCCATTGGCGATGAAGACGGCAACGCGGCGGTCGTACCGGTCGTCTAGTCTTTTTGCTCGCCGAAGAACTCTTTGACCTTCGCGAAAAAGCTCGTCGACTTCGGCGAATTCTGTGCGCTGCCGGCCTTTTCGAACTCGCGCAACAACTCCTGCTGTTTTTTCGTCAGGTGCACCGGCGTTTCCACCAAAACCTCGACGATCAGATCGCCGTGCGGCCCCTGACCCCGCAAGCCCGGCATACCCTTGCCGCGCACGCGAAACTCCTTGCCCGATTGGGTCCCTTCTGGGATGGCGACGCGCACGCGCCCGCCGCCAAGCGTCGGCACCTCGACGTTGCCGCCGAGTGCGACCGTTGAAAAACTCACCGGCACGCTGCAATGCAAGTCCGCGTTGTCGCGCTTAAACAGCGGATGCGTCGCGATCGAAAGAAAAATGTAGAGGTCGCCCTTCGGCCCGCCGCGCAGTCCCGCCTCACCTTCGCCGGCAAGCCGGATGCGGGTACCGTCTTCGACACCTTGAGGAATGTTGACGTTGAGCGTGCGCTCGCGCTGCACCCGCCCGCTGCCCGTACAGGATTTGCAGGGATTCTTCACCACGCGCCCCAAGCCCTGGCACGTCGGGCACGTCCGCTCGATCGTGAAGAAGCCCTGCTGGGCGCGCACCTTGCCGACACCCGAGCAGGTCGGACACGTCTGTGGCTTCGACCCGGCCTCTGCGCCCGATCCGCTGCACGCTTCGCACGCAACCGAGCCCGGGATCCGGATCGTCGCGGTCTTGCCCGCATACGCATCGTCGAGACTGATTTCCATGTTGTAGCGCAGGTCCGAGCCGCGCGACGCGCGCTGCCCGCCGCCACCGCGGCGCGTGCCCATGAACTCGCCGAAAAGGTCGTCGAATACGTCCGTGAACGATGTCGAGAAGTCGAACCCCCCGCCGGGGCCGCCCCGGCCGCCGCCGGGTCCTTCAAACGCTTGGTGCCCGTACTGATCGTAAGCCGCGCGCTTCTGATCGTCCTTGAGGACGTCATAGGCCTCGTTCAGCTCCTTGAAATTCTGCTCGGCCGCTTTGTCCCCGGGGTTGCGGTCGGGGTGCAGTTCTTTCGCCTTCTTGCGAAATGCGGCTTTCAGTTCATCGGCGGTGGCCCGCCGCTGAACGCCCAAAATCTCGTAGAAGTCACGCTTGGACATGCGTCCCGCCCGGCACTTTCAAAGAAGGAACTCGTGCACGCTGAGTGCGCGCGCCGCTAGCGCGCGCCGCCCTTCTTCTTCTTCTCTTCGTCCACCTCTTCGTAGTCGGCATCGACCACGTTGCCATCCCCGCCAGCCGAAGCTCCGTCGCCGGCGTCACTCGATGCGCCGCCGGGAGCGCCACCTTCGGGGCTCATGCCCTTGTACATCGCCTCGCCGAGCTTCAGTGAAGCCTGCTGCAGCGCATCGGTCTTGGAGCGGATCAGTTCGGAGTCTTCGCTCTTGATCGCTTCTTTGACGGCGGTCACGGCATCTTCGATCGCCGACCGCTCGGCCTGCCCGACCTTTTCGCCGTGCTCTTTCAGCGCCTTCTCGATCTGGTGGACCGCCGCATCCGCGTGGTTGCGCGCTTCAACGAGCTCGCGGCGCTTCTTGTCTTCGCCCGCATGCTCTTGCGCTTCCTTCATCATCTTCTGGATGTCGGCCTCGGAGAGACCGCCGGAAGCCTGAATGCGTATTGCCTGTTCTTTGTTCGTGGCTTTGTCCTTCGCCGCGACGTTCACGATGCCGTTCGCGTCGATGTCGAACGTGACCTCGACTTGCGGCATGCCGCGCGGCGCAGGGGGGATGCCCACAAGATCGAACTGGCCGAGGAATTTGTTGTCGGCGGCCATTTCGCGCTCGCCTTGGAACACGCGGATCGTCACCGCCGTTTGCCCGTCTTCCGCGGTCGAGAATACTTGGCTCTTCTTCGTCGGGATCGTCGTGTTGCGATCGATGAGGCGCGTAAACACGCCGCCCAGCGTCTCGATGCCGAGCGACAGCGGCGTCACGTCGAGAAGCAGAACGTCTTTGACTTCGCCCTTCAGAACGCCCGCCTGAATCGCAGCGCCGATCGCCACAACTTCGTCGGGGTTCACGCCCTTATGTGGCTCCTTGCCGAAGAACTCTTTGACGATCTGCTGCACCTTCGGCATGCGCGTCATGCCGCCGACGAGCACCACTTCGTCGATGTCGGCCGGCGTCACACCCGCGTCCTTCATGCATGCTTTTACCGGCGCGATCGTCCGTTGGACGAGGTCGTCAACCAGCGACTCGAGCTTCGCGCGCGTCAGCTTCGTCGTGAGATGCTTCGGCCCCGAGGCGTCCGCCGTGATGAAGGGCAAGTTCACTTCCGTCTGCAGCTGCGACGAAAGCTCGATCTTCGCCTTTTCGGCCGCTTCCTTCAGGCGTTGCAGAGCCAAACGATCCTTACGCAGGTCGATGCCCTGCTCCTTCTTGAACTCATCGGCCAGGAAGTCGACGAGGCGCATGTCGAAATCTTCGCCGCCCAGGAACGTATCGCCGTTCGTCGCCTTCACTTCGAAGACGCCGTCGCCGATTTCCAGGATCGAGATGTCGAACGTGCCGCCGCCGAGGTCGTAGACCGCGATCGTGCCAGCCTGCTTCTTATCGAGCCCGTAGGCGAGCGCGGCCGCCGTCGGCTCGTTGATGATGCGAAGAACTTCAAGACCGGCGATCCGGCCGGAATCCTTTGTCGCCTGGCGTTGCGCGTCGTTAAAGTAGGCGGGAACGGTGATGACGGCCTGCGTGACCTTCTCGCCGAGATACGCTTCCGCCGTCTCTTTCATCTTCTGCAGCGTGTAGGCCGAGACCTGCGACGGCGAGAGCTTCTCGTTGTCGCGCCCCAAAACCCAAGCGTCCGCGTTGTCCGCCTTGATGATCTTGTAGGGCACCATCCCGATGTCCTTTTGGGTCATCGGGTCTTCGAACTTGCGTCCGATCAGGCGCTTGATCGCGAAGTAAGTGAACTCCGGGTTCGTCACCGCTTGGCGCTTTGCGGCCTGTCCGACCAGCCGCTCGCCGTCTTTCGTGAAGGCGACAATCGAAGGCGTCGTTCGCGCCCCCTCGGCATTCTCGATCACTTTTGGCTGTGAACCTTCCATGATGGCCACGCACGAGTTCGTGGTGCCAAGGTCGATCCCGATGACTTTACCCATAGCTGCAAACCTCTCTCTTCGGCGGATGATCTGGGGCCTTCACAACGCTCGAAGCGCCCGCCGCCATCCCCACGCAAATCAGTTGGTAACGTTCGTTGATTATCCCGCAAATTTCTGCGGGTTCGAGGGCACATATAGGGGTGCCGTCCCGCCCCCGCAACTGCCACGAGCCGCCAAAATTCGTGATTTTCCAGCCCATTCCGCCAGGCGTATGCTGATCGCGTCAAAATGACGAGGAGGCCGACCATGTTTCGCAAAGGTTGGGCTGCGTTTTTGGCCTCAGTAGCAACGTTTCTGGCATCGACCGGGGCACACGCCGACACCACCGTGCGGCCCACGTATGCCTGCTTCTCCCCGCAAAATGCCGCGGTGCTCGGCAGACTTGGCGCCGCCAACCCAAGTGTTCGATATGGTTTCGAGTCCGGCGAGTGCTTGGCGTTGATGCCCGGCACGCGTGTGAGCGGCGTCGAGCGCGCTGGTAATTTATGGCGTTTCCGGGCGCTTGGCGCGGAACCATATCTATACGCGGCAGATTGGGCGGCGGGCTTCGCGCCGACCGCAGGAAGCAGACCGCCCGGCTTTGAACAATACGTTCCAGTGACAAATCGCTTGATGGCCATGGGGCGCAAGGTATCGGAGTGCTTTGAGGCGAACGATCGCTTGAAGAAATGGGGTGACGACCTTGAGCGTCGGTGGAACGCCTACTGGACCAGACGAGGGCAGCCCTTAGGGATTAGCACGGTTGTTGTTCTGCACTTCTCAGACGACGGCCCGCGGCTGGTCTCCGAAGTCGATCGCTACAAACGTGAGGAAGCAGCGATGCACGGCACATGCGGCGCTGTTGCCTCTCTCGAAGCCGATTCGGACTTCATCGCCTTCACGCGAACGGCACACTACGGATAAACGGCGCAAAACCGGCATTGGGCGGCGGGATCGAACCCGCCGTCCGGCGATCACATTTTGCAACAAGCCACACATTCGCCATCGACGATGCCCACATTGCAAGCCTGTAAGGCCAGATGGGGCTCCAGACGATGACAGGCTACTCCACATTGTATCGCGCGCTCGGGATCGCCACGGCTTCGATGCTTACCGCTGCGCCCGGTTATGCCAGCATCATAGCGCGCAACCCCACGATTTCTGGCAACGGCTGGGTCGCGCTTGGCATCATCGGACTCTTCGTCGGGACCATCTACATGCTCATTATGGGCGCGATGCACGTCNNCATCTACATGCTCATTATGGGCGCGATGCATGTCGAGCGGCGCGACGCGTCGCTGGGGCGCCGCGCGAACGATGACGGCTGGTTCGGCATTGTGGAACGCCGGGATGACGACGATTCGTCCGACGGCCACCAAAACGGAAATTCATAGGCTACTTCGCGCTAGGCTCGCCGTCAGTGCATGGCGCTTCCGTTTGGGGCACGGTGGCGATGGCGACGATCGCTTCCCGCAACAGCCGTCCCCCGATCATATAGCCCTGCTGCGCTACCGCGAGGACGGTGCCCGGCGCGTGTTCGCGGCTTGGAACCTCGGCGACCGCTTGGTGCAGGTTCGGATCAAAGCGCTGGCCCTGAGCTTCGATACGCTTGATGCCGTGACGTTCGAACACGGAAAGCATCTCGCGCTGCGTCGCCTCAATGCCCGTAATGACGGCGGTAGCTTCTTTCGGCATGGCCGCCCGCACCTCGGGTTTCAGTGCATCGAGCGCGCGCGAAAAGTTGTCGACAACGCTCAAAAGATCGCGGGCGAACTTGCCAAACGCGTATTGCGCGGCCTCCACCTTTTCGCGCTCGCCGCGTTTGCGCACGTTTTCGAGTTCGGCCACCGCGCGCAAGTACCGGTCTTTGAGCGCGCCAACTTCCTGGTGCAGGCTGGCGATCTGCGCGGCCTCGCGCACGATCTCGGCACCCCCAAGATCCAGCGTATCGTTCGCGGAATCGACTGGCGGACCAGCCGGCTTCTGCTGTTGAGCGTGTTCGTCTCCGTTACGCGGCTTGTTCATGACTTGAAGTTCCGTTCACTTCTGCTGGCTGATCAACCGACTAATCACCCGGGCGGTATAGTCGACCATCGGCACGATGCGCGCATAGTTCACACGCGTCGGCCCGATCACGCCGATCACACCAACGACGCGATGCGACTGATCGGAATAGGGCGCTGCGATCACTGATGAACCCGATAGCGAATAGAGCTTGTTTTCGGCGCCGATGAATATGCGCACGCCATCGCCCTGTTTCGCAAGCTCAAGCAGCTCGATCAAGTCGTTCTTGCGCTCGATGTCGTCGAACAACTGGCGGACGCGCTCAAGTTCGCCGGTTGCAGCAACATCTTCCAGCAACCGCGCCTGGCCGCGCACGATGAGCGATGGCGTCGTGCTCTGCAACCCGCCCCATTCGGCAAGCCCGGCTGCGACGAGCTTTGCCGCAAGCCCGTCGAGTTCCGCGCGCTGCGCGGTGAGTTCATGCAAAATCTCACTACGCGCTTCCTCAAGCGTCCGTCCGCGCATGCGCGCGCTGAGGAAGTTCGTCGCCTCGATGAACGTCGATGGGGTGAGCCCCATCGGTGTTTCGATGATCCGGTTCTCGACTGACCCGTCCTCGCCCACCATGATGACGAGCGCGCGCTGTGGCGCGAGCGGTACGAATTCGACGTGCTTCAGCGCGGGGTCGCGCTTGGGCGTCACGACCAGCCCCGCGCACTGGCTCAGCCCGGAGAGCAGCGCCGAGGCCTGCATCAACACGTCGTCGATCTTGCGCCCGCTCGCCGCGAGCTGCCCCTCGATGCCCTTGCGTTCCTCTGGCGCCAGATTGCCGACCTCAAGCAGGCCGTCGACGAACATGCGAAGCCCAAGTTGCGTCGGGACGCGCCCCGCACTCGTGTGCGGCGCCTCGAGAAGCCCCGCATGCTCCAAGTCCGACATCACGTTGCGGATCGATGCAGCCGACAGCGCAAGTCCGCTTCTGAGCGAAACCGTGCGCGACCCGATCGGATCGCCCGTCTCCAGATAGGATTCGACGATCGAACGAAAGATGTCGCGTGAGCGTTCCGACAGTTCGCCCACTTGACTAAGCGCGGGCACTTTGGAGCTGGGCCGTTCGTTCATACCGCTCTTTTCAGCCAGGAAATCCGCGGCCGTTGCAAGGGCCGCAAGCGCCAGGCTAGGTAAAGCCTAAGCCCCCAAACTTCAAGGCAAGGAACCCCCATGCGACCCTCAGGCCGCCGCGCCGACCAGTTGCGCGACATCTCGCTCGAACCCGGCGTTTCCGTCCATGCTGAGGGCTCCTGCATGGTGAAGTTCGGCCGCACCCACGTGCTTTGCACCGCCTCGCTCGAAAACACCGTCCCGCCCTTCCTCAAAGGTACGGGCAAAGGTTGGGTCACCGCCGAATATGGCATGCTGCCCCGCGCCACCGGCGAGCGCATGCGCCGTGAAGCCGCACAGGGTAAGCAATCCGGCCGCACGCTGGAAATCCAAAGGCTAATCGGCCGCGCGCTCCGCGCCGTGACCGATCAGAAAGGCTTCGGAGAACGCCAGATCGTCATCGACTGCGACGTCATCCAGGCCGACGGCGGCACGCGCACCGCCGCGATCACGGGGGCGTTCGTGGCGCTGCACAAGTGCTTCCAAATGATGAAGCGTGACGGCCTCATCAAGGCGATCCCGCTCAAGGACCACGTTGCGGCGGTTTCTTGCGGCATCCATAACGAGACCTGCGTCCTCGATCTCGACTACGATGAAGACTCGAGCGCCGGCACCGATGCGAACTTCGTGTTGACGGGCACCGGCGGCATCGTCGAGGTCCAAGGCACCGCCGAAGGCGAGCCGTTCACCGAAGCCGCCTTCCTGGAGCTCATGGCCCTTGCCCGCAAGGGCATCGGCGAACTCGTCGATTTGCAGCGCGCCGCGATCGCCCGCTGACCATGGCCCGCCGCCTCACCGAAAAGCGCCTGGTCGTGGCCAGCCACAATCCGGGCAAGGTCGCCGAGATCGCCGATTTGATTGCGCCGTTCGGTCTCGAAGCTGTTCCTGCCGCCGCATTGGCACTCGCTGAACCGGAAGAGACCGAAACGACGTTCATCGGCAATGCTCTCATCAAGGCGCACGCCGCGGCGAACGTCTCCGGTATGCCGGCGCTCTCCGACGACAGCGGCCTCTGCGTCGATGCATTGGACGGCAATCCTGGCGTCTATTCCGCGCGTTGGGCCGGGTACCGCAAGGATTTCCGTGAGGCGATGCAAAAGCTGCACGAGCGCTTGCGCGATAAAGGCGCAAAAGACATGTCGGCTCATTTCGTCTGCGCACTCGCGATCGCCTGGCCCGACGGCCACGCCGAGACGTTCGAAGGCCGCGTCACCGGCTCGCTCGTCTGGCCGCCGCGCGGCACGCTCGGCTTCGGCTACGACCCGATGTTCGTGCCCGAAGGTCACAGCATCACGTTCGGCGAGATGCTGCCTTCGCAAAAGCACGCGATGTCTCACCGCGCCCGCGCCTTCGCGAAGTTCGTGGAGGCCTGCCTTGGCTGAGTTTGGCCTCTATGTCCATTGGCCGTTCTGCCTCTCGAAATGCCCTTACTGCGACTTCAACAGCCACGTCCGTGCGAAGATCGACGATGCGGCCTGGGCGGGCGCTCTCGTTCGAGAGCTGCAGACCGTCGCAGCTCGCCTCGACACGCGTCGCCCCCTCGACTCGATCTTCTTCGGCGGCGGCACGCCGTCGTTGATGCCGGGCGCGACGGTGGCAAGCGTCATCCAAGCCGCCGAGAAGCTCTTTGGCTTCGCCCCCGGCGTGGAGATCACACTCGAAGCGAACCCTACCAGCGTTGATGCGTTACGTTTCCGCGATTATCGCGCCGGCGGCGTCAGTCGCGTGTCGTTGGGCGTACAGGCACTGAACGATCAAGACCTGAAAGCGCTCGGCCGCCTGCACACCGTGGATGAAGCGCTCCGTGCCGTGGCGCTCGCGCAGTCGATATTCCCCCGCGCCTCGTTCGACTTGATCTACGCCCGCCCGCAACAGGCGTTGGAAGCGTGGGCTGCCGAGCTAACACGCGCGCTCGCGCAAGGCTGCACGCACTATTCGCTTTACCAATTGACGTTCGAGGAAGGGACGCCGTTTCACGCCGCTTTGACGCGCGGCACGATGAAGGAGATCGGTGTCGACGTGGCCGCCGAGCTCTACGAATTCACCCAAGCGCGCATGAACGCTGCTGGTCTGCCCGCCTACGAGATCTCAAACCACGCGGCACCTGGCGAGGAGTCGCGGCACAATCTGATTTATTGGCGCTACGGCGACTACATCGGGGTCGGTCCTGGTGCGCACGGGCGGCTCACGATCGCAGGCGAGAAGATTGCAACGGCGAGCGAGCGCCAGCCAGAGGCCTGGCTGAAATTGGTCGAAGCCCAAGGGCACGGCCTTGAGCGCTGGGACCGCGTAACGCCGCAAGATCAGGGAACCGAACGCCTGCTGATGGGTCTGCGCCTCAGCGACGGTATCGACCTCGCGCCGGTCCAACGCGCTCTCCGCCGCCCGCTGTCCCCAGCGCGGATCGACGCACTGCAACGGCAGGGGCTGCTCACGAACGAAAACGGCCGCCTGCGCACCACTGCAAGCGGCCGTCTAGTCTTGAATGCGGTCCTGAAGCAGCTGCTTCTTTAGAAACCTTGGCTCTGGAATGTGGACGCCGCCGGGCTCACGACGGATTTGCCTTCGGCTGACACCTCCATCACCGCAAGCCCGCGCTCGGTCATCCCGTCCGAGCGGAAGCGGAAAATGCCATCGATGCCCGCAAACCCGTTTGGATCAGCAATCGTCGCGCGCGTGTAGCGCCGGCCCGGCGACCCGCCCGCAAGCGTCGCACTGAGTGCGATGGCGTCGTAGGCAAGCGACGCAATACGCGGCGGCTTCGTTCCGTAGAGTTGTTGATAGCGCGTGATGAAGTTGACGCGCTGCTCTTGCGGCGGTACCGCAAACCAACCGCCGTGCAACGATGGTTCGCCCGAAAGGGCCGGATCATCCCAAAGGCCGGTCCCAATGAATTTCACTTTGCGCGAGTCGACGCCCTTGATTGTAAGGATCGGCCCAAGGCTCCTCAGCATCGTTCCGCCTTCCGGCAGGAAGATCGTATCGAAGCCCATCTTCGCGACCGCCTTGACCGCTGGCTCAAGCGCCTGCGCGTTCGGCTGATAGGTCTGCACCGCGACAACCTCGCGCCCGCTTTGTGCGACTGTCGTTCGGAAGGCTTCTTCGACGCGCTTGCCGTAGGGCGTCTCGGGGACCAGCGCGACGAACTTGCCGCGACCTTTCGAGACCGCGTACGAAACGACCCGGCTCACCTCTTGCTCGGGCAGGAACGAGAGCAGGAAGACGCCGTCTCCAGCCACGGTCCTGTCCGTCGAAAACGCGATGACGGGAATGTTCTTGGCCCGTGCGATCGGCGCAACCGCGCGCACGTCGTTGGCAAGCAGCGGTCCCAAGATGATCTCGGCGCCTTTTGAGATCGCATCGCTCGCTGCAGCGGCCGCCGTTTCGGGCGTCGGTCCGGTATCGCGCGGCAGCAGCATCATCGAGCGCGCGCCCATGTCGAACATCGCCATCTGCGCTGCATCGAGCATCGCCTGCGCGACCGCCCGCGTTTCCTTGGAAGAGTGCTTCATCGGGAGCAGCACTGCGATCCTGACCTGCCCGTCCACCGGGACCGGCGGCGGTGTGGAGGGTTGCGGCACCACGCCGGTCGGTCGGGGCGCATCGGTTGTCACGGTCCGGGGCTTGTCGTCTCCGAACATGCCGAAGCCTTCGCAGCCGCTGAGCGCGACCCCCATCGTCATCAGCACAGCAATCGTCCACAATGCGCGGAGCGAGCGGGCCGCATTGGACTCGAACAAACGCGATGTCACGGATGGGCATCCTTCAAAACGGCGGAAAACATGGGGCGGAAGACTAACGGCGGGAAGGAGCGAAGGCAATCGGACCAGGCCTTATCCCCAGGGCTCTACCTGGTCGCGACCCCGATCGGCAATGCAAGCGACGTCACATTACGCGCACTTCATGTGCTGCGGCACGCGGACGCCGTTTTCGCCGAAGACACCCGCGTTACGGCAAAGTTGCTCGCGCTGCACGGGCTTTCTCGCCCGATGCACTCCTATCGCGAGCACAACGCCGAGCGTGCAGAAACTGAAATCATTCGTGAGCTCGAGAAGGGTCATGCTGTCGCGCTCGTCAGTGATGCCGGAACACCGCTGATCTCCGATCCCGGTCAGCGCCTTGTCGAGTCGGTTGCCGCAAGGGGCCACCCTGTGATTCCAGTCCCTGGTGCCTCCGCTGCGCTGGCGGCCCTCACTGCCTCCGGGCTCGCAGGCGAGAGGTTCCTGTTTGCAGGGTTTTTGCCGGCGCGAGGTGCCGAACGCCGCCGCGCCATCCGCGAACTCGAAGCCGTGCCGGCGACGCTCGTGTTCTTTGAGGCACCGAGCCGCCTGGCTGAAAGCCTCGCCGACCTCGCCGCGCTCCTTGGCGTCCGTGCCGGCGCGGTAGCGCGCGAATTGACGAAGATGCATGAAGAGGTGCGCCGTGCGTCGCTCGCCGACCTAGCCCAACACTACGTGGCGCATCCGGACGTGAAGGGCGAAATCGTCATCGTCGTCGGCCCGCCGTCAGCGGCTGCACCAGCAGTCGGCACCGACACGCTCGACGCGCAACTCGCCGAAGCGCTCAAACGCCACCCGGTTAAGGACGCGGCTGCGATCGTGGCAGCAGCCTTGGGGCTTCCGCGCCGGGAGGTCTACGCCCGCGCACTCGAAATGAAAAAGCAGGACACATGAGCGTCGAGCGCGAAAGAGCACGTGCTCGTGGCACGGCTGGCGAATGGATCGCCGCCGCCTATCTCGCGCTCAAGGGATACAGAGTTTTGAGCCGGCAGTTCCGCGTCCAAGGCGGCGAACTCGATATTGTCGCCCTTACGCCTTTCTGGACGCAGCGTACGCTCGTCTTCGTCGAAGTCCGAACGCGCGGAACGGTTGAGGCCGCCGCCGACTCGGTCGGTGCAACCAAGCGCGAGCACGTCGAAACCGCCGCCCGCCTCTTTCGCGCCAGAAAGCCAAAATTAAACAAACTACCTCATCGATTCGACCTGGTGTTGCTGGCGCCGGCCCGTTGGCCGCACCACATCATCGACGCTTGGCGCGTTTGAGTCTCGAAGAGGTGTGACCCATGAGTATGTTTCGGCTTCTAATCGCGACCGTATTGAGCACGAGCTTGACCGGCTGCATCGGCGTTTCACTGAACACGGAGGAGCGTTCGTTTGGGGACGCCATCGGTGACGTGAATGCACGTACCGACCTGAATGCGCGTCTTCTTGCGGAAGGCCCCGCTCTGTTCGCGAGTGTCGCGACGTCGGTGATCGAAGGCCGCGTCCATCTGTCGGGCACCGTACCGACGAACGAAGATCGCCTGACCGCAACCCGGATCGCCTGGGGTACGCCGAACATCAAGGAAGTGGTCAACGACATCGAAGTGACGAACGAAGGCGACCTGCTCGACACGGTTCGCGACCGTTGGATCAATACGCAAGTCCGCGCGCGGATTCTGAGCGACAGCGCCATCAAGGACATCAATTACACGATCAACACCCAGAACCGCACGATCTACATCCTGGGGATCGCGCAGGATCAGGCCGAACTCGACCGTGTTCTAGCCCACGCGCGCTCTGTTCCAGAAGCACGCCGTGTGGTGAACTACGCGCTCCTGAAAGGCGATCCTCGTCGCTTCGTTTGGCCCGGTGACAATGCGAGCACCGAACTTGCCGAAGCGCCGGCGGACCAACCGTTGGAACAATAGGGAATGGCGGACGAGCGGGCGCAGCAAATCTTACGCGAACTCCATCGGGTGGGGCAGGGCGACGATGCTGCGATCCCGCTCGCCGAAACCGCGCTCAATTTGGCAGCCCTCGATCACCTTGGGCTCGCCCTCGCGCCGTATCATGATCACCTGCGCCAGCTCGCGGACGACGCGCGCGAAAGCTATGCCTCCGTCCGCCGCGGCATGGCCGAAGTGCCGGCCGCCGCACGCGCGCTCGCCGAGACGATCGGCGTCCGCCACGGCTATCAGGGCGACAACGCTACGTTCGACGACCCGCAGAACGCCGACCTGATCAGCGTCATCGACCGCCGGCGCGGGCTCCCCGTTTCGCTTGGCATCCTCTACATCGACCTCGCCCACCGCTTGGAGGTGCCGGCGCACGGCCTGAACACGCCCGGCCACTTCTTGATGGCGCTGGGCGACGGCGATCAGGCGCGCGTCATCGACCCGTTCAATGGCGGCGTTGTCTTGAACATGGAGGAGCTACGCCCTTGGCCGCAACTCCCTGACGACGATCCCGCCAAATACGGCCCCGTCGGCCGCCGCGACGTGCTGCTACGCCTGTTGAACAACATCCACTCCCGCGCACTCGCAAGCAAAGATGCGATGCGCGCGCTCACGATCACGGAGCGCATGGTCCTCATCGCCCCGCAACGCGCCGACCTCTGGCTCGAGCTTTCGAAAGCAAGCGAAGCGGTCGGCAAAATGAACGCCGCGATCAACGCCGCTCGCAACTGCGTAAGCCTCGCGGGTGGCGAGTCTCCGATGGGCCGTCAGGCCGCGTTCGCGCTGCAAGCACTGAAGCTGCGCGTGAACTGACGCTCTGCTGCCAGCATCGCAAGCGTCATCAGGCTCAGATATGCCGACCGACGCAACGGGTCGATCCGAAGCACTGGCCCGGACTTGCCACGCATCTTCTCGCGGTTTGCGCCCCTTTAAGTGCCGGCGCGGCCGAAGAGAGCCTTACCTGCCGCCTTGCCGGCGGTGTATTGATGGGCTCAACTTCAACGGGGCGCGTATGCGGGGACACGAGTGACATCGGACAGGCAATCTGACCCTTCGAGGCTCGGGGCGTTCGAGTTGCGCCTGTCGCAGCGCCTGTTGCTAGTCAACGGCAAGGTTGCGGACTTGGGCGCGCGGGCGTTCGACGTGTTAGCTGCGCTGGTGGCACAACAGGGCCAAGTCGTCACGAAAGCGGAGTTGTTGGCGGTTGTTTGGCCGGGCGTTCTGGTCGAAGAGAACAATCTTCAGGTTCAAATCAGCGCGCTACGGAAGGTGTTGGGTGCCGGTGCCATCGCGACCGTTCCCGGGCGCGGCTATCAGCTGACAATCCCTCTGGGCCAAGCCGACGGTCCCCCTTCGTCGCGCGATGCGACCGCATCTCTCGCCCCCGCTGCGTCAACGAAATCGTCCGAGCCGCTTGTCGCCGTTCTGGCGTTCGACAATATGTCGAGCGACCCCGACATGCAGTTCTTTTCCGACGGCGTCAGCGAGGAGATTCTTCACACCGTCGCCGGCGTGAAGGGGCTCAAAGTCATCGGTAAGGCGTCGACGTTCCGGTTTCGCGGTGCAGAAAAGAGCGCGAAGCACGTGGGCGAAGCGCTCAACGCGACCCACGTGTTGGACGGTTCGGTCCGGCGCGCCGGTGCTCAACTACGCATTTTCACTCAACTGATAGACACCGCGAACGAGACGGCGCTGTGGTCGCAGCGTTTCGATCGCAACCTCTCGGACATCTTCGCCCTGCAAGACGAGATTGCTGCGGCCGTGGCCGCCGCACTGAAGATCGCCTTTGCGCCGGCTGCACCCGCCGGGCGCATCGACCCGGTTCTTTACGAGCGCTTTTTGCAAGCGCGGGCACAGCTCGACCGGAAGTTTGGCGGCATCGCTATGCTCGATGCGATTCCGATTTATGAAGAGGTGGTGGCCGGTGCGCCGGGCTTCGCACGCGCCTGGGCATTGCTGGCGACGGCGCGCTGCTATGCCTTGCGCTCGTTTCCGAACGACCGGCCCAAGAGCGTGACGCGCGCTAGTGTGGTCGAGGCGGCGCAAAACGCATTGCGGCTCGATCCAAACTGCGGCACGGCGTATATGGCCTTGAGCGGGCTGGAAGCTTTCGCAAGCTACAGCGAGCGTGAGGCGTTGAACGGTAAGGCACTGGCGGTTGCGCCGAACGATCCCGAAATTCTGATGGTGTGCGCCAATTTCGCGTGCCGTGTGGGCCGTGCGCGTGAAGCTCGCGAGCACGCGCTGCAAGCGCGCCACATCGTTCCATTCTCGGCAGTGGCGTCGTTCTACTGTGTGTCCATGCTTGAGTTTGACGGCAAGCACAGTGAGTCGAGCGACCTCTGGACAGGTCTCACACAGCGTTTTCCCGATGTCGACTATATCTGGCTCGGCGCGCTCAGTGTGGCAGCCGTCTATGGCGACTGGGATCATTTCGACGCGATCGTTGCGCGGTTGAGCGCTCGCGGTCCGTTAAGTCCGGCCCATCGCGGCGTGATCATGTACGGCCGGGCGATGCAGCAACCCAATCCGGGTTTTGTGAACATACTGTTGGAACGCGCGCGGAGCGATCTTGAGAAGACGGGGTCGTTAGATTTGCGCCTTCTTGCCAGCATCCACGCCTTGGGAGCGACGGAGGAGGCTTTTGAGCTGGTCGATCGCTCCACGTTCGCATCGATGTTCGATCCGAACGGCGAACCGCCGGCGGCCTGGGCCAATCCAGGCTTTATCTTCAACCGAGCGACCAATTTGACGATGATGCGCGACGAGCGGTTCGTGCGGTTGTGCGCCAAGCTTGGGCTTTGCGACTACTGGGTGACGTCAGGCCGTTGGCCCGACTGTGCGGCGGACGGCCTGCTTCCGTACGACTTTGAAGCGCACGTGCGCCGCGAATCCACGGTCAGTCGCCGCGGCGTATCTTATTGAGCGGCTCGGCGTAGCGCGCGAAGAAATCGTGGGCGTCGCCTTGCGTCTTCAGTCTTGGAGCCTTCTCGACGGAGCCGTGTCCGAGATTGCAGAGGTGCGCGTACATCCCTGCCAGCAAGGTCGATTGCAGCCGGCTGAGCGGCTGATTTCGCCGGAGCTTTGGCGGGTTGGCTTTGGCGCGAGCGATCGCCGGATGGTCGCGATAGATATCAGAGAGCTCCGGCCATGAGCGGTGTTTCTCCGAAAAGACGGCTTTGGCGAACGACGGCGCATCGTCTTGGCGAGGTCCGAGCGAACCCAAGTCCCACTTCTCTTGCATCGTCTTGAGGAACGAGCAGTGGTGCATCGTATCGTTCACGATTGTGTTCGGGGCGATGTGCGAAGAGACCATCACCGTCGGCACCCGCGGGCCCAGGCGCTTGAATTCGAAGCCGTACTCGGGATTGGGGATATTAAGGGGCGGCGTCGCGCATGGTGGCGGAACGTGATCGAAGCATCCACCATGCTCGTCGAACGTGATGATCAGGAGCGTGCGGTCGCGTAGAAGCCTTCCACGCGCATCGCGGTGCTGCGATGTTCGAATGGACTCATACACCTGCGAAATCAGATGATCGCCCAACAGGACGCTGCCTGGGCCGCCTTGCGCCAGAAAGATCCACGACCACGACTTCACCCATTCGGAGGGATGCATGTCGTTGTGCCAGAATTCCGGCGGCATGAAGTTGAACATATGCGGCTCAAGAAACGCGTATTTCGGCAGCTTGCCGCTTTGGCAATCGGCGAAGAAATTCGAAGGGTCGTCGTATTGAAAATTGCGCCGGTGTACCTTCTTCACTTTCTTGGCAATTCCGTGGAAACTCCCATAGTGGATTAGCTCTGTTGCGGACATGATTGGTGTATCAGCGTAGATGCACCAGTTGTCAGACTGTCCGGCAAACCTTTCGTCCAGAAGGCTGAACAAGGTTCCCGTGCAACTGTCCTCGAGCCAGCGCACCAGACTCCGGTCTCCCTTAGCCGGCGAAGGATAGAACGGCATGTCCGCAAAGCCCCATGATGTAGCGGCATGCCAGAACGCACGATTGGGCCACGTCTCGCTGGGCAACGCGCAAAACCAGTGATCGAAGACCGCGAATTGCTGAGCCAGCTGGGCTAGCGCGGGTATGGCGCTGGGGCGAAAGCACTTCATGATCCTCCGACTTTGGCAGCCCCGGTTGGCCTGCCAAGGCCACCATTTGCCCATGAACCACGATTGGCTGTTCAGGACGTTGTAGTAGTCGAGAACGAATCCGTTCATCTTTGGTTCGTCGAGCGTCGGGTCGGGCCCGTGGGGGAGCGGCAGGTTTGCCTTGCCATAGAGCTGCGTGACAACGTTCTCGAAGAACTCGCCCGGATCAGGATAGGGCTCGTGAGGGTCGCTGGTCAGCGCCGTCTCGATGCGCCCCTTGCCGTTGTGATCGGGGTTCCATTGCCCTTGCGCGCCCTCGAACTTCTTCCCGTCGGGCAAGGGACCGTCGTAGAGATGGCCGAGAAGGTTGTCGAACGACCGGTTCTCCATCATCAACACAACGACATGATCGAATGTGTCGAGAAAGTCCTTGGTTGCCGCCACGCGCTTGCCTCCGCCGGTCTGAATATATGCAGGTTCAACGGGAGGCCGGCTTTGTCAAACGGGGGCGCGTACAACGCCGGCAAGGCGGCGGAGGGGGCGCCGGTCGCGCCCCTTAACGCAGGTGGCTACACAATGCGGGGCGCGACGACAGCGGCCAGATAGAAGGCCCAGTATCCGGCGAGCACGAAGCCCGCGAGGGTCATGCTGAGATTGTGAACGGTTGCGTTTTTCATCTGTCTTCTCCTCAGGATCCGGCTCGATTGCCGTCGAGAAAACACTACGCCGCGCCCCGCCAAGGGCGTAGTTAAGCAACCTGAAGCGGCCTTAAACGATCTTGCGCGGCGCGCACCAAATGAACGAGTGCGCTGAAGCTCAAGGGTAAGACCACTTGTGCTATGCGCCGCCTTCAGTCGAGCGTAAGTTCTCAGTTTGTTCTTGACTGCCTCGCCTCACCTTTGCGAGAAAGCTCCCAACTACTGCCGCAAGGAAGTCTCCATGCCCCTCACCGTCGCCATCCAAATGGACCCGATCGACAAGATCGACATTGGCGGCGACTCGACGTTTGCGCTGGCGCTGGAGGCGCAAGCCCGCGGTCACAAGCTTTGGTACTACCTGCCGAAGCACCTGGCGCAGCGTGACGGAAAAGTCTCGGCCGCCCGTGCGCAGACGCTCCAGGTCCGCAACGAACGCGGCAATCACTTCACGCTAGGCACGCCCCAACCGCTCGATCTTTCGACGATGGACGTGGTGCTGCTCCGCCAAGACCCACCGTTCGACATGGGTTACATCACGACGACCCACATCCTGGAACGTTTGCCCAAACGCGTCCTCGTCGTGAACGATCCGTACTGGGTCCGCAATTCGCCGGAGAAAGTCTTCGTCACCGAATTCCCTGACCTGATGCCGCCGACGCTAATCACGAGCGACCCTGACGCCATCCGTGCCTTTCGCGCCGAACACGGCGAGATCGTGATCAAGCCGCTCTACGGCAACGGCGGCGCGGGCGTCTTCCGCATTCAGCCGGGCGACGAAAACCTGAACGCGATGATGGAGTTTTTCAACGCCTTCGTGCGCGAACCGATGATGGTGCAACGTTACGAGCCCAAGGTGCGCGAAGGCGACAAGCGCATCATCCTGGTCGATGGCGAACCGGTCGGCGCGATCAACCGGGTGCCCGCAAAGGGCGAGGCACGCTCGAACATGCATGTCGGCGGCCGCCCCGAAAAAACGGCACTGACCCCGCGCGACAGGGAAATCTGCGCCCGCATCGGGCCGGAATTGAAACGCCGCGGCCTCATCTTCACCGGCATCGACGTGATCGGCGACTATCTCACCGAAGTCAACGTCACCTCGCCCACCGGCATCTGGGAGGTGAAGCGCTTTGAAGGCGCCGACGTCGCGGCCCTGATCTGGAGCGCGATCGAAAAGCACCACGCCAGCCGCGCATGACCGTCGCGCACATCTCGACCGTGGCCTTTGTCGGCATCGAAGCCCGCGAAGTCGACGTTCAGGTGCACATGGCCGACACGACAGCTGGCTTTAAGGAGGGCATGGCGATCGTGGGCCTCGCAGACAAAGCGGTCGCCGAAAGCCGCGAACGGGTCCGCGCCGCGCTCCACGCCGTGGGCCTCGCGCTGCCAAGCAAGCGCATCACCGTCAACCTCTCGCCAGCCGACCTGCCGAAAGAAGGCAGCCACTACGACCTGCCGATAGCGCTCGGCTTGCTTACCGTGATGGGCGTCCTCCCGGCGCCCGAAATGGCAAGCCACATGGCCTTGGGCGAACTCTCGCTCGACGGCGCGTTGATCCCGGTCGCTGGCATCCTGCCCGCCGCGATCAAGGCGCTCGAACTCGAACGCACATTCGTCTGCCCCAAAGACTCCGGCCCCGAAGCCGCCTGGGCCGACGGCCTCGAAGTCATCGCAGCGCCAACGCTTGTAGCGCTGATCAACCACTTGAAGGGCGTGCAGGTGCTGAGCCCGCCCGTCGCCAAGCTCGCCGACGAAACGGTAGCAATCCCGGACCTACGCGACGTAAAAGGTCAAGAGACGGCCAAGCGCGCGCTCGAAATTGCAGCCGCCGGAGGTCACAATCTGCTCATGCTGGGTCCGCCCGGCGCCGGCAAGTCCATGCTGGCTGCAAGGCTCCCCGGTCTCCTCCCGCCGCTCGACGCCCATGAAGCGCTCGAAGTATCGATGGTCCAAAGCCTCGCCGGCGAACTGAAGAACGGCGCGATCGGCCGACGGCGCCCGTTCCGCAATCCGCACCATTCGGCCAGCATGGCCGCCCTCGTCGGCGGCGGCATCCGCGCCAAACCGGGCGAAGTCAGCCTTGCGCACTTGGGCGTCCTCTTCCTCGACGAACTCCCCGAGTTCCAACGCACGGTACTGGACTCGCTCCGTCAACCGCTCGAGACCGGCGAGACGTTGGTGGCTCGCGCGAACGCGCACATTCGCTACCCAAGCCGCGTCCAACTCGTCGCCGCGATGAACCCGTGCCGTTGCGGCTATCTCTCCGATCCCGAACGTGCCTGCACCCGCGCACCAAAATGCGCCAGCGAATACCAATCGAAGCTTTCGGGTCCGCTCATCGACCGCATCGACCTTCACGTCGAAGTGAGCGCCGTCAGTGCACAGGATCTCACGCTTCCACCACCCGCCGAAGGCTCGGCGGAAGTGGCCGCCCGCGTCGCCGCCGCGCGCGACATCCAGCGCAAGCGCTACGACGCCACGCCCATCCGCACGAACGCCGAAGCCGACGGTGAGTTTTTGGAATCTGTCGCGCGCCCCGACGAAGCGGGTATGGCGCTGCTCACCAAGGCCGTCGACGCGCTTAAACTCTCCGCCCGCGGCTACCATCGCGTCCTGCGCGTCGCCCGAACGCTGGCCGATCTTGAGAACCACGGCGGCGTCAAGCGGCCCCATATTGCAGAGGCACTGAGCTACCGCCGTTTGCAGATAACCAATTGATACCGCTCTCCGCCGCCATTTTTTTGCCGAAACTGCCGCCCGTCACAGGACCTGCGAAAGCCCACGCCCTGCGTCCGCCGCGCATCACCCACCGTGCTAGAATCCCGCGCAAATCACTAGCCAAAGGGGAAACGCATGCTGCGCTATGTTATGTATCTCTTTCAGCCGGGCGTGGTCTCGACCGGCCTCATGGGCACCATCCTTCAGGTGGGCCTCGCCTTCGCCAACACGATAAACGTCGGCGGCGCCGCCGACATGATTGCGAACTACGGCCTCAGCGGTCAGCTCGCCTCGGGCGGCCTCATCGCGGCATTGACCGGCGCCTACTACTCGATGACGCAGCGCAAGACTGCCAGCGCGATGGCAACCGGTGCAGGAGCGGTCGCAGGCGGCATATCCGGCACGCTCGGCACCGCGATCACACAGGCCATCGGCTGGACCGCCGTGCCGGAAGGCGCGACGCAACTCGTCAATTTCACCGCGCTGGCCACGCAGCTAATGAGCCTGGTCGGCATGGCCGACGCCACCACGATCACCGACCCGATGTTCGATCCGAACGTGATGACCCAGGTGTTTGGCACGACGGCGGCCGGCGGCGGCATTGGAGCGCTGCTCGGCCGCACCATATTCGGCGGAAAAAAGGCGCACGCCTAACAGCCAAGAAGCACCAGCCCGCGCGAGCCCAGGCTTTGCGCGGGCTTTTCCTTGCCTCTTGTCCGCGGCGCTAACGATAAAAGTTTAAGCAATATTAAATCGATATCTGCGAGCTTAGGCGTCTTGCTTCCATTGGGGTTTGAGGCCCGCGTGAACGCTCCGGATCTCGCACGCCTGTTTATCGTCATTACGCTCGCGGCGGTGGCCATCACTGCGGCGGCGATGATGCTGTATCCGGCGAGCACGATGGTGCCGACGCCGATCGGCGTCGGCCTCGTTGCGCTCGCGGGCCTTGGCATTCTATTCCTTGCACTGATGGAAACGCGCAAACGCGCCGACTCGCTGGATCAGCGTTCGGGCGAACTCGCCCGCGTCAAACTCGAGCTCGAGACGACCGTTCGCGCGCTGCAGCAACGCCACCGCGAGCTGCTGGCCAGCGAAGCGCGCTATCGCGGCCTCGTCGAACAGCAAGGCGACGTCATTCTACGCAAAATGCCTGACGGCCGGCTGACGTTCGTGAACGACGCCTTCTGCCGCACATTCGGCCTACCACGCGAGCGCGCGCTTGGCCGCCAGTTCGCGCCCGAACTCCACCCTGATGAGAAGATCGACCATCCGCCGCTACTCTCGGGTCAACAAGCGCCGGGGCGCGTGCGCTACGACCAGCGGCTGAAAACGAAAGATGGCTGGCGTTGGTTTGCCTGGGAGGACTACCCGATCCGCGGCGACACCGGGCATGTGACGGAAATCCAAAGCGTCGCCCGCGACATCACCGAGCAGAAAGAGCTGGAGTCCGCGCTCCGCGAGGCGCGTGACAAGGCCGAAGACGCAAACCGCGCGAAGTCGATGTTCCTGGCCACGATGAGCCACGAAATCCGTACCCCGATGAACGGCGTTATCGGCATGGCGGGTCTGCTTCTCGATACGCAAATGACGGCCGAGCAGCGCTCCTATGCAAACGCAGTACGCGAGTCCGGCGAAGCCCTACTCGACATCATCAACGACATCCTCGACTTCTCGAAGATCGAGTCCGGCGCGATGCCGATGGAAGAAACGGCGTTCTCGCCCCGCACGCTGATCGAAAGCGTGGCGGAGCTGCTGGGTCACCGCTGCTTCGAGAAGGGCATCGACATCGCGACCTACGCCCATCCGCGTCTCGCCGGACAAATGCTTGCCGACGAAGGCCGCGTGCGCCAAGTGCTTCTGAATCTCGCGGGCAACGCCGTCAAGTTCACCGACGTGGGTGGTGTGCGCATCACAGCGACGCCCGACGCCGACCCGCGCTTCATCCGTTTCGAAGTCGCCGACACCGGCATTGGCATTTCCGAAGACGCCCTGCCCAAGATCTTCCACGAATTTACGCAGGCCGATTCGTCGTTCGCCCGGCGGTACGGTGGCACGGGCTTGGGCCTTGCGATCACCCAACGCCTTGTCAACGCGCTCGGCGGCACGGTCGGCGCCTCCAGCCAGATCGGTAAGGGCAGTCGCTTCTGGTTCACGCTCCCGATGAAGCGCGCCCCGGGTGTTGAGGCGCCTGAAACCGTTCTGACAGGCGCGAAGGTGCTCGTGCTGGCCGCCTTCCCGGGCCTCGCTGAGTCGCTTGTGCGCCAATTGTGCGAAGCTGGCGCCGACGCGTTCGCGGCCAAGGGTTCGGCCGCAGCCGAAACGGCGCTCGCCAGCGGCTCGTTCAACGTGCTTCTCATGGACAGTCGCGCCGGCAGCGCCCCCGCGACGGAACTTCTCGTGCGCCTCAAAGCGCGCTTGCAAGGTATAAAGACGATCGTTCTCCTGCCGGTCAGCGAGCGCGGCTCCCTGCCGGCACTGAAGCTCGCGGGCTTCAACGGCTATCTCATTAAGCCGATCCGCCGCACCTCGCTGGTGCAGCGTGTGGCGGCAGTGCTCAATGGGCAAGAAACCGAAGCGGCCGATGCATCCGTCGTCGACGATCGCACGCCCGGGTTCGTCAGTGCCAGCACGAGCTTGCGCATCCTCGTGGCAGAGGACAACCGCATCAACGTCATGCTTGCAAACGCTTTGCTCACGAAGATGGGCCACCGGGTCGACACGGTCGCGAACGGCCGTGAAGCGATCGAAGCGTTGGCAAAGGCCCCCTACGACCTCGTCCTCATGGACGTCCACATGCCCGAAATGGACGGCCTTGAGGCCACACGGCGCATACGAGCGCACGAAGAGTCGGGGCGCCGGCGTGGCCGCCTGCCGATCGTGGCCTTGACGGCATCGACGCTCGAGGACGATCGGCAAATCTGTATCGACGCGGGAATGGACGACTTCTTGGCAAAGCCTCTAAACCTCGAAGCGCTCCGCGCAGTCCTGATCCGCTTCTCTCCCCCGGCAACCGCTTCCGCGAAGAGCGCCTAAACGCAGGCGAATCGCGGCGCCGCTAACCTGAGCGAATCCCCCTACCGTCAACAGTTGCGCCGGCGCCGTTCTGCCGTCGAACGGCGGCCGATTTGACAAAGCAAGGCCTGCCCGAGTCTGATCCACTCGCAGCACCCGCCACCAACGAGGTTAGTATGTCAGGAACGCCTGCCAACGGAGCGCCGCAACGCCATTGGTGGGACGCGGTATCCGTGTACCTGCGCCCGCGCGTGGCGCTCATGTTCCTATTCGGCTTTTCGGCCGGACTGCCGTACCAACTGACCAGTTCCACACTTCAAGCCTGGCTGACCGAAAGCAAAGTGTCGGTCGAAGAAATCGGGTTGTTCGGCTTGGTGGCCGCAGCCTACGCCTGGAAGTTTCTGTGGTCGCCCGCCATCGACGGCATCGCGATCCCAGGGTTGAGCCGTTGGTTGGGCCATCGGCGTTCATGGCTACTTGTCACACAGATCTGTCTTGCCTGCGCGATCGCCGGTCTTGCCTTTGTTGACCCTCTCGAAAACAAGCTCACATTGGCCGCGGTGGCCGCCCTTGTCGCGTTCTTCTCCGCGTCGCAAGACGTGGTGATCGATGCCTATCGCATCGAGGCGCTGAAAGAGTCGGAGCTGACGGCAGGCTACGCCAATTACAACGCGGCCTACCGGACCGCGATGCTGCTGTCTTTCACAGGCGCTGTCATGCTGGTGAGCGGGCTCGAATACTCGGGGATACCCCGCGCTGACGCATGGTCCTACGGCTACCTCTCGATGGCCGCCATGGTGGCCGTCGGCATCCTCGGCACGATCCTCGCGCCAGAATCGTGGGAAGGTCAGAAAGCGCGATTTGAGAAGCCGCTCGGCGAGCGCTTCCGCACCGCCGTCGTCGATCCGTTCGCGGACTTCCTGCGCAAGGATCTGTGGTGGGCCATTCTTCTGTTCGTCGTTCTGTTCAAGTTGGGCGACGCGTTCACTTCAGAGCTGCGAACGTTTTTCTTCCTCAAACTTGGGTTCGAGAAGGCGACCTACGCCGCCATCCAATGGCCCTTCGGCTTTTTCGCGGTGCTCATAGGCGGGTATATCGGTGGCATCATCGCAAATCGCGTCGGCGTGATGCGCGCGCTATGGATCGGCGGCATTGCGCAAATGGCGACCAACCTGATCTTCATCTGGCCGGCGATCGTGCTCCCTGATTTGACGGCCGCGATCGGCATCCCGGATGCTGAGGGCACCAAGCAAATCACTTTCGCCGCAATCGATGCTGGCGGCGCTCATGGCTTTTGGGCGGCTGCGGCGCTTGCGGGGTCCGTCGGCGTTGAGAACTTTGCAACGGGAATCGGCGGAGCCGCCTTTGTTGCTTATATGTCCTTGCTATGCGGTAACCGCAACTATACCGCGACCCAATATGCCCTTTTGTCGTCGCTTGCGTCCCAAGCGCGAATTGGCCTATCGGCCCCCGCAGGCTTCGCGGTCGCGGCCGTCGGTTGGGTCTGGTATTACATCATCGCGACCGCCCTCGCGATCCCGGGGCTAGTTTTGCTTTGGTGGCTCATGCGACGGGATCACGGCGCATCGCTAAAGCCCCGTCAGGAGTTTGCCAGCGACCCCGCGCTCCCCTAAGTTAGTCCGAACCAACACGAAGCGGGCCAGTTCGCGCCCGTGGAAACACGTATGACTTGCAATACGCCGCCGACAGGGCGCAGCGACCACACGCTCGACAGTTCGGGCGCACTTGAGGTGCGTCTCGCCACCACGCAAGCCGAGGTGGAAGCCGCTCAGCGCCTGCGCTACGATGTCTTTTACCGCGAAATGAGCGCAAAGCCCTCGCCGGAGATGGCGGCGGCAGCGCGCGACTTCGACGAATACGATCCGATTTGCAAGCACCTGCTGGTGATCGATCACGACAACAACGACCGTGTCGTCGCGACCTACCGATTGATGCGGGAAGATGCGGCCGCGCGCTCGCCGAAGGGCTTCTACACCGCCGGCGAATACGACATCGCCGCCATGCTCAAAGCGCGTCAAGGGCAGCGCCTGCTCGAACTCGGCCGCTCTTGCGTCGAAAAGGAGGTCCGCACCGGCCCCACGATGCAGCTGCTCTGGCGTGGGCTCCTCGTGTACCTCATCCGCCACGATGTGGCCTTGATGTTCGGTTGCGCCTCGCTTCCCGGCACCGACCCCAAGGGGCTCGCGTTGCAGCTGTCTTACCTGCACCACTTCCATGGCACGAAAGAGGCCGCGAGCGTGCGCGCACTGCCGTCCCGCTACGTCTCGATGGACCTGATGCCGAAGGACAAGATCGACGCCGCCGAGGCGCTGCGCTCGCTGCCGCCGCTCGTGAAAGGTTACGTGCGTTCCGGTGCTCAGATCGGCGACGGCGCGGTCATCGACTATCAGTTCGGCACGACCGACGTGTTTATCTACTTCCCGGTCGCGAACGTCGACCCGCGTTGGATCAGGCACCTCAAAAAGAAGACGGCTTCAGAGGGCGCGGGATAAACGGGGCCGCCATGCACCTTGACGCGGGCGAACTCCAGTCATTCTACGAGCGAGAACTCGGTCAGATTGCGCGCCGTTTCATTCGCGCGCGCCTGCGCGAAGTTTGGCCGAACGTCAAAGGCCTGTCGGTCCTGGGACTAGGATTCGCAACGCCCTACCTGCGCCCGTTTCAAGGCGAAGCGGCGCGCGTCATCGCAATGATGCCCGCCCAACAGGGCGTTGCCTACTGGCCGGCGCGTGAGGGAAATCTAACCGCACTCGCAGACGAGAGCGCGCTTCCGCTGCCAGACGCGTCGATCGACCGGGTTGTCATCGCCCACGTGCTCGAGACGACCGAAACCCTGCGTCCGCTGCTCAGGCAAGTCTGGCGCGTTCTCACGCCGTCGGGCCGCGTCGTTGTGATCGCGCCGAACCGGACCAGTCTCTGGGCCCAGGTCGAGACGACGCCGTTCGGCCACGGTCGGCCCTTCACGCGTACGCAGTTGAACCGCCTCCTGACCGACGCAATGTTTACGCCGACCGCCGCAACCGGTTGTTTGCACATGCCCCCTTTCGGGATCGGCTTCCTCGTACGCAACGGCGTTCGCTGGGAACGCTGGGGTCAGCGCATCTGGCCGCAGCTCGCGGGCGTTCATCTGGTGGAGCTGACGAAGGAAGTGATGGCCTTGGCGCCCGATCGCGGCTTGCGCCAGCGCGTGCCCGCTAAGCCTGCGTTGGTGACGAAGCGCGCCCAGCCAGTAGGAAGATCGCGCCCTCGGCGGTCAAATTATCCCAATAGCCGGGTTCGCTGAGTTCGCGCACATCGCCGGTCTCGTTGACGGCAAGCGATTGTTCTATCGAAGCGTGGATCTCGCGCGTCAACGCCACGAAATCGGCGATCGTGCACAAGTGGATGTTCGGCGTTTCGTGCCATGCATAGTTCAGCACGCCCGTCCGCGGCATCCGCCCGGTGAGCGCAAGCTTCAACCGCACCTTCCAGAACCCGAAATTCGGGAACGACACGATCACCCGCTTGCCGATGCGCAAAAGCTGCGCGAGCACTTCCTTAGGTTTGTGCGTCGCCTGGATCGTCTGGCTCAGAATAGCAAAGTCGAACGACCGCGCTGGATAGTCGCGCAAGTCCGTGTCGGCGTCGCCCTGGATCACCGGCAAGCCCTTTGCCACGCACGCGTTCACGCCCGCCTGGCTAAGCTCGATCCCGCGCGCGTCCACGCTCTTCGTACGCGCCAGATACTCGATCAGCTCCCCGCCGCCGCAGCCGACGTCGAGCACGCGCGTCGACGGCGTCACCATCTCGGCGATCCGAAGCAGTTCCGGGCGCAACGCGGGGGGCTTGGCGAGCATGGTCTAAAGGCCCCGCGCGGCCGCGGCCGCGTTGATGAAGCCGCTCAACGTCTGAAACATCTCCGGCATGTCGAGCAGGAACGCGTCATGCCCTTTGTCCGTCGCAAACTCGACGAAGCTGACATTTGCGCCTGCCGCATTCAGCGCATGCACGATCTTTTTCGACTCGCTCGTCGGGAACAACCAGTCCGACGTAAACGAGGCGATACAGAATCGCGTCTTTGCACCCTTAAACGCGTTAGCCAGCACGCCGTCGTAATCCGCCGCTAGGTCGAAATAGTCCATCGCCCGCGTGATGTAGAGATAGGCGTTGGCGTCGAACCGGTCGACAAACGTCAAACCTTGATGTCTGAGATAGCTCTCCACCTGAAAGTCCGCATCGAATGCGTAGGACAGAGCCTCGCGGTTCTGCAGATTGCGCCCGAACTTGCGGTGCAGTGCGGCTTCCGAAAGGTAGGTGATATGCGCCGCCATCCGCGCAACCGCGAGCCCTTTCTTGGGGTTCGTGCCCTTGCTGATGTAGTCGCCGCCCGCCCAATCCGGATCGGCCATGATCGCCTGACGCCCGACCTCGTGGAACGCGATGTTTTGCGCCGAATGCCGCGCCGCAGTGGCAAGCGGTAGCGCCGCAAACACGCGTTCGGGATAGCTCGCCGCCCACTGCAGCACTTGCATCCCGCCCATCGATCCGCCCGCGATGCAGAATAGGCTGTCGATCCCTAGGTGATCGATCAGCATCGCCTGCGCGCGCACCATGTCGCGGATCGTGATCACGGGGAAGTTGAGCCCGTAAGGCGCGAGCGTCGCGGGGTTCACCTCGTGCGGCCCAGATGAGCCCATGCACCCGCCCACGACATTCGCGCAGATCGCGTGAAAGCGGTTCGTGTCGATGGGCAATCCCGGTCCCACCATTGACGACCACCAGCCGGGCTTGCCCGTTATGGGATGCGTCCCCGCTGCATACTGGTCGCCGGTCAGCGCGTGGCACAGCAGGAACGCGTTTGTCTTCGCGGCATTCAGCTTCCCGAAGGTCTTCCAGGCGATGGTTACGGGCGCAAGGCTCTCGCCGGAGTCCAGCTTCAGCGCGCCGAACGTATGCGTTTCGCCCGCTTCTCCGGCTTGAAGCCCTATGGGTTGAAACAGCGATGACATGCGGCTCTTGAGTCGTTTCCGTCGCGAAAGCGGGGGATTGAGGGTCCGCTTGGCCCTCAAGTCAACGTTTTCTTTAAGCCAAGTGATGCTCTAAAGAGGGTGAATGAAGCCCGTTCCCGGCATCTTGGACATAGCCCCCTACGTCGGCGGTCGCGCGATCGCCGACGGAGCCGCGCGCGTCTTCAAGCTGTCGTCGAACGAGTCGCCCCTAGGTCCGAGCCCTTCAGCAGTCGAAGCCTACAAGGCCGCCGCGGCCAACCTACACATCTATCCCGACAGCGGCGCGTCTGAGTTGCGCCGCGCGATCGGCGAGGCGTTTGGACTCAATCCCGACCGCATCGTCTGCGGCAACGGCTCCGACGAGCTGTTGCACCTCCTCCCGCAGATCTACTGCTCACCGGGGGACGAGGTTCTCTACAGCGCTCACGGCTTCATCGTCTATCCGATCGTAGCCCGTGCCGCGAGCGCGATCCCCGTCACCGTGCCCGAGCCGGAGTTGCGCACGGATGTCGACGCCCTGCTTGCCCGCGCGAGCAACAAAACGAAGATCGTCTTCGTCACGAACCCGAACAATCCGACCGGCAGCTACAACACGGCCGCCGAGCTGCGCAGGCTGCGCAACGGCCTGCCCAAGGACTGCTTGCTCGTGATCGATGCAGCCTATGCCGACTACGTCGAGCGCAACGACTACGAAAGCGGCATCGAACTCGTGGCAACCACCGAAAACACGGTGATGACACGCACGTTCTCGAAGATCCATGGGCTCGCGTCGGCTCGCGTTGGCTGGGCCTACGCGCCGGCAAGCGTTGTCGACACGCTGAACCGCATCCGCGGGCCCTTCAACGTCTCGAGTGCGGCCCAAGCGGCCGCGGTCGCGGCCCTGCGCGACAAGACGCATGCCGCCGCGTCGAAGGCGCACAACACGAAATGGCTCGGCTGGCTCAAAAAGAACATCGAAGCGGCCGGACTGAAAGTGTTCCCCAGCGTCGCCAATTTCGTGCTCATCGAGTTCCCGGCAAGCGGTCCCAAGACCGCTGCCGCCGCCGACGCGTTCCTGATGAAGCGCGGCGTCATCCNNATGCGCCGCGGCAGCCTCGCCGCCCACATCGCAGGCCATGCGAACACCGAAGCGACCCGCAAACGCGCCGCCGAAATCGGCTTCTGTCATGCGATCCACGCTGATCCGAAAGACGCCGTGCGCGACGCCGACCTCGTCGTTCTCTGCACGCCTGTCGGCGTCTTCGGCCAAGTTGCCGAGGCGATTGCGCCTGCGCTCAAACCCGGCGCCATCATCACCGACGTGGGCTCCGTCAAGATGGCCGCGATCCGCGATATCGGCCCGCACGTTCCCGCAGGCGTCCACTTCATCCCCGGTCATCCGATCGCGGGCACCGAGCACTCAGGTCCTGACGCGGGTTTTGCGGAGCTGTTCGACGGCCGCTGGTGCATCCTGACCCCGCCCGCCGGCACCGAAGAAGCCGCCGTGCAAACGCTCGCCGGCTTCTGGCGCGGCTTGGGCTCGCGGGTCGAGATCATGGATCCGAAGCACCACGACATCGTGCTTGCCATAACGAGCCACGTACCCCACCTCATCGCCTACAACATCGTCGGCACTGCCAGCGATCTGGAGCAGGTGACGCAAAGCGAAGTGATCAAGTTCTCGGCCGGCGGCTTTCGTGACTTCACGCGCATTGCCGCCTCCGACCCCACGATGTGGCGCGACGTCTTCCTGAACAACCGCGAAGCCGTGCTCGAAGTGCTGGGCCGCTTCTCCGAGGACCTGTCCAGGCTTCAGCGCGCGATTCGCTGGGGCGAAGGCGACATGCTGTTCGACCTCTTCACCAAGACGCGCGCGATCCGCCGTTCAATCATCGATGCGGGACAGGACACGGCCGCCACCAACTTCGGCCGCAACACCAAGAAACCCTGATCACCGCGACCGCTTCTTGGCTGCTTTCGTCGCGGCAGCGAGCAGCTCTTCGAACGCGTCTTCGATGCACTCCCGGAAGAACTCGACATCCGGCATGATCCGCCTCTCCGATGTGATCGAAAAACTGATCATGCCGTTGTAGCTGAGCGCCGCGATGAAGAGCCCCATGTTGTTCGCGAGCGGCCCCAGTCCGAACTGGTGCGTGAGCTTGGCGCCGTTCATGTAGAGCGGGATCTGCGGCCCCGGCACATTCGAGATGAAGACATTGGCTTGCCGCGGCGCGAACCGTTCGCTGGTCAGCAGCCGCGCGACGCCCGCCATCGTGGCGCCCGGGATATGCTGTGTGAGATCGGTCAACACCCGCGCACTGATCCCTGCCTTCGCCTCCTTCGCCTCTGCCGTAAAGTCGCGAATCGCTTGAAGGCGCGCCACGGGGCTCGCAGAGTTGGTGGCGAGGCGCACGCTCATCGCCGTGATGTTGTTGCCCGGAATCTCGGCCTCACCGCTCTGCCGCCGCGCGTTGATCGGCGCGACCGCAACGAGCGTCTCCTCCGGCAGCTCCTTGTGCTTCATGAGATACTTGCGCAACGCCCCGCTGCAGATTGCGAGCACGACGTCGTTGATCGTGGCCCCCTCGACGAGCTTGCGGATCGCCGAAAGATCCTTGATCGAGCACATCGTCGCATCGAACATTTTGTAGAGCGAGACCGGCGCGTTGAATCGCGTCTCGGGCACGCTCGCCTTGCCCCAATGCTGGAAGTCCATCAGGCTCTTCTGCGCCGCCGAGGCGATCGCGGGCGAGAGCCGCAGCACCGCGTTAGCCATCCGCATGGGCGAGGTGAGATTCGCGAATGCTGCGCGCGCCGCGACGGTGACGATATTGGGCGCGGCCTCCGTGCCCACCGCCTCCTTCGGGATCAGCGCAGGCGTCCCCTTTGCGTCGAGATCGTTCAACGCCGCAAACACATGCGCGCCCGACACGCCGTCGATCGCCGCATGATGAATGCGATGGAGCAGGGCATAGCTGCCGGGTGCCACGCCCTCGATACGATCCAGCCCCTCCACGACGTACACGTCCCAGAGCGGCCGGCTCATATCCATGCGGCGGCTGAAGTGCCGCGCCACCTGAATACAGAACTGCCGCCAGTCGCCGGGCTCCGGCAGTCGCACATGCGTGATGTGTTCTTCGAGGTGGAAATCCGGATCGACCACCCAATAGGGATGATCGAGATCGAACGGCAAGCGATAGAGCTTGCGGCGGAACACGGGCGAGGTGTGCGACCGGCTCTCGATATGCCGCACGATGTCCCTGAAGCGCACCTTGCCGCCCGGCGCCGTCGATGGGTCGTAGATGTAAACTCCCATCACATGCGTGAGCGTCGCTCCGCTCTGCAGATAGAGAAATTGCGCGTCCTGTGCGTTCAGCTGCTGCGTCATCAGTCACCCGCCGTCGGCGCGAACATAGACCGTGCGCCTTGCCGGATCATTGACGTCACGGCTGCGCCAGGACCGCTTCCGGCACCTCCGCCGGTGCCATGGCAGCTGTTGGAGCGGGCAGCAGCGTCGCGACCCTTGCCGGGCCAACGAAAATGTCGCCCTTCTCGATACGGAACGGCACGGTGACGCGCCGCTGCTTGTCGCCGCTCATGAACGCAAGGATATCGAGTACCTTCTTGGTCCGCGCCCGAGTTTCTGCGTTGATCCAGCCGTAAGCCTCAAGCAGCTCCAGAATCCGCGGGTGGTTGCCGAGCTTCACGCGGAACTGCCCCTCGGGCAGCGCATTGGCGTCGAGCTTGAACGTGCCGGTTGCCGCGACCGTGACGCCGCCCCATGAGAGATCGAACCGGCGCAGATCGATCGACGCCCCCGTGCGCCGCCACTCGCTCATCAGCGCCGGCAACGACGGCTCCGGCATGTCGACGGGTATCGGCAGTCCCGCGTCGAAGTCGATCAACTGAATTGAGGAGCCCAGCGGCAGATCGAACCCGCCTTGTAGCGCCACGTTCTCGAAGCGCGCCGCCGCGTCCACGCGTGGCGCATCCTTCGCCTTGCCGATATGCACGCCGCCGGCGATTGAATCGACGATGAAGTTGAAGTCGGTCTCGTCGTACTTCGCCTTGCCGGTCAAGCGTTCGATATCGATCTTGATCCGGTCGCGTCCGTCGTCGCCCTTGGCCAGCGTGACCAGTGCTTTGTCTGCGCGCGCGTTGGTCTCGATCCAACGCTCGCGCGCATAGAAATAGCGCTGCTGGCCCTCGAGAGAAAACGCGATGCGGTTGAGCGACAGCGGCGGCACGTGCACGACGATCTTGTCGCCGTCCCAAGCACTGCCGCGATCGGGTGCTGTGAAGTGCAACGTCCGAAGCGTGCCCTCGACCCGATAGGGAAAACCGCCGACCGCAAACGACTCCCACCTGACGTCGCGACCGAGCGCGCGCTGCATCGTTTGGAACTGCGCGACTTGCTCGCGCACATTGTCGGCGACGGTTCGCCACCAAAGCCCATAGGCGCCGAGCGCGAGCACGCCCAGCACGATCGGCGCAAAGATCGCGATCAACGCCAATCGCCCGGAGAGCGGCGCATACACGCGCGACCGCGCCGCTTCGATCAACCGGAATATGTTCTCAAAGGTCACCACGGTGTCGGAGACTACGACGACTCCGAGGCGGTCGTCACCTCAGCTACAACGCGAGTAGCCGCAACTCATACACGTGTCGCAGCCCTCGATCCGGGTTAAGCTCGGGCTTGAGCAGCGCGGGCAGAACTTGAATGGCTTGCCCGGTGATCGGGCGGCCGACGCGGCATCGGGGACACTATCCCTGGGGTCCTCGGCCTCGCCGGACACACGCTCTCCGATACTCGCCACCTTAGGTTGGGAAGGATAGGCGGAGGGCGCGGGGCGCGAGAGGAACCCGATCGCGATCATATGCTCCTCGATCACGCCGCCGATCGCCGCAAGCAGCGAGGGGACATATTGCCGGTTAACCCACTGCCCGCCGCGCGGGTCGAACACGGCCTTCAACTCCTCTACCACGAACGACACGTCCCCGCCGCGCCGGAACACGGCCGAAATCATGCGCGTGAGCGCAACGGTCCACGCATAATGCTCCATGTTCTTCGAGTTGATGAAGATCTCGAACGGTCGCCTGCGCCCGCCTTCGACGATGTCGTTGAGCGTGATGTAGATCGCGTGGTCGGACTCGGGCCAGCGCACTTTATAGGTCGTACCCGGAAGCGCCTCCGGCCGGTCCAGCGGCCGCGTGATATAGAAGACCCCGCCGTCCTTCGCCTTTGCCGCCGGCGCGAAAACCTCCGCAGACGGCGTCGCCACAACTTCGAGCTTGGGTGAGGCCGCCGCGGCCTTGCGCGGTCCCTCGACGCTCAGGATCGAACCTGTGANNAACCTGTGATGTCGTTCGGCCGCCACGTCGTGCAGCCCTTGCACCCACTTTCATACGCGTTCAAGTAGACGTCCTTGAACGCATCGAATGAAATGTCTGCTGGGCAGTTGACCGTTTTCGAGATCGAGCTGTCGACGAACTTCTGAGCCGCCGCCTGCACCGCGATATGCGAGTCCGGCGAAAGCTCCTGCGCGTTCACGAAGTAGTCGGGCAGGGGCTCGTTCCCTCGCAGCTGCCGGTACAGCCGGTGCGCGTAATCTTCGACGATCTCTTCGCTCTGCGTCCCGTCCGCCTTCGTGATCTTGCGCCTATAGGTATAGGCGAACACCGGCTCTATCCCGCTCGACACGTTCTCGGCCAATAGCGAAATCGTCCCCGTCGGCGCGATCGATGTCAGAAGCGCGTTGCGAATGCCGTGCGCGTTGATCAAAGCACGCAGCTCCGCGTCGAGCCCGGCAACGGTCTCGCCCTGCAAATACTTTGCCCGGTCGAACAGCGGGAACGATCCCTTCTCCGACGCCAACTCGCACGAGGCCGAATAGGCCGCGCGCCGGATCGCCTTGAACCACCGCTCGATCAGGGCAACGGACTCCGCGCTCCCATAGCGCGCCCGGCACATGATGAGGGCATCCGCTAAGCCGGTGACTCCAAGCCCGATCCGCCGCTTCGCCTTCGCCTCGCGCTCCTGTTGCGGCAGGGGGTAGTTGGACACGTCGATCACGTTGTCGAGAAAGCGCACCGCGGTGCGCGTCAGCCGGTCGAGTTCCACCTCGTCCACCCGCGCCTCGGCGGCGAACGGCGCCTTGATCACCTTCGTGAGATTGATCGAGCCCAAGAGGCACGCGCCGTAGGGCGGCAGCGGCTGCTCCCCGCACGGGTTCGTCGCCGAAATTATCTCGGTGTACCAAAGATTGTTCCGCTGATTGATCCGGTCGATGAACACGACGCCGGGTTCCGCATAGGCGTAGGTCGACGCCATGATGCGGTCCCAAAGCCCGCGCGCCGACACCGTGCGGTAAATTTGGCCTGAAAACACCAAATCCCACGGCTGGTCCTTTTCGACTGCCGTCATGAACTTGTCGGTGATCAGCACCGAAAGATTGAAATTGCGAAGCCGCTCCTTGTCGCGCTTCGCCTCGATGAAGGCTTCGATATCGGGATGATCGCACCTGAGCGTTGCCATCATCGCCCCGCGCCGCGAGCCCGCCGACATGATCGTGCGGCACATCGCGTCCCACACATCCATGAACGACACCGGTCCCGAAGCATCGGCGCCCACGCCCTTCACGGCCGCGCCGGCTGGACGAATGCTCGAAAAGTCGTGCCCGATGCCGCCGCCTTGCTGCATCGTCAACGCGGCTTCTTTCAGATTGTCGAAGATGCCGGTCATGTCGTCCTGGATCGTGCCCATGACGAAGCAGTTGAACAGCGTTACCGTCCGCCCGGAGCCCGCACCCGCAAGTACACGCCCAGCCGGCAAAAAGCGGAAGTCGGCAAGCGCCTTCTGAAACTCACCCGTCCAGTAGCTGCGGTTCTCGATTTTCTCGGCAAGTGCGACCGCTCCGGCGACGCGCGCCCAAGTCTCCTCGATCGAAGCATCCGCGTGCACAACGCCGGGCCCCTTGAGCCGATACTTCAGCTCCCATATCCGCTCGGAAATCTCGGCAAGCTTCGCCATCGCTGGAGGCACGATCCAATCGCTGAAAGGAACCCCAAAAACATAGTACAATCCGTGGCCCACGTCCAGAATTTGTTCTTGTTATGTTCGAATGGGCTACGTTCACCATCAATGGTTCAGGATGGAATGCCGCCCCGCAGCGTGGGAGGTGTTTTCTCTATTGGGCAAAGCACGCGGTGAACGGGCGCAGGCGCCGCTTCAGACAGGCGTGGCGCAATAGCCGCCTTCGGCGAGCAACCGTGCCACCGCATCTTCCGTACGCTTCTCAAGCTCGGCCATGAACGCGGCGCGCTTCAACCCCGGCACGATCGCAGGCAGGAACTCGACGATGACCTTGCCGGGGTTGCGCAGGAACCCGCGGCGCGGCCAGTAGAGGCTCGAATTGTGCGCCATTGGCACGCAGGGAATGTCGAGCATCGAATAGAGCGCGGCGACGCCGGGTTTGTAGTCGGGGGGTGCGCCCAGTTCGCGCCGCGTGCCTTCCGGGAAGATCACGATTGGACGACCTTCGGCGAGCCGCGCCTTCGCGTCGGCCACCATCGAGCGGATCGCGCTCGCCCCGGCCTCGCGGTCGATGATGATCATCTTGGCCTTGCGCGAGTACCAGCCGTAGCCAGGGATCATCAGCAGCTGGCGCTTCATCACCGTCGCTGGATGATGCACCAGCACATGCGCGGCCAGCGTTTCCCACATCGAAAGGTGTTTGGCAGCGATCATCACCGGCCCCGGCGGAATGTTCTCGCGGCCACGCACCTCGTAGTCGAGGCCCGCGATCCACTTGAGCCCCCATAGGCTCACCCGCGCCCAGATCTCCTGGCCGTTCAGCGTGACCTTACGGTCCAGCAACAGCGCCGGGATGTAAGCGAGATTGATCAGCGTCGACCATGTCCAGAAGAACGCTTGGAACAGCAGCGAGCGAAGAGCGGTCAACGGACGTCTCGGCGGGCGGTTTCGGTTGGGCGGAGTTTTGCGCGATCCGAGAGCCCAAACGCAAGGGCGGCTTAAGTCGGCGTCCCCACAAGCTGCGACGTGGCGCCTGGCGCCCGCTCGATCGTGGCAGGACCCGACGCAGGGGCCGGCTCGCTCCAAAACCGCGTTGCAGCCGCGACCCTGACGGTCGCACCCAGGAACTTGATGTACTCCCAGGCCAGCACGGCGGTCGTCTCCGGGTCGCGCCACCAGACCTCGAGCCTGACGCCATCCGGGAACACGGGGTATGGCACCAACTTCGTGTTCGGCAGAACCGCCTGCAATTCCATCAGGCTGCGCGGCATGTGATAGCTCGCGGTCACGACGATGACGGAGCCGAAATTGTGCTCGTTCACCCACGCGGCGGTCTCGCCCGCGTTAGAGATCGTGTCAACGGCGCTGCGCCCGAGATCGACGCAGCAGGCGGCCCTCGACGGCGTCGCGCCGCCGACCGCCGCAAACAGTTCTTCGCGTTTGGTCTCGCTATGGACGCCCGAGATGAGAAGACGCTCGCCCTTGCCGTTCTCGAGCAGATCCAAGCCCGCCTGCAACCGCCCCTCGCCGCCGGTCAGCGCGACGATAGCGTCCGCTGTTCCCGGATCCGCCGACGTGCGCGACAGCGACCACACAAAGATTGGAAAGCCGAGCGCCGCGAGCACGAACAGAAGCGCAGCGACGCGAAACGCGAAGCCCATCATTGCTGTCCCTCCCTCTTGCTAGAGTTGTGCAAAGGCGTCTCCTTGAGACCGGCTCAACGGTCTTGGAGCAAAGCCTCAACCGCGGAAGTTAGGGAAGCATAAACCTGGACCGTTAAAATGTCCTGCGGCAGCCCTTGTGCCAGCAGTTCTGCGCCTTTTCCGGTCCTAACCAAGATTGCCCTGACACCCGCCGCCTGCGCGGCACGCAAATCCGTCAGTTGGTCGCCGATCATCACGGCTTCGTGTGGAACGACGCGGAAATGCGCCAGCGCCTCGCGCAGCATCCCGGGCGCCGGTTTGCGCCGTTCGCTTGGGCCCCCGGGTGCGTCGGTGCAAGTGAGAAGCAGGTCCAACCGCGCACCGCCCGCCGCCAACTCCGATCTGAGCTTCGCGTGGATGCGTTCGAGCATGTCCGCGCCGATGATCCCACGCCCCACGACAGACTGGTTGCTGACCAGTGCGGTCTTGATACTTGCACTGTTCAGCTGTGCAACCGCGGCCGCCGCACCGTCGATCATCTGCAGTTCGCCCGGATGCTTCACGAAGCCGTCGCACGCGTGGCAGAGCACGCCGTCGCGGTCCAGCATCACGAGCTTCATTGCATGCGACCGAGCACGCGCAAGACCGTGAACCGCGCCGTCCACATCGCGATCAGTCCCATCACGACCGGTACGCAAAGCAGCCACGTGTAGTGTAGGGGCGAACTCACGAACTGCGGCAAGTACTGCGCGCCGACCGGCGCTTCGCGGCTGTCCATCAGAAAACTGCTGCCGACGAGTGTGACGGCGGCCAGCAAGAGACCGATGATCCCGCCGCGCACGCCCAGCCACAAAAAGTGCCGCTGAAACTCGTTGGCGATGAACACGTCCCGTGCGCCGATCATGTGCACGACTTCGACGATCTCGCGATGCGCTTGCAGGCCCGCTTGCGTCGCGAAAATCACAATCGCCAGCGTCGCCGCCGCGATGAGCAAGAGCACTGCCCATCCGACCGCTTCGGACGACGCCGCGAACGCCGCCAATTCTTCGTTCCATCGCTGATGATCGTCGAGATGCGCGCCGGGCACCCCGTCGGCGAGCGCCCGCCCCAAGCCTTCAAGCTCCACCGGCCCCGGCTGCAGCGTCACCTCGATCAGCTGCGGCACCGGCAAATCCTGGAGCACATTGCCTTGGCCGAGCCACGGTTCGAGCATCTTCTCGGAATCCGCCCGGCTGAGCGCGCGCGCCGCGAACACGCCTGGCCAGTTTTTCACCAGGCGCAGCGCCTCTTTTACCTGATCTTCGGACGAAATCTGCGCCGACGGCAAAAGCTGCACCGTCACGGATCCCGACAAGCCCTCCGTCCATTCGCTGGCAAGCCGCCCCAAGGTCAGCACGAAGCCGAGCGACAAACAGGCGAGAAAGCTCATCACCGCGACGACCGTGTGAAGCGTCGCGCCCGACGCACTGTCGGAGGGCATGAGCCCGGATGATCGCGCAGGGTTCATCATGCGCGTTTTGCCTCCGCCATCGGCCCGTGCGGTTGGGTGACGGAGAGCCGTCCTTCCGCAAGCCGGTAGATGCGCGACGCCGGTAGCCGTTCCATGATCCGCTGATCGTGCGTTGCGATCATCACGCAGGTGCCGAGCTTATTGAGCTCGATGAAAAGCCGCATGATCCGTCCGCCGATCTCGGGGTCGACGTTGCCGGTCGGCTCGTCGGCGAGCAGCAGCTCGGGCTTGGCGACCACGGCCCGTGCGATCGCCACGCGCTGCTTTTCGCCGCCCGAAAGCGTGGCGGGCTTGGCGTTCAGCCGGTTGCCCAGACCGACCCACGACAGCAGCTCTTCCACCTCCGCGCGATAGTGTCCCTCGGACTCGCCAGTGACCCGGCGCGGCAGCGACACGTTTTCGAACACGGTTAAGTGGTCCAGAAGGCGAAACTCCTGGAACACGACCCCGATCCGCCGCCGCAGCGCCGGCAGTTCGTCCCGGGGCGTCGTGGCGATGTCTCGCCCGAACATCGAGATCGCCCCCCGGGACGGCCGCTCGGCCAGGTAAATCAATTTCAGCAGCGAGGTCTTGCCCGCGCCGGACGGTCCCGTAAGCAGGTGGAACGACCCCTGGTCGAGCGTGAACGAAATGTCACGCAGGATTTCCGGCCCCAACCCGTACCGCATCCCGACATTCTCGAAGCGGACCACCGATTATTCCTTCTGGGTTAATGGGTTAGGCGGAAACCCTGTGACTGTCGCTTGCTTGCAGGTGCGAAGGGGTTGTGCAAAGAGTTGGAGAATCGACACGGGCTCAAGCCTGGAATGATAATTACCTGCCCCCGCTGCGCAACTCGCTACCTTCTGGAATCCGGCGTCGTTAGACCGCCCGGGAGGCAGGTGCGTTGCGCGCGCTGCCAACACGCTTGGTTTCAGGACGCGGCCCCGGACCTTCCTCCACAGCCCGCACCGATCCCTATTCCCATTCCTGTGGAAGATCCGCTGGGGCCGGTGACGCCGGTGACCGATCGCGCCCGCATGCTGCCGGCGCCATCCTCGCTGCCGCCACCGCCGCGCTTTGAGATTCCGCAACCGTCGCCGATGTCGACGATGCCCCCACCGGGCGCCGTGGCACCCTCCAATCGCCAGCGCGCCCGCTCGCGCTCGATGATGATGATGATGGGCGGCGGCGCGGTCTTCGTGGGCGCACTGCTTTTGTTCTTCACGCTGCCGAACGAGATTGCCCGCATTTGGCCGGCCTCTGCCAGCGTCTATGAAGCGCTCGGCGTCGAGGTCAATACGCGAGGCTTCAAGATCATCGCAAGCCACAGCCAAGAGCTGAACAACTCCGTCCCCGTCATCGTGATCAACGGTCAAATCATCAACGAGACCGACCGCGAACTTGACGTGCCGAAGGTGCGCCTCGCGGTGCGCGATCAAGCGGGCAAGGAAATCTACCACTGGACCGTGCTTGCCGATCAGTCGCGATTGGGCCCGCGCGAGCAAGGTACGTTCAAAGCCCGCCTGGAGAGCCCGCCGGCCGATGCGGCCGATCTCGAAGTCCGCTTCGCCAAGGTGGACGAATAGCGTGGCTGAACTCAAGCCGCTTTTCGCTTCGAACGCCATCGCCGAACGCCTCGAAACGCTGGCGGGCGATATTGCCCGCGCCATGCCCAAAGATTTCGCCGCCGTCGCGATCCTCAAGGGCAGCTTTGTTTTCGCCGCCGACCTGATCCGCAGCCTCACGGCTCACAACGTCAATCCCGACGTCGACTTCATGACCCTGGCGAGCTACGGGACCGGCACGGTTTCGTCAGGCAACGTAAAGCTTCTGCGCGATGTTGAAATCCCCGTCGAAGGCCGTGAAGTCCTGCTCATCGACGACATCCTCGATTCCGGCCGCACCATCGCCTACGCGCGCCGCCACATGCTCAAGCGCGGCGCCAAGGCGGTTAAGGTTTGCGTCCTCCTCGACAAAACGTCGCCCCGCACGCGCGGCATGGAACATGCGGATTTTGTGGGTTTTCCCTGCCCGCCAGCCTTTGTCGTAGGGTACGGCATGGATCACGCGCATAAATTCCGTGGACTGCCTTTTATAGCTGTTCTAAGCCAATCCTGACGTCGTGGACCGTAAGTAATGGCGAAGCTGCTGATCGCTGAGAATGAGCTGGCGCTCAGGGAGTTTATCGCCCGGGGCCTGGAGCAGCGCGGCCATAAGGTCACGACCGCCCAAGACGGGTCCGAAGCGGTCGAAGCCCTGAAGAAGGGCAAGTTCGACCTGCTTCTCACCGACATCGACATGCCGATCATGGACGGCATTGCGCTCTCGATGACCGTCGGCCGCGAGTACCCGAAGACGAAGATCATTATCATGTCGGGCCACGAGCATCAGATTGAGCGCGCTCACGGCATGTCGGACGTGGTCTACCGCGTGATCTCCAAGCCCTTCACGATCGCGGGCATCTGCGCCGTCGTGGACGAAGTCTTGGCGAAGAAGAAGTGATGCAAATCCGATCCGCTAGATCGGTTAGCTCGGCGGATTTGCGCGGCTCTATCCGTTAGACATCCGTTATGTGCGCCTCCGCACACATGCAGTCGTGCGCGCACGATCGGGTGGTCCCGCGAAGGGCGAACGAAAATAGAACGTATGCGGGCGCGCGGCAGGGCACGCAGCTTTGAGGCTTTCAAACGTCACGCATCTGGCAAATCTGGCGGGACTGACCCGCCAAATCCATCGCGACCCGGAGGAAAACAATGACCTACGATGGCTATCACGCGCTACGCGTCGCGATCGACGTGGGCGTAGCGACCGTGACGATCGAACACGGCGAAATCAATCTATTCGACCTCGCGCTGATGGGCGAACTCGACCGTCTCGGCCGCACGCTTGAGGCAGACGACGCTGTGCGCGTGGTCGTTCTGCAAAGCGCGAATCCGAAATTCTTCATCGCGCACGCCGACGTGACGCTCATTCAGCAACAGCCGGCGTCCCCACCGCCGCGAGAACAGAAGCTCGGCATGTTTCACGCGATGTGCGACCGCTTCCGAACCATGCCGAAAGCCACGATCGTAAAGCTCGAAGGCGTTTGTCGCGGTGGCGGCTGTGAATTAGCGCTCGCCTGCGACATGCGCTTTGCGGCCATCGGTCGCGCGATGCTCGCCCAGCCCGAAGTCGCGCTCGGCATCATCCCGGGCGGCGGCGGGTGTGTGCGCTTGCCGCGCTTGGTCGGTCGCGCACGTGCACTCGAAATTGTGCTCGCCTGTACGGACTTCGACGCCGCGGCAGCAGAGCGCTACGGCTACGTCAATCGCGCCTTGCCTGCACACGAGATCGGCCCGTTCGTGGATAAGCTCGCCCGCCGTATCGCCTCGTTCCCGGCACAGGCGATCCGCCTTGCGAAGCAGTCTGTGCTCAATGCCGACCGCCACGTCGACGACGATCTTGTGCAGGAGGAAAGGAATTTCTTCGCGACGCTCGGCGACCCGGAGACTAAGCGCCGCATGGCCGCCGCTATGGCACGCGGCCTTCAGACGTCAGCTGTAGAAAGCGGCAACATCGACGACTTGCTACTGGCACTCGCCCACTGAGTTTTGGAACCCGGTTCAAGGCTCCTTCGGCAACATCCGCGTGCGCAGCGCCCGCACGCGGTCGAGCAGCGGCTGCGCCTCGGCGATGGCGGCGCCGTGGTCGAACGTGATCGTCTTCGTGCCCTTCGCGCTGAAGATGGTGAGCGACTCCGCCCCTCCGTCCGCGCAGTCGGGACAGCCGATCGTCTCGGGCAAGGCGTCGATCTTCGCGGCTTCGGCCGCTGAGGCAATGTCGCGCCACTCCTGCGCCGAGAGCGGCGCGGTTGACCGTTGCTGCGGCAGATTGGCGCCCGCTCCGCGCCCCCAAGCCTCGCGCGTCAGCACGGCCTCCTTCTCGGAAATCTCCAAGGTCGTCTTGCAATAGCCGGCGCACATCCCAAACGAAGTTGTCGACGCCACCTTCGCTACCGCTAGCGGCTTCATCGCGCCGCTCTCGCACGCCGACAAAGTCAGCGCTGCGATAGCGGCCAATCCGAAACGCAGAAATCCGTTCATGGACGATCTCCTTGCGTCGCCAGTAACGCACCCCGATCAGGCGCGAACAAGAGAGAAAACGCTGGGCTAAGGCCCGACGACGCCCCTGTCGGTCTTGCCCAATTAACCCGAAACTAATCCTGCCCCGTAACCGGGTTTAAGGGCGCGAACCGCATAGTTTGAAGCGAACTCTAACGGGAGCGCAGGCGTGCGCACGAACGGCCAAATGCAGCGGATGGGACGGCGCAAGCGTTGGGCGCGAATCGTGTCGATCACGCTTGCCGCGTGCGCCGCGACACTGGCCTCGGGGTGCGCTCA
>CXWJ01000836.1_pt2 | contig 43440 bp, 28 predicted proteins | sample 590841 | NCBI WGS metagenome assembly CXWJ01 (sample SAMEA3498367, study PRJEB10139) | wastewater metagenome | biome: wastewater treatment plant; material: activated sludge | place: Austria | collected 2015-01-21 | reverse complement strand
TTATGACGCCTTGAAGGCTAAAACTTTATGGCGCACGTCAGGTTTTGAAAACCTGGAAAGTCTGTGCCGCGTGGGTAATTCGAGGTGAAACATGCGTCATCCCGAATTTTTAACCCACGATTTTAATCGTGGGAGTGCCACAAAGCGGAAGATTCCAAACCGTTTTAACGGTTTTTAGAGGCTTGGCTAAACGTTTGAAAACGGTTGAAACCGTTGGTTTGCCGGTCTGCTTTGGTCACCCACGATTGAAATCGTGGGTTGAAGCGAATCTCTCCGCTTTTTGCAAAAATTCGGGGTGACTTATGTGTTGCCCTTTAAAACCATGCAAATCTCGTTTGTTTACAAAAAAGTAACGGGGGAATAAGCGTATGACGGGCGTTGACAGATACTTTTGCTGTTTAAATAAACATTCAAACACTTCCCCATGGAAATAATTGTAAAACGTTTGTGTTGCTCCGTCCTGGCTGTTTGCGCCGCTTTCTCCGGATGGAGCCAATTCTCATTCACGAGTTTTGGGGCTCCGGGCGAATACATTCAGGATTTTCAAACATTTGCGGGTACTGCGCCCACTGTTCCCTCGCACTGGGCAAATTCATTTACAGACTATAACCCAGGTGGATTTTACTCGAATACGGGTACTTACTCCAATATGCTTTCTACTTATGCTTTAAACCAAGACGGTTCGGGCGAGTATGCTATTGGCAGTAAGATTGCAGCAAGTGGCGGCCTCCAAAACCTCACTTTTTCCGCCCAAAACGACGTGCCAAGCAGTATAATTACCAGTCTTACAATTAGTTGGGATGTCGAGCAATATTCTACCGGTGGCAGAGCTACTGCTGTAAACTTTTCATTTTCAGGTGGTGGTACCATCAACGGCGCTACTTTGACCACAGCCATAACCGGCACCAATGCGAACTTGCCGGCAGTCGAAGTCACCAACCTGAGCATCACGATAACCGACCTGAATATAGCAAACGGGACTTCTTTCACTTTTACCTGGACTATTAGTACCGGTGCCGGAAGCGGTGATAATGCTCACATTGGTATCGACAACATCTCAATTGTCGCTGATGGCATTCTTCCGGTTAGACTTACAACATTTGATGCGAAAGCAACACCGGAAAAATCCGTCCTCCTCTCCTGGCACACCGTTACCGAAACTTCCAACGACTTCTTCGCCGTCGAACGCAGCGCCGACAGCCGCGCGTTTGTTGAAATAGGCCGCGAACGGGGCGCCGGCACCACCGCCGAACCCCGCCACTACACTTTCACCGATGCGCAACCACTGCCCGGCTTCAACTACTATCGCCTCCGGCAGGTGGATTTTGACGGCCGGCACGCCTACAGCCGGGTTGTGGCGGTACAGACGGGCCGGGCGGCAGACATCCTTGTTTTCCCTTCCCCCGCTACCGGTTTTTTGAACATTCAACTGGAACAGGCACCGGAAGAAAATGCCGTTTGGGAGGTTTTTGATTTCACCGGACGTCCTGTTTTGACAGGCGAGATCCCGGCGGAACACGTCGATGCCGAACTGAACGTCGCCGGTCTTCCGGCAGGAGTTTATCAGCTCCGGGTCGTTGCCGGACGGGATTGGACGGTGCGGCAGTTTCAGAAGATGTAACGGAAAGCATCGACCCTTTTTCCGTTACTGTTACTTTTTTTCTTGCGGATGTTTTTCAAACCCGGCCCGGCCTGGAGCCATTTACGCCGAATGCAAATACCTGCTCAAATTGGCAAACCCTACAACATGAACATCAGCAGTCAATGGATAATCATGTTCAAGCGGGTACACAACATAGTTCTTTTTTGTGCCAAGGTCTTTTTGAGCAATATAAAAGCCCTTCGACGGAACAGGTGTTGCACTGTGCTTGATCTCCAGCAATATGTATGGCTCGCCGCCTCGCGCAATCACTACATCCGCCTCCGTGCCGTCGGCGGTTCGGTAAAAGAACAACTTGTCCTCCGGGGCGAGTGAACCCGCCACTTCCTGCAAAACATAACCCTCCCACGAAGCACCCAATGCAAGGTGCCGCTGCAATCGGTCAAAGTCGGGGATGCCCAATAACGCATGCAAAATCCCGGAATCCCGGATATAAATTTTGGGTGTTTTTACAATACGTTTGCCGATGTTGACAAAAAACGGCTGCACGCGTCGGATAAGATACGCAGATTCAAGAAAATCAAGATAGCGGCGAATGGTATTGCCCGCCAATCCCAACGAACCGGCCAGTGCCTCCATATTGAGCAGTTGAGAATGATTGTGCGCCACCATCGTCCACAGCTTACCCACCACGATCGGGTCGGCGCGAAGGCCAAGCAAGGGAAGGTCGCGTTCGAGGTAGGTTTGGATAAAATTTTGTCGCCATTGAGCGCTTCGCCGGTCGTCGGGCGCCAACAATGACTCTGGGAAACCTCCACGCAGCCAATGCATCCGGTAATCGGAAACGGAAGCAATTTCTTGGCGCAGAAACGGTGTGAGTTCAAAATAAGCCACACGTCCGGCCAGTGATTCGGACGTATCCCGGACTAGTTCAGGGGAAGCGGAACCCAACAGCATGAACCGCCCCTGACGGCGGTCGCGATCAATCAGGCCGCGAAGCACTGGAAACAAATCAGGCAATCGCTGTACCTCATCAAGAATGATCGTTTTTTCGCGGTGCTGTTCCAAAAACAAGGACGGTTCGGTCAATAAAGCGCGTTCCTCAGGAATTTCCAGGTCAATATACAGGCTGGGAGATGACAATTGGCCCGCTATATGACGCGCCAGCGAAGTTTTCCCTACCTGTCTCGGGCCGACGATAACGACTGCCGGAAAGTAAGAAACCAGATCGAGGATTTCTTTTTCTGCTTTGCGTGGAATGTAGATTGCCATGACTTTACCCCGCAAATCTGCAAATAAATTGCGAAATTACGGGGTAAAGGAAAAAAATTCTATTAATTTTACGCTTTTTCAACTGATCCACCACCTCTTCGTACGCCTACTCATTGCGGATGTTTTTCAAATCCGGCCCGGCTTCGGTCATTCGAGGTCTTGCAACCATTGCTGGCGGCATCGAGCAAACAAAATGATTTTTATCTCAGGATACTATGTAGTTTAGCCCAAAATTTTTCACCTTATCTAATGCCTGTTTTCTTTCTAAATGGCTGATTTTCAAATAAAATCCGCGCCAAAAACCTACGACGTCATCATTGTCGGTTCCGGTGCTGGCGGCGGCATGGCTGCCCACGAACTCACCAAAGCGGGCGCCAAAGTATGTCTGCTCGAAGCGGGACAACACTACGACCCCGCCGATCCGAAGTACATCACCCAACTGAAATGGCCTTACCAAAGCCCGCGCCGCGGCGCGAGCACGCGATTCCGCCCGTTCGGCGATTTCGACGCGGCTTACGGCGGATGGGACATCGAAGGCGAACCCTACACGACCGTGCCGGGCACCACCTTCAAATGGTTTCGCTCGCGTATGCTCGGCGGACGCACCAATCACTGGGGGCGTATTTCGCTGCGTTTCGGTCCCGACGATTTCAAGCGCCGCAGCATCGACGGCCTCGGCGAAGACTGGCCGATCGGTTACGAGGACGTAGCGCCGTTTTACGACAAAGTGGATCAGTTAATCGGCGTATTCGGCTCGAAGGAAAACCTGCCGAACGACCCGGATTCCATTTTCCTGCCGCCGCCCAAACCGCGCCTGCACGAAATGATGTTGCTAAAATCGAACAAACGGCTCGGCGTCACCACCATTCCTTCGCGGCTTTCCATTCTGACCAAGCCGGTCAACGACGAGCGCGGGGTGTGTTTTTACTGCGCGCAGTGTGGTCGCGCTTGTGCGGCCTACGCGGATTTTTCCTCCTCTACCTGCCTTTGCAAACCGGCGGATAAAACCGGCAACCTCGACACGATTTACTTTGCGATGGCGCGCGAGGTGCTGACCGATGCCAAAACGGGGCTTTGCACGGGCGTTTCCTATGTGGACACAAAGACGCTGGAAGAAAAAACCGTGCTTGGAAAAGTCGTCGTGCTGGCCGCAAGCGCCTGCGAGTCAGCGCGTTTGTTGCTCAATTCCAAATCGGCGCGGTTCCCGGAAGGGCTGGCCAACGCCTCGGGTGTGGTGGGCAAATACCTGCACGACAGCACCGGCGCTTCGCGCGGGGCCATCGTGCCGGCTTTGTTCGACCGCAAACGTTACAACGAAGACGGCGTGGGCGGGATGCACGTGTATAGCCCCTGGTGGCTCGACAATAAAAAACTCGACTTCCCGCGCGGCTACCACATAGAGTACTGGGGCGGCATGGGTATGCCTGCTTACGGCTTCGGCTGGGGCATCGAAAACGTGAACGGGATGTTCCCCGACCGCAGCGGCAACAAACACGAGGCGGGCGGCTACGGTGCGTCGCTCAAGGACGACTACCGCCGGTTCTACGGCGCTTACATCGGCATGGCCGGTCGCGGAGAGGCCGTCCCGCGCGAGGATAATTATTGCGAAATCGACCCAGAAAAGGTGGATAAATTCGGCATTCCGGTGCTGCGGTTTCACTACAAATGGTCTGATTACGAACGCCTTCAGGCCAAACACATGCACGAGACGTTTGAAAAGATCATCACCGAAATGGGCGGCATCCCGCTGGGCGAACGGCCCGGTGCTGACCGGGATTACGGCCTGAACGCACCTGGCGAGATCATCCACGAAGTGGGCACGGTACGCATGGGCAGCGACCCCAAAAAGTCGGCGCTCAACCAATGGCAGCAAGCCCACGACGTGAAAAACCTGTTTGTGGTGGACGCTGCGCCGTTCCCGTCACAGGGCGACAAAAACTGCACCTGGACGATCCTGGCGCTTTCGATGCGGGCGTCGCAATACATTGTTTCGGAAAGGAAAGCGGGGAATCTTTGATTTACGATTTACGACCGACGATTTACGATAGCAATCCTTCCGATTTCAGAATTTTTTGGACGTTAAAATGAATGCCCGGCATCAACTCTACATCCTTGTCCCACGAAACGAAGTACCAATCGCGACCGGCTTCGGCGATGAAAATGCGCTTGCTTTTGGAAAATATCCAGACGACACGGTGGACGCCAAAATCAAGGAGCCGTTGTATTTTGGTTAGAACGTATTCTTCAAAAAGATTGGCGTTTCTTTCGGGCAGTTCGACTGTAACGTCAATTTCGACAACCGCCAAAGGGGGAACATCGGCATATTTCATCCCTTTTTTTTCGGGGGTCAGCAATTGACGGTCAAAAATGGCGATATCGAGCCCCATATTTTCATTCGGCCCCAAATGAATGCCGACTTCACCGCGCCCCAAACGATATTTGGAAGCATCGAGCAAGGCTTTGACAAGATCGCCGATTTGTTCTTTTAAAATCCATTGAAGCGTGCTGTCGGCCATAACGTCGTCGAGGGTTTTGGTTTTGTTCCAGACTGCGCGGAATTCGGGGTAGAAATAGCGCATTCCGCCAAAGGATTCCCGCACGAGGAAATCCGGTACTCGACGTGGTTTTGCTTTTGCCGCACTTGCTTTGCCGGGGAGTTCAGCGATGGACGCGCTCATAGTGGATAATTTTGCTCAAAAGTCAGGATTTTTATCGAAAAAATCAAATACAAAAAATGCAAAACTGGCAGATCAAAGCCTCGCTTTTCCTCAATTACTTCGTGTTCGCCATCCTGCTCAACAGCGTCGGCACGGTCATACTGCAGGTGCAAAACAACTACGGCGTGACGGAGGGCGCGGCCTCGGCACTCGAAGCCTTTAAGGATTTGAGCATCGCGATCGTGTCTTTTTTGCTGTCGTCGTATATCACCCGGATCGGCTACAAAAACGCCATGCTGATCGCGCTGGGGTTCGTGTCGGCAGCCTGTTTTGCCATGCCATCTTTGAATGGTTTTTGGGCGACAAAACTGCTGTTTGCTGCGGTCGGCTCCGGTTTTGCGCTCATCAAAATGTCGGTGTACAGTACCATCGGTCTCGTCACGAAGGATGAAAAAGAACACATCAGCCTGATGAATTTCATCGAGTCGTTCTTTATGGTGGGTATCCTGACGGGTTATTTCATTTTCAGCGCGTTTGTGGACGACGCCAACCCGCAATCTACGGAATGGTTGAAAGTGTATTACCTGCTGGGGACGATTTCGCTGGCAGCTTTTCTGTTGTTGCTCACGGCCAAACTCGACGAATCCGAAGCAAAAGGCCAGGAAACCGCCTCGCTCGTACAGGATTTTGGCAAGATGTTCCAGCTTGTAGCCGTGCCGCTCGTGTTGGTATTCGTGCTCTGTGCCTTTTTTTATGTGTTGGTGGAGCAAAGCATCATGAGTTGGCTGCCGACCTTCAACAGCAAAGTATTGCAACTGCCCACTGCACTCAGCATCGAAATGGCGAGCATTTTGGCGGGCGCGACGGCACTGGGTCGTTTTCTTGCAGGCATTGTAATGAAGAAACTCAACTGGTACGTGGTACTCACAGGCTGCCTTGTTCTGGCTGCCGTGCTGGTGCTGACGGCCATTCCGCTGGCGAAAGGCGCGGAAGGCCGCACGGTGACCGGCTGGGGCGATGCGCCGCTGGCGGCGTTCGTATTTCCACTGATCGGTTTGTTCCTGGCCCCAGTTTATCCGGCTATCAATTCCTTGATTTTGAGCAGTTTGCCAAAAAACCAGCACGGCCTCATGTCGGGGCTCATCATTATTTTTTCAGCGCTGGGTGGCACGACAGGATCCATTATCACCGGCAATATTTTTCAACATTTCGACGGTCAGACGGCGTTTTATTTTTCGCTCGTGCCGATCGGGATTTTGCTGGTCGGGTTGTTTTTCTTCAAGAAATTGCAGGCGAAAACACAGATGACGTTGTCTTGAAAGTTAAATATTTGACAGGATTTACAAGATTTACAGGATTGTTGATTGTTATCCTGTAAATCTTGTAAATCCTGTCAAATATTAAACTTGTCCAATTTTCACAAAATCATGCGCATCAGATTCTGCCTCCTTTCACTTTCTTTCGCACTGTGCCAATCGGCTTCGGCGCAAGGTGGCCTGTCCATCATTGAATACTTCGAATCGGACTCGACCGCGCGCCCCGGCTACACGAGCATCCGGGAGCATAAGACCAAAATCACTGCAAGGAAAAACAATCAGTTGCGCGAGGACTATACAACCGAAACATTCTATGACGAACAAGGCCGCCTGGTGCGCGAGGAAAGGTCATTTCCCAGCGGTGATGGCCAATTAACATTCTCATACGACAGTACGACCGGCAGGCTCAACTACATCCTGCAGACGAGTGCAAAAGCGCAATTCGAAGGATTCGCCCGCTATGACGAGCAGGGTAAGGTTTCGGAAATTGTGATTTGCCAGCAATACAAAAGCTGCGATTATCGCCGCTATGAGTACGACGAAGGCAACACCGAACTGGTATACGTGCCCCGGCAAAGCATCGAATTTAAGTTCGACAACGACAAAACGAAATCGCTTTTAGGGTTTTCGGTGATCGACAAAGACAAACAGGAATTGTCGAGGGAGCGCTTTTTCGACCCCGAAGGCAAACTCGAAGAGATAAAACTATACATCTCCGGAAAATTCTATGCTGGCCGGATATACGAATACGATCCTTCGGGGCGCAAAACAAAAGTATGGGCCTACACTGAAAATCAAAAAACGCTGGTTTCAGCATTTGAATACGACGAACATTCAGGCTTGCCCACCACCGAGAAAATTTACGCCTTGGCGGTCGGAAATCAAATCATACCTTACGGCGATTCGGGGCCTGAGACCGTTTATATAAGTTTCGATGACCGCAAGCGACTTGTCAGAACCGAAAGTTCGGGCGCCAACTATTCGGTCATCCGCGAATTTACCTACTACGATTATTGATCTGTATATGGAACATTTTTTTATCGAATCCCTCTCTCCGCTTTACGAAGCCGTGCAAACGAGCGGCATTTTTCCCGATTCCAAATTTTTCCCGGATTGCACGCCCAAATCCGATCCGGCCGCCATTTTGGAGGCTTACGGGCAAGCCAAAAACCAGCCCGGATTCGACCTGAAAAAATTTGTGGAAACGCATTTCGAGCCGCCGCAAACGCCTGAAAACGAATATCAATCAGCCCAAAAACCTATACAGGAACACCTCCACCGGCTCTGGGACACGCTCCTCCGCCAGCCGTCTGCCGTCCACCGTCTACCGTCCACCGTTATTCCCCTGCCGCATCCTTACATCGTGCCCGGCGGCCGTTTTCGTGAGATTTATTACTGGGACAGTTATTTCACGATGCTCGGCCTGCGGGTGACGGGTCGTGTGGACATCATCCAAAACATGGTGGACATTTTTGCGTACCTGATCGACACGGTGGGTTTTATACCGAACGGCAACCGGACGTATTACCTCGGCCGTTCGCAGCCGCCGTTTTTCGCGCTGATGGTCAACCTGCTGGCCGAAATAAAAGGCGAGGCAACCTTGCTGCAATACCGCCACCAGTTGGAAAAAGAATACGCCTTCTGGATGGCCGGGGAAAACGAAGTGGTGGCACGACCTGGAGTCGTGCCACCACTCAATGTGCGCCGCCGCCTCGTGCGCCTGCCCGACGGCAGCATCCTCAACCGCTATTGGGACGACCACGCCGCGCCGCGCCCGGAAGCGTACGGGGAGGATCGGCACATAGCTGAAACATCGGACCGCGACCAGGCGACCGTATATCACCACATCCGCGCCGCCGCCGAGTCGGGCTGGGATTTCAGCAGCCGCTGGTTTGCCGACGGGAAAAGCATGGATACGATTCAAACGACTGATTTAGTGCCGGTTGACCTGAATTGCCTGTTGTATTATTTGGAAAAAACGCTCGTGCACACCTATCGCTTATTGCCCGATCATACGCCGGTAGAAGTAATGAAAGACCGCGCACGGCTTCGCAAAGAGGCTATTCAAAAGTATTGCTGGAATGAAGCATCGGGGTTTTATTTCGATTACAATTTTGCTAAAAAAGCCCTTTCGCCTGAGTGGACGCTCGCAGCGGTTTTTCCGCTGTTTTTTCAAATTGCCGAAAAAGAACAGGCCGAAAAAGTAGCGCAACACATCGAAGCGAAATTCCTGCAACCCGGCGGGTTGAGCACCACGCTCATTCGTTCCGGTCAGCAGTGGGACGCGCCGAACGGCTGGGCGCCCCTGCAATGGATGGCTTATAAAGGTTTGATAAACTACGGATTCACTACTTTGGCGGGCGAAATCAGGCGCCGCTGGATGGCCTTGAACGAAAAAACTTATGCCGCCACCGGCAAAATGATGGAGAAATACAACGTGATGGACACAGCCGCAAAAGCGGGCGGCGGCGAATACCCCAATCAGGATGGGTTTGGCTGGACGAACGGGGTGTATTTGAAGTTGAGGGGTTGAGGGGTTGAGAGGTTGAGAAAAATTGATGAGGATTGATATGAAAATCATACTTGAAACGCCAAGACTGTTGCTTCGAGAGGTGGACGAAAGCGACGTGGAAGGATTTTTTGAAATGGACAGCGATCCGATGGTTGCCCGTTATGTCGGCACACCGCCGGTTCAAAACAGGGCATGTATTGACTAAAATCGGCCTGGAACGGGGCAACGAATTTGAATGGGAAGGCGCCCCCTGCGTGTGGTTTCAGAAAAATCTGTCCCGATAACAATTGCCTCATTGCGCTCAACAAATCAACATTCAACAAATCAACAGTAAAATATGAAACGCCGCGACTTACTCAAAAACGCCGGACTCACCACCCTCGGACTCGCCGGCCTCAGCCCGCAGGTGCAAGCCGCCGAATGGCTCGATCCGCTCGTGCCGGAAGATGATAAAAAAGGCGACAAAGACTTCGAACAATTTGGCCGCACGGACTATGAAAAAGAGCGCGACGCGAAACTGTTCAAAGAAGTGTTTTTTAATAAACAGGAACTGAAAACACTCGGCGTCCTGGCCGATATCATCATCCCCAAAGATGGCCGTTCCGGCTCGGCTACGGAAGCGGGTGTGGTGGAATTCATCGAATTTATGGCCAAAGACAAGCCCGAACTGCAAACGCCCCTGCGCGGCGGCCTGGTTTGGCTCGACACGCAAGCCAACCGGCGTTTTGAGAAAAAATTTGTCGATTGTCCCCGCGCCCAACAGATTGAAATCGTGGAAGATATCGCTTATCCGCAGCGCAAGAAGCCGGGTATGAGCCAGGGTGTTGCATTTTTCAGTCTGATGCGCAACCTCACCGCCAGCGGTTTCTGGTCGAGTCAGATCGGCATTGCCGACATCGGCTACATGGGCAACACGCCCAACCAGTGGACGGGGGTGCCGGAAGAGGTGGTGAAGCAGTACGGACTGGATAAGTAATAATCGGGGTTACTTACTCTTCATGCAACACACACATCTTCCACGCTTCGCAAGATGCTACATCCTCCCCTGCAAAATCTGATTCCAATACAGCCAGGGCAAAATATAGCGCTTCAGCACCCACATCGTCCAGCGTTCTTTCGACTGATCGAAAGGAAATGTTTCCGTAGGTTTGTTGTCGTAGTCGAATTCGGCAAGCATCAGTTTTCCGTAACCCGTGACGATCGGGCAGGAACTGTAGCCGTTGTATTTGGCCGCCGGCGTTTGCCCTGCCATCACGGCGAGCAGGTTTTTCACGAGGACGGGCGCTTCTTTGCGCACGGCGGCGCCTGTTCTGGAGTTGGGTAATCCCGCAGCATCTCCCAGTGAAAAAACATTCGGATATTTGACGTGCTGAAGGGTGTATTTGTCCACATCCACCCAGCCGTTGGCATTGGCGAGCGGGCTGTTGCGCACAAAATCCGGGGCGCTTTGGGGCGGCGTGATGTGCAGCATGTCGAAGCGCCTCGTTTCTTCCGAAACCGACCCGTCGGGTGCAGTTACCTTAAAAGTGGCCTCATGCGCCGGGCCGTTCACCCTGATGAGATCGTGTTTGAAGTGGGTGCCGATCTTGTAGCGCTCGACCACTTTCCGGAGCGTTTTAGCGTATTTTTCAATGCCGAATATGACACCGCCCGCCGTCCAAAATTCCACGTTTACTTTATCTGAAAGTCCGGCCCGGCGGATGTAATCTGCTGCTAAGTACATAATTTTCTGCGGCGCGCCGCCGCATTTGACCGCTCCGCTGGGCGCCGTAAAAATGGCGGTACCTTCTTTGAGATTTTTCAGGCACTCGAACGTGTAGGGCGCGTATTGAAAAGAATAATTGCTGCAAACACCGTTCTTTCCAAGCGTCTCGGGCAAACCTTCCACCTGGTTCCAGTTCAGTTGAATGCCCGGGCAAACGATCAGGTAATCGTAACCGATGGTTTTGCCGTCATGGGTAGTCACGGTATTCGCTTCGGGTTGAAAAGTAGCAACGGCATCTTTTATCCAGGTAGTGCCTTTGGGGATAAAGTCCGCTTCATTTCTTACGGTATCGGCGATATCATAAGTGCCGCCGCCCACCAGCGTCCAGGCAGGTTGATAATAATGTTTTTCCGAAGGCTCGATGATGCCGATTTCGAGTTTCGGGTTTTTCATCTTTAACTTTGAGGCTGTGGAAAGCCCGGCATTGCCGCCGCCGACGATGAGGATTTGGTATTTCATTATCAATGAGTGTTAGAGTAATTGAGTGTTTGAGTGTTTGAGTGTTTGAGGCTGCTTCATTTAAAAGCACTGCAAAGCTACTCCTACGCGGTGTCAGTATAATTGAACAATTGTCACATAACAAGGTGATAATAATCATTAATCATAAGAATCAGCCCCCTTTAACTTGCCGCTGTTTTTAAAAACCTCGTTTTCTACTCAATTATGGTGTTACAATTTTTTATTGATCTGCTGCAATGGCTGAGCCAGCCGTGGCCGTGGTATGTTGCCGGGCCCTTGCTGGCCCTTATCATGTTTGTCCTCTTGTGGTTTGGCCACGAGTTCGGCATTTCCGAAAATTTCAGGCTGATGTGCGCCGCTGACGGCGCCGATGAAATGAATGAATTTTTCAAAATCAACTGGCAGGCCGGCGAATGGAATTTGCTGGTAGCATTGGGAGCGGTATTTGGAGGCTATATTGCCTCTCATTACCTGAGCGGCCCGGAGGGCAATATCGCCCACATCTCAACGGCAACGGTGGAGAGTCTGCGACAAATAGGGCTGTCGGTGGAAGATGGTAAGGTGCCATTGGTGCCGGATTTTATTTCCTGGCAACACATCCTGAGCTGGCAGGGGCTGCTCATTATCGGCGGCGGCGGCTTTCTGGTGGGTTTCGGAGCGCGTTACGCGGGTGGCTGCACTTCGGGTCACGCTATCAGCGGATTGTCGGCCTTGCAACTGCCGTCGCTGATTGCCGTGGTCGGTTTTTTCCTCGGCGGTTTATTTATGACCTACGTGGTTTTCCCTTTCATTTTTTAACATAACCTCTTTATAGTCATGCGCATGTCTCGCTATATCCTCATCGGCATATTGCTGGGGATCGTTCTTTATAAAAGCGAAGCCGTTTCGTGGTTTCGCATCTATGAAATGTTCAAATTTCAATCGTTTCACATGTACGGCATTATCGGCTCGGCAGTGATTGCGGGCATTCTGATCGTGCAAATCATTAAAAAACGAAATGTACGGAATGTGGAAGGGCAGGAAATCGTGATTAAGGATAAAGCCAACACCATACCGCGATATCTGGTGGGCGGTTTCATTTTCGGCCTCGGATGGGCCCTGGCGGGCGCATGTCCGGCGCCCATGTTCATCCTGCTGGGCAGCGGATACACGGTGCTGATCGTGTACTTAGTAGCTGCCATGACAGGTACTTATTTGTATGGGGTATTGAGGAAAAGGTTGCCACATTGAATGCTGAAAGGCAAATACATGAATTACGAAATACGATGTACAGCGCTGTTCCCGGGTTCGGCAGGCAGGCTTGGAAAACATCGTCAATCGTATTTCATGTATTCGCCTTTCGGCATTTCAAATATCTCAAAAAACGTTAAAATGCTTTGAAACAGTTCGTTTTCTATCTTTGAACGACTAATTTCCGGCTCTCCTGCCTGTCGGCATTCGACACCTGCACAAGATAGACCCCGACGGGCAAGCCCGCAACGTTAATTTCCACATTGTCTGCATTGGAGACGGTTTGTTGCGAGACCATTTTCCCGGAAATATCCAGAATGCTCACCTGCGTTTCGCCTGCGGTTTTTTCAAAAAACTCAAGATAGGCCACTTCATTGGCAGGGTTTGGATAGACCTTGAATATTTGACTTTGAGCAGATGCAGAAGTATGTTGGGCGTCTTCCGCGCGGTCGCTTACATCCGCCAGGGAGGCTCCGGCCGGCAGGGTATAGGCGAGTACTTCCACACCATTAAAATTGCTCAGTGCTCCAAATATGAATTTGTTGCCCAAAACAGCCCCTTTTGAAGGTATGGAGCCTTCTTCGCCAGTGTAAATATCCTGTACCATGACCGTGCCGCCGGCCGTGCCGTTGCTTTTCCAGAGTTCTGCTCCGAATGTCGGATGGTATGCAGCGAACAGGAACAAGGTGGACGAAGTGCCGAGTGCATAGGGGTACGAACCCTGCGAACCGGCGATGATGTCCTTCATTTGGATCGTGCCGGCAGCCGTGCCGTCGCTCCTCCAAAGTTCCTGACCCGTGGCAAGGGTTTGAGCATTGAAATACAGGTTGCCGTTCGCCACGGTAAAGACTTGTTGAAACGTTTCCAAATCTTCGTGAATACCGTTGCTTGAACCCACGCTGATATCTTTCAACATCACCGTGCCGGCCTCAGTGCCATCGGTTTTCCATACTTCGGTGCCTTTGGAGGGTGAAAAAGCAGCAAAATAGACTGCATTACCCATCGTCGTAAAACTGAAAGGCGCGGAATTCGGACTGCCTGGATTGATGTCTTTAACTATGTAAGTACCCAATGCGGTGCCATTAGAACGCCATAATTCATGTCCGAAGATGCCATTCGACGCCTTGAAGTAAAATATACCGTTCAACACGGCGCCATCGGAATAGGTGTATGCGATGCCGCTGAATGGGCTTATGTCTTTTACCAAAACGGTGCCCGCGTCCGTACCGTCGGTTTTCCACAACTCCCGACCTTGTGTGGCGGTGAAGGCCGTGAACAAAGCGATGCCGCCGCCAATGTCGTACAACTCGCCGGGGTTGGAAGCCTCCTGACCCGGATTGATATCCTTCACCAGCAAGGTGCCTGCAGGCGTACCGTCGGTTTTCCATAATTCGACTCCTGTTGTGGTATTTGAAGCGGCGAAATAGACAAAATTGCCGATTTTCTTTAAGTTGTGGGGTTTCGAACCGCCCCACCCGTCTCCAATATCTTTTAACATGATGGTGCCTGCAGCCGTGCCGTCGCTTGCCCAGATTTCAGTGCCTGTACCGGAAGAAATAGCCGTGAAAATTAAAAGCCCGTTCAAATCCGTGAAATTGTTGGGGTCAGCGTTTTCGACTCCCGGGCGAATGTCCTTGACCAGCACCGTGCCCGCTTCCGTTCCATTGGTTTTCCACAATTCGGCGCCAAGACTGTCAGTCTCGGCCGAAAAGAACAATACATCGCCGGATTTGGTAAAACCGAATGGATACGAATCGCCGTTGAGGCAATCCTGCAATGGTTTCGTGCCGGCGGCTGTGCCGGTGCTTTTCCAGAGTTCTTTCCCGATGGCAGCGACGTTCGCCGGGAAAACCAGGTTGTTGCCAAGCGTAAACCCTTTGTCCGTTTTTGAAACGCCATTCAAGGGCCCGGGAGCAATATCGCCCATTATTTTGGTGCTGGTTGCCGTCCCCATGCTGGTAAACAGTTCGCGGCCGGTGGCAGTGTTGATGGCTGTGAAATAAATACGGGTAGTGCCGGCCGCGAAATTCAACGGCGATGAACTGGCCTGCCCCGGTTCGATGTCCATCACCAGGAGGGTGCCTTCGGGTGTGCCGTTTGTTTTCCAGAGTTCGGAACCCGTGGCAGGTGTGTACGCTGAGAAATAAGCAGTCCCACCCACGAGAGTCAATTTTGACGGGTAAGAACTTTCCGACCCCGTGCTAATGTCCTTGACCAGCACCGTGCCGGCAGCCGTGCCGTTTGTTCTCCAAAGTTCGTAGCCCGAAGTGCCGTTTTCTGCCGTAAACAATACTACGCTACCACCTAACGTGGCAAATCCGGTAGGCCAGGAGCCATCGGGCCCTGGAAAGATATCGGACACCATGACAGTGCCGGCGGTCGTGCCATTGGATTTCCAAAGCTCGGGGCCATTCACCCCGTCGTCGGCTGCGAAATACAGGTTGCTGTTCCAGGCATAAAGCGAGGTCGGGTTGCCGCTGCCGCTGCCGGGTAAAATATCCTTCACCAGGGTTGCTGTATAAAAAAACGGGGACAAGTGCTCCGCTCTGAAAAGTTCATAGCCGTTTACGCCATCGGTCGCCTGGAAGTACAAGGCGTCATTGAAATCAGTCAGATAGTAAGGATAGGAACTGCCCGACGGGTTGATGTCAACTTTCTGCGAAAAATAACTGTCGCACCAATACAGATCGAGGCCGTTGCCACTGTTCCCCGTAAACCATAACGTGCCTGCCGAATATACAAGATTGGTCATGTCGGTCGCGGGTGCACCATAAAAGAGGATTTCCCGCGTACCTTCCAAAGTGCCATCCGAGACCCAGAGATGAGTCCCATCCGTGTAATACACCAAACCTTCGCCATACTCGGCGTCAATGATGGTATGAACATCATAAGGCAGCACCTTTTTTTGGACAGTGCCGTTGGTTTTCAGCATGTTGTACCATCCCGAAGCAGTCTTGTACCTGAAATACGCAAACCCGTCGGCACTGAAAAGGGCTTTAATCTCGGAGCTGGCAGAATCGATGTTGATGTCTTTGAGCAAGGACACCTGCGACATCAGATTAGTCGTCAGCGAGAGGAAAAAACAAAGGATGACTAAAAATTTTTTCATTGGTTTAAAAATTTTTGATTGTTTCAATTGACTTGAATGTGAGTGAACGATGTGGTTGATACAATTGGGCCGTAAGGTTTGCCGGGTGCGCAATTTTTATCCTGCGTATTTGAGCAGGATCGCAGCCTTTTCGCGCAGAGACGTACCTTTTTTGAGAGAGAAACCTTTTTTGGGAAAAAACACGGTGCGACGGGCCCATCTAATGCGGCACTCAATTAAACCGCCCAACGACTCAACATTCGGGCGGGCTCAATCAATACAATTTTGGAAAAAGCAAGGTGAGGAAGTCTTGTGCTCGAACAGGGCGCAGGCAATACCTCAGAGGTCGCTTTTCAGGTGGGTTTCAGCAGTTTGGCCCATTTTTCAAAGTGTTTTGTTGGGCAGTTCGAGATATTGTGCTTATCCCTCTTCCCCTTCGCCTTTTTTCTTTCCCGTCTGTTTCGCCTGATTGATCCGGTAGTTGAACGTCAGGTTGATTTGCCTTCTCCGCCACTGAAAATTCCCCTGGGTGTAAAAATTGGCGCCTTCGGTGACGGTGCGCATCCGGCGGGTATTGAAAATGTCGAGTATGTTCAGGTTCAGCGTACCGTTGCCTTGAAGAATGTCTTTGCTCGCCGTGAGGTCGAAATAGTACAGCGCTTCGCGGCTGCCCTGTGCGGTTTTTTGCGGCGCTTCGTAATTGACCCTCAGTTGAATGTCTAATTTTTTGGGCAACATAAACTTGGAGGTGTAGCGGGCAAACCAACTGTAGGTGGTTGCCTGGTAATCTTCAGAGATATTGGAACCGTCGATGTCCGCGTGAAAAAAGTTGAAATTGCCGTCCATTTTCCACCATTTGTATGGCGTATAGTTGCCTGCAAACTCAACCCCGAATGCTTTTTCCAATATGAGATTTTCAGGTTGGGTCACTGAAAAACCATTATCGTCGACCGTTCGGATGCGGTCAATTTTGTCGTCGGTGTAGCGATAGTAAACGGAAGAAGCCATCGAGCCTTTTTCAAAATATTTGATATGCCCCAACTCGACCACGTCGCTGTATTCCGGATTGAGGTCGGGATTGCCGCTCCAATAATTCCGGCTGTCGGAAAAGGTGACAAAGGGGCTTAAATCGTTGTAATACGGCCTGCGTACCCGGCGGCTGTAACTGAGTTGCACCGCGTTCTCCTTAGGCAGGTCGTAGGTTAGGTGCGCGCTCGGAAACAGGTTGAAATAGTTGCGCGGATTCTCCTCGTCCGTTTCCCGAAGGATCGTATTCACATCGGTGTATTCGAGCCGCAAACCCGCCTGCCAGGATAGTTTTTTGTATTTGTTGCCGACGATGCCGTACGCCGCATTGATGTTTTCGTCGTAGATAAAATAATTGTCCAGACCCGGTATCGGCTCGAAATCGCCGGAGGCGTTCTGCTCGCTCACCACGTAATCGTTCACCATATCGCGGAAACTGCTCCGCACACCCGCTTCAAATTTGCCGTCCTTACTGAAAGGATGCACATAGTCCAACTGAAACAGCCATTGATTTTCGTATTCGTCGTTCAGCGAATGTTGCACCTGAGATTTAGATATGTCTTCGGTGCCGTCCGGGAAGTATGTATGTTGGGTAAACAGCTGGTCGGAATGTTCCCAGTAATTCAGGTATTTGGCTTCGGCTGTTAAGTCGTGCCCTTCTTTCCCGAAATTTTTCTTGTAGATCAATGAATACTCCGAATTGGGTTCGTCCTCCACCTCGTCCTGTCGACGGGTAGTGACGCTCTGCAAATTGTCGGTTGTGAAAAGGTAGTCTTCGTAGCGGATATTCGAAACACGGGTTGCATCGCTCCTGCGGAAAAAATAAGATGCGGTGAGGATGTTTTTTTCATCAAAAAAGTAATCCAGTCCTCCTCGTATGTTGTTGTTGAGCCCCTTCATCACGTGATCGTTGTTTTGAAGGAGGATAAAGGTCGTATCGTTGGAATAGACTTCCTGGTACAATTCGCCTTCGCCCGGCGGCTTGCGGTACGCGATGCCGTAGTTAATAAAGAAGTTGATTTTCCGGTGGCGGTAGTTCAGGTTGGCGGAAGTGCCATAGTTGGCCGGGTAGCCGGCGGTCACTTCAAAAGAGCCGTTGAAACCTTTTCTGGTGTCTTTTTTCAACACGATATTGATGATACCCGCCGAGCCTTCCGCTTCGTACCGCGCGGAAGGGTTGGTGATGATCTCGACCCGCTCGATCATGCTCGCCTGCAATTGCTGCAAGCCGCTGCTGCCTTTAAAACTCACCAGACCCGAGGGCTTCCCGTCGATCAGGATACGCACGTTGTCGCTGCCGCGCAGTTTTACGTTCCCTTCCGGATCCACCGACACGGAAGGGATATTGGTCAGAATATCCGTCGCATTCCCGCCTGCGTTTGCAAGGTCTTTACCGACGTTAAATATCTTTTTGTCTAAGGCCAGCACCATCGTACTTCTTTCGGCGGTCACCTCCACTTCGTCGAGGTGGCTGGAAGTAGTAGCAAGTTGTATCGTTCCCAGATCGTGCAGCGCATTTTCTTTGGACAAGGTGAATGCGGCGGTTTTGTGGAGTTCAAAACCGATAAACTCGATTTCCGCGATGTACTGACCGTAGTCCAGTTCGATGGAAAAAATACCGGCCTCATCGGTCAGTGCGCCGTTGACCAATTTGTTTTCAGGCGCCTGCAGGATGCGGACGCTGGCATAACCCAACGGCGTGCCGGTGGCTGCATCTGCAAGTTTGCCTTTTACGAAGGCCTTGCTACCGGGTTGAGCGGCAAGGGGGGAGCAGCAAAGCAGCAATGCCAGGAGTGTTTGGGCAACAACGAGTCCGCGTAATTTTTTCAGTTCGTTCATACCTTTTTGATGGGTGCGTTCCAAATTGGTAGCACGGCGTTTACGCCGTCCTGTCGGAGGCCATTTATGGCCGATTGTAGCGCCGCGACAATTTTTTTGACAGGATTACAGGATTAACAGGATTCGTAGAGTATTTTTTTATCCTGTTAATCCTGTCAAAAAACCTTAAGTCAACGGCATTGCCCTGAAGGGCTTTACCGGGGCGGCGTGAACGCCGCGCTACCGACATGCGATACCTCCTATGAATTGTACTTCTTTTTCAAATAACCGATCGCCATCGTATACGCTTCTTTGGCCAGGGCCTCGTCGTATTTCGGATTGCTCGGGTTGGCGAAGCCGTGTACGCCGGGGAAAATCTTGTATTCGAGGCTTTTACCTGCCGCATTCATATTGGCTGCGAATTCTTCTATCACGGCTTTTGAAATGCGCTCTTCGGTGGCGAAAATGCCCAGCACATCCGAATTCAACGTTTTTAGTTTTTCGACATCCCGCACCGGCATGCCGTAATAAATGATCGAACCGATGTTTTGTTTTCCGCCGATCAAGGCGGATTTCAACGACCAGCCGCCGCCGAAACACCAACCCACATTTGCAATTTTCGCCTTTTTCCCCGCGTATTTGACGGCGCCTTTTACGATGTTTTCCAGGCGCGTTTCCTGCACACCCTGAATCAGTTTTGTGGCTTCCTGCGGGTCAGAGGTTACTTTGCCGTCGTACATGTCTAATGCCAGCACATTCACTTCGCCGCCCAGGTCATTGTAAAAAGTATCCGACTGACGTTTGATGTACTCATTCAATCCCCACCACTCCTGGTAGACGAACAGCCATTTTTTCGATTTTTTCTTTGCCTTGATGAGGTAGCCTTTCGCGTCTGTGCCGTCGGGTGTTTTAAAACTGACGCTTTTGCCCATTTCGGCGTATTCGAGCGGCAGCGGTGCAGGGTGCAGTGCCTGAAAAGCGGGGTCACTCGCGAAAACGGCCATGTCGTCCATCGGCGGCGGGGTGTGACACATCGCCATCGAGACCGACGACAAATCTGTAGTTGGGGGAGCGGTGGGGGTTGGGAATCCTGCAAAACAAAGCAGGAGCGAACAGAATGAAAACAGCAGGTGGTTCATAATGATTTTTGTTTAGTGAGCGATGTAAGCACTATGAATGGAGCGCCTGCAAAGGAGCGAGACATAAAAATAACGGAACTGGAGAGTAGATGAAAGGGGAGAATGTGGCGACAATCACAAAATCGAAAGAAATAGGGAAGCCTTCATACTCGAATCTGACAATAGATACTTGTTCCATAAATATGATACATTTGTTTTTATGACCGGGTGTTACCAATATCCCTGCTCTCCTGCACCCAAATACAACAACACCATTTTGATCTGACCATAAGAATATTTTTCCCCGAAATGCGCCTTCGCTTCGGTGCTCGATTGCGTGTTGTGTCCGATAAAAAACTGTTCGATCTCCTGCACCTGCTCCTGTTCCAGAAGGGTAAAAATATCGAGTTCGCCCAAACCCACGAAATGCGCCAGGTGACCTTCGATGGTGCTGCGCACAAAGCCGCGCTCGGTAGTGATCTCATCGATGGTCTTACCCGCTTTGAACAGTTCGAAACTCAGCATTTTGGTATCGGTCTTGGGGGCTTTTTCCACCAGCGCCGCTGCTGCCAGATCGGACATCTGACCGGTGCTCTGGATGTGGTGCTCAGTGCAGTAACCCTGGATGATGGCGATGAGATCGGCCCCGAAACGCTGGCTTTTGCCCGCACCGATGCCTTTGATTTTTTTCAGCGCGGTGAGGTTGAGGGGGAGGAATTGCACGAGTTCGAGCAGCGAACGGGTAGGTAATATTTCGTAGAGTTCCACGCCGGCGACTTCGGCGAGGTCTTCGCGCCATTTTTTGAGGCGGGCGTACAGGATAGGGTGGGGCGTGTTTTTGGGCGCGCCGGCGGGATCGGCGAAGGCGGGTAAAGGCGTGTTTTTCACCATGCGGAAGTCCAGTTCCGCGTCCGCTTTGGCACGCAGGTAGCGGGCGGCGGCGAAGCCCGTCTGTGCGCCGGCAAAGCAGGCGTTTTTGATAAACAACTCTTTTTGAAGCCCTTCCAATGCTTCCAGGGCGGCTTTGCGCACGGTTTTGTTGTCCGTGAGGATTTGGATATTCCGGGCGGCAGGCAGCAGGTCTTTACCTAATTTTTCTTCAAAATAGGCGCCCGCTTTTTGGATGCGAGCCTGGAGTTCCTGGTTGTCTTCGGGCAAAACCGCCTGTTGAAAGTAGTATTGGATTTGGGGCTTGAACTTATCGGCGATGCCAAAAATCTGTTCGTCAGCCTGGGTTTCGAGGGATTTTAATTGCTGCCCGGCCTCCTGATGGAGCGTGTTTTCGTGTTCCAGAAACAGGCGGTTGATCTTTGTAAATTGCCTGCGAAGGCGGCTGTAGTCGAACAGTTCGAGCACGAGCGACTGCTGGTATTCGGCTTTGGAGCGGGTGAGATGTGCCTCGTCGGGGGCGTTTTTATCGGCTTCGTCGGTGTAGTCTTTTACCAACAGGTCGGTTTTGACGCTCGAATAGGCGATCCGGGAGCGCAGCACGATGCCTTCAAAACTTTTGCAGCGACTCAGTGCGACATACACCTGTCCGTGCGCGAAAGCCGCCTGCGCGTCGATGATGGCGCGCTCGAAGGTGAGGCCCTGACTTTTGTGAATAGTGATGGCCCAGGCCAATTTGAGCGGATACTGGGTAAAGGTGCCCACCACCGCTTCGCTCACCTCTTTGGTCTGCTCGTCGAGGCTGTATTTCACGTTGGTCCATTCTGCGGGCACTACCTCGATTTCGTCGTCGTCGCCGGGGCAGCGCACATAGATGGTGCCGTCGCGGAAGCCTGTGATCTTGCCGATTTTGCCGTTGTAATAACGTTTCTCGCGGTTTATGTCGTTTTTGACAAACATCACCTGCGCATCTTTTTTGCATTCCAGCACTTCGTCTGCGGGATAAGCGTAGGCCGGAAAATCGCCCTGAATTTCGGCTTTGAATGTTTGCAGGGGCTGTGTGATGCCCACTAATTTTTCCGCGTTAATCTCCTGCGCCGATGCGTTGTGGGCGGTCAGCGTGATGTATGGCTCCGCCTCGGTGGGTTGGAAATTGGCGACATAGCGGCTGTTGAGGGTCGCCAGCACCGAGTCGTCGATCTTGTTGTCGCGCACTTTGTTCAGCAGGTCAATGAACGTGGTGTCCGACTGCCGGAAAATGTGCTTTAATTCGATGGAGACGGGGTCGGTATTGCGCAGGGCGTGGCTGCCGAAAAAGTAGGCCGTCCGATAGTGGTCGCGCAAGAGGTTCCATTCCTCGTCTTTCACCACGGGCGGCAACTGGTGCAGGTCGCCGATCATCAGTAATTGCACGCCGCCGAAAGGTTTGTAGAAGTCGCGGTAGCGGCGCAGCACGTCGTCGATGGCGTCGAGCACATCGGCCCGCACCATGCTGATCTCGTCGATCACCAACAGGTCGAGGCTCTGGATCAAACGAATTTTTTCACCCGAAAACCGCCGCTGCCGCGCCGCCTCCTGTACGTTGCCCGGCAAAAACGGCCCGAAAGGCAACTGGAAAAAGGAGTGAATGGTCATGCCCCCGGCATTGATAGCCGCCACGCCTGTGGGCGCCACGACGACCATCCGTTTGGGTGATTCCTGCTTGATCTGGTGTAAAAACGTGGTTTTTCCGGTGCCTGCCTTGCCGGTCAGGAAGATGTTCTTGTGCGTATTGCGCACATAATCGAATGCGAGTTCGAGTTGCGGGTTCGATTGGAAAGACATGGTGTGGCCGGGGGTTGTGAAAAGGATGAAGCGTGATAAAAGACGGGCGAATGTACGAAGGTGAGTTTGCAAATCAAAGAAGCATGGTGCCGCAATTGTTGCGGCGTTTAGCTCTTTGCACCATGCCGCTCCCGCCATTCCAAAGGCGTCAGCCCAAACTCCTGCTTAAACACCTTGCCGAAGTAACTCGGGTCGTTGAAACCCGAATCGAAGGCCACTGCCGTGATACTCAGTTCCGGGTTCAGCAGCAGCGATTCAGCCTTGTTCAAGCGAATGGAACGGATGAATTTGTTGGCCGAAAGGCCGGTGAGGGCAGAAAGTTTGCGATGCACCTGGGGATGGCTCATCGTCAGCGCACGGCAGAATTTTTCCACATCGAAATCAAAATCGTCGAGGTGGGCGTCCACAATCTTCCGGGCTTTTGTCACAAAGGCATTTTCAACATTGCTTACAGGAAGCATGTTTTTTTCAACAACTGCGCTTTCTGCCAGTCCGGCCAAAGCAAGATAGTGTTGTTGCAGTTTTTGCCGCAATTCAAGCAATTTTTTGATGCGCAACAGCAATTCTTCCTTGTGAAAAGGTTTCATCAGGTAGGCGTCGGCGCCGCGCTTCAGACCTTCTAAGCGGCTGTCCAAATCCGCCTTGGCGGTAAGCATGACGAGGGGGATATGACTGGTGCGTTCGTCTTTTTTCAACGTTTCGCAAACTTCAAAGCCATCTTTGCGCGGCATCATCACGTCGGTCACAACGAGGTCGGGAATGATGTCAAATGCTATTTCTTCGCACTCTTGCCCGTCTTTGGCGACGGCAAGACGATAATCAGTCGCCAGACAGGAGGCGAGGTAAGCCACCACATCGGCATTGTCCTCCGCGATGAGCACGAGCGGTTTTTCATCGGAAGATTGATTGGCGACGGGCGTCGAAGGAGTTGGAATTGCCGTCTTGCCAGATTTCCAGAGCGGCTCACTGTTGTCAGTCTGTTTTTCAGCCGCTGCTCGCCGTACCGGCAGCGCCACTACGAACTCTGTACCATTGCCCTGTGTGCTTTTTACCGTAATATCGCCTTCCATGAGTTTGACCAATTCTTTTGTCAGCGTCAGGCCGATTCCTGTCCCTTCCCCATGTCGGGTGTGCGTATCGTCTGCCTGATAAAAGCGGTCAAAAATGTACGGAAGACTCTCTTCTGAAATCCCGATGCCGGTGTCCTTTACCTTTATCGCAAGCATTTGGCCAGTACTTCCTACTGATAAGTAAACGTGTCCGCCTTCGGGTGTGAATTTCACGGCGTTCGACAGCAAGTTAGAGACGACCTGCTGCAATCTTTCTGCGTCAAAATCCATCGTAAGTGCCTCAACATCATTGAGAAAGTGAATCTTTATGTCCTTGCTTTCCGCGAGAGAATGAAAACTTTCGACGAGGTATTTCAGAAAATTCACCACATCGCGTTGTTGGAGGTGGAGCGACAGTTTGCCGCTCTCCAATTTGCTGAGGTCGAGCATTTGGTTCACGAGGTCGAGCAGGTTTTGCCCGTTGCGGATAATCATATCCAGTCCATTACGGAAATGCTCTTTCGGGTTGTCGAACACCTGCTGCGCCATGCCGAGGATGACGGTGAGCGGCGTACGGAATTCGTGGGTAATATTGGTGTAGAGTTTTGTTTTTACGGTGTCTAATTCCTGGAGACGAAGGGTTTCGGCGTGTTCAAGGCGATGGTTGAGTTGGAAGCGGTATAGGGAAAAAATGCCGCCGAAAAAGAGCGCCGTGTAGAGCAGATATGCCCACCAGGTTGCCCACCAGGGTGGCAAAACGACGACGCTCAGGTTGACTCCGTTTTTATCCCAGACGCCCATGCTGTTGGCGCCCCGTACCTTGAAAACGTACTCGCCGGGCGGCACGTTCACATAATTTGCTTCGCCTTCCCGCAGGTCGTTGCGCCAGTTGCGGTCGTAGTTTTCGAGCATAAATTCGAGTCGGCTGAGTTCCGGGCCGTAGAAATCAAAGCAACTGATCTGGAATGAAAATACATTGCGGTCGTGCGGCAAGCGGATTTCGCTCGTTTCCCAAATCGGACGGTTGAGCGTCGAACTTCTTCCCGGCACAACCTCTTTTCCGAAAATTTTCAAACCGGTCAGGCGCAGGGTTGCCGGGTTTTTATGCCATAAACGGCGGATTTCTTCCGGGTAAAAGGCATGAAAGCCGCCTTCCCCGCTGAATATAATCTCACCGTCGGGGCCGATGCAAGAGCCGGTGACCCATGTCCAGGCGAGATTTTGCACACCCTGATCCACCGAATAGGTATAAAACGATTCGGTTTCAGGGTCTGATTCGATGATATATCCGGTCGAAGTCATCCAGATATGCCCATCTAATCCCAGCACCATGTCCGTGACGGCATTGCTGGGCAAAGCGCCGTTTGCGACTGTGTACGAGGTATATGCTCCGGTAGTGTCAAGTTTCCGGACGCCATAAGGAAAGGCAACAAACCAAAAATTCCCTTTGTTGTCTTCGACTGCCCTGCAGGGATCGCCCATTTCACCGGGTGGCAAAAGGTGTTTAAAAGTGCCTTTTACGCTTAAAGGATCCGGTTCGAAGCGATCGAAAAACATGGGGTTTTGGGAGTCAATATTAATACTTCCGCCATGCACAACGATGTTCCCTTCGCTGTCTTCGAACACCTTCTCCACCTGGTTGCCGCCGATACTACCGGGAACGGCTGTGTCGTGACGAAAATGGGTGAGTTCCATTTTGGTATTCAGACGGTAAAGTCCGTCGCCCCACGTGGCAATCCAGGTATTGCCATTGCTGTCGAAATACGGCGGCCAAAGTGTCTTATAATCAATTTGTTGAGCAATGTCAGCATCAGGCATGAAATGTCTGTTTGTTTCATCCATTCGTTTCGGGTTCATCCTGTACAACCCTTGCGGCGTACTTGCCCAAATGTTCCCCCGGTCGTCGATTTTCAATTCTTCAAAATCAAGAAAGGTATGGGCCACATTGGCAGGCTCGTAGGCAAAGCGTTTCCACTGGCCGCTTTTCGGCTCGAAACGCACGATGCCGGAAAAATCTCCCCGGACCTGGAGCCATGTATTGCCTGTCGAATCCTTTGCAACACCGGGAAAAGTCCCATGCTCCAGACCCAATTGTCCGGCGTTGAAAAATGGAAACAGGTGATTGGTATTTTTAACGCGGAACACCTTTCCGCCGAGGCCACCGCTCGACAACCACACGACACCGTCGCGGGTTTGACAAAAATGCCAGAGTGCGTTTGTTTGCAGGCTATCGGTCATGCCGGTCACTTGTTCAAAATGCCGGACCGTGTTTGTTTCCGGGTCGAATACATTCAAACCACCCTCCGCCGCCCCTATCCACATTCTGCCTCTTTGGTCTTCTGAAATAAAAGTAATATGATAAAAAGGCGGGAAGCGGGCTTCGTTTTTTTGTAAAACCGGGGTGCTCAGCCGGGAAGGATGTGTTGCATCGAAGGGTAGTCGGGTAAACCTGCCCGTTTTTCGGTCCATCCGGTGCAGCCCGGCGCCACCTGTGCCGACCCAAAAGTTGCCTTTGCTATCCTCGAATATTGCCCGGACGCGGTTGTCGGACAAGCTGCTGGGGTCGCGGGGATTCTGCAGAAAACATGTAAAAGTGCCATCTTCCGGGTGGTAACAATTCAATCCGCCCAGATTGCCTTTCGGGTCGTTATCGTCAAATGGCGAGCCGCAGCCGACCCAAAGCACGCCGCGTTTGTCCACATACAACGAACGGACAAAATTGTAACTCAGGCTGCGGGAATCGCCCGGGAGGTGAACAAAGGTTTTAAATTGCCCTGTTTGCAGGTTAAATCTGTTCAGCCCTTCCTTCGTAGCAATCCAGATGAAGCCCTCCCGGTCTTCCACTATCATAGAAACGAAGTTGTTGCTCAGGCCATTGGAGATGTTATAACGAATACAATTTCTGTTGCGGGGATCAAAGACCGTCACGCCGGCGCCCCAATGCCCCAGCCACAACATGCCTCTTTTGTCCAGAAAAATCCACTCCACCTGGTCCGAAGCAATGGAATTGGTGTCGAGCGGGTCGAAGCGATAAGTGACATAACTTTGCCCATCGTAGCGGATAAGGCCCGCGGACGAGCCGAACCAAAGGAAACCCAAGCTGTCCTGCACGATGCACTGCACCTGATTGACTGCCTCGCCGCCGGGCAGTTTGAAGTGTTCGAAGCGCGGGTTGAAATCAGAAAAGGAGGACGGCGTTTGGGCAGGTAAAAAAGCGGCTACTCCAACGAGGAGCGCCGCTAAGGGTAACAGGAGCCAACATTTTTGGTTGCGGGGGGACATAACGGGTTGGTTTAACCCTGCAAATTTATGGGTTGGTTTTTTGGGGGGCAATGACGCAGGTTAGGGTAACGGATGTTATATCTCACCTGGGTAGGCTTTTCATTCCTTCACCACCTTCGCACAAGTACTTCCCACCCCATTGCTCAAATTCACCCAATATACCCCCGCCGGCACCCTGCTCAAATCAACGACTTGTTCAAAAGTGCTCTGATTTTCAATCACTTCACTGCGAATAACGCGACCGAAAGCATCGCAGACCGCGAGCAAAAAATCGCCCGATGTTTCGCTCGTAACATTGAGGTGTGCGATGCCGGTGGTGGGGTTGGGGCTTACGGAAACTTCTGCGGCAAGTGCATGATGATCGGATATTCCTACGATCGCCGGGCCAACATACTTAAACATACGGGTAAGGGCACCGTCCACTTCATATTCGGTTGCCCAACCAACTTGCTTATTATAAAACCCAACTTCCATGAGTGGCGTCCCTTCATCAATTGTTTCCCAAGTGTCGCCGTTATCATAGCTGATGACAGTTTTGAAAGGCCCGGTCGCATTGTTCCCTCGCAGAGCCGCCATCACGACTCCTGTGCCCGGTATATAGCGCATTTGTTGAGCGGTGTAGTGGTTGTCGGCAGGGGTGAGGTTTTCCCAGTTAAGGCCCTCGTCCGAGGTACGCCAGAGGCGGAACGCATTATCACCCGTCAGCGAGTCGCAGGCGCTATAGGTGAGCAGGCAGATATTCCCGTGACAAGCAATGGCATCAGGGCTGGTCTGTTCAGGGCCGTTCCAGGCTTTCCAGGTAAACCCTGTATTTGCCGTATGAAGAACGCGTCCATAGTTGGTCACGCACCATAGATTATTGCCTTCAACTGCATGAAATGGCCAAGGCCATTCTCCAGGAATATTTGCAGGGATTTTAGCGGGGTCGGTCGGGTCGATTCTTATCCACTGCGCATTCAGTGTGACATGGATATCGAATCCAAGCGTATCGGGGTCACCCACGCCTACTGCAATGTCGCTGGCGAATGCATGCACAAATTCGAGCCAAACGCTGAAATTTACATTCTCCTCCGTCCATGTTTGACCGCCGTCAATGGTTTTGATTATTTTGCTCCCACTCGCAAAATCGTAGAGGGAAAAATAAGCCCGGTTGGCGTCCAATCCTGAGATAGCTGTTAAAATGGCTGAACCGCTATTGGGGTAAGTTCCACAAGTCCAGTTCTCGCCATCAGCAGTTTTACAAAAGGTGTTTTGCTCTGTATTAAAAATCCAGGGGCATTGGGAAAAATCGCCTCCTTCTGTCGCCATCCAGGCAACGTTTGAGGTCGGGACATCAATAAACAGCCCGAATTGAGGTTCAGCCAGTGGGAGGGTTTGCGCTTGCCACACTTGCGCTTGGGCAACATTGGCAAGAGAAAGGAAAAGGAACAGGAGCGTAACTAATTTTTTCATGGCGCAGATTTTTAAATGATAAAATTTGGTGGAGGACTGAAGTTGGTACTTCAAAAAACTTTTCCTGCAAAACTGCTGCGCTGCGCCCCTCTTCCGCTCCGACAAATCTTTCATTTTACCCGACATTTGTTTCATTTATGCTGAAAAACCGCCCTCCACCTTTGGTCAGTGCTTCCGGCAGTGCCGCTCCCGCCATTCCACAGGCGTCAGTCCAAATTCCTGTTTGAATATTTTTCCAAAATAACTCGGGTCGCTAAAACCCGAATCAAAGGCCACAGCAGTGATACTCAGTTCCGGGTTCATCAGCAGCGATTTCGCTTTGTTCAAACGGATCGAGCGGATGAATTTGACGACTGCAAGGCCGGTTAGCGCCGAAAGTTTGCGGTGCGCCTGCGAATGGCTCAGGTTCAGCGCTCGGCATAATTGCTTCACGTCGAAGTCAGAATCATCTAAGTGGGCTTCGACGACTCCCCGGGCTTTCGCCACGAAGGCATGTTCGATATTACTGACGGAAGGGCCAGCATCCTGCATTGCTCCGGCTTCGCCCAAGCCTGCCGCCGACAGGTAATGCTGCTGCAATTGCTGCCGCAATTCCAGCAGTTTTTTGATGCGCACCAAGAGTTCTTCTTTGTGAAAAGGTTTCATCAGGTAGGCATCGGCGCCGCGTTCCAAACCTTCCAAACGGCTGTCCAAATCGGCTTTGGCAGTGAGCATGATGATCGGGATATGACTTGTGCGCTCGTCTTTTTTCAATGTTTCGCAGGCATCAAAACCATTTTTATGCGGCATCATTACATCGGTCACGATGAGGTCGGGAATGATGTCAATGGCCATTTCTTCGCATTCTTGCCCGTTTTTGGCGACGGAAAGGCGGTAATCGGCGGCTAAACAAGAGGCCAAATAAGCGACCACATCGTCATTATCTTCGGCTAAGAGCACGAGCGGTTTTTCGGCAGATGCCTGATTGTCACCGGCCGGTGCGTGATGTACATTGGCCGCCTCATGGTTCCTGACTTGCCGTTCATCCCAGTTCAAAGATTGTGAACCGCCAACCTGGCGAACCGGCAAAGTCACCACAAATTCTGACCCTTTGCCAGGCGTGCTTCTGACGACAATATCTCCTTTCATCAACTTTGCCAATTCCTTAGCCAGTGCCAGACCAATGCCAGTGCCTTCGCTATGCCCGGTATCAGTATCGTCGGTCTGATAGAAGCGGTCGAAAATATGCGTGAGGTGTTCTTCCGAAATCCCAATGCCCGTATCTTTCACTTTTATCACAAGCGTCTGACTGCTCCCACCTTCGCTTTGGCTACGGTGGGCAAGATTGCCATCCCGACCTGCGGTGTGGGACTCCCTGCGGTCGCTACCCACTGAAACATAAACATGCCCGCCTTCCTGCGTGAATTTCACGGCGTTCGACAATAGATTGGAGACGACCTGCTGCAATCTTTCTGCGTCGAAATCCATCGTAAGTGCCTCAACGTCATTGAGAAAGTGAATCTTTATGTCTTTGCTTTCAGCAAGGGAATGAAAACTCTCGACAAGGTATTTCAGGAAATTCACCACGTCGCCTTGTTGAAGGTGGAGCGACAGTTTCCCACTTTCCAACTTGCTGAGGTCGAGCATCTGGTTGACGAGTTCGAGCAGGTTGTGGCCGTTGCGGATAATCATGTCCAAGCCATAGCGGAAATACTCTTTCGGGTTGTCGAGCACCTGCCGCGCCATGCCGAGGATGACCGTGAGCGGCGTACGGAATTCGTGGGTGATGTTGGTGTAGAGTTTTGTCTTGACGGTATCCAGTTCGTGGAGGCGCAGGGTTTCGGCGTGTTCCAGGCGGCGGTTGAGTTGGAAGCGGTACAGTGAAAAAGTCACGCCGGAAAAGAACGTTACGTAGCACAAATACGCCCACCACGTTCGCCACCACGGGGGGCTGATAATGACGGAAATGATGGCGCCTTCGGTTCTGATGCCCTGGTTGTTGACGCTGCTCGTCCTGAACGTAAACTCGCCCGGCGGCACTTTGAGGTAAGTGGCCTCGCCCTGGAACAGGTCGTTTCGCCAGCTGTTGTCGTAGTTTTCGAGCATGAATTCAATGCGGCTGCTTTCGGGGTTGCGGTAATTGAAATTGGCCAGATGGAACGAAAAATCGCTCTGGTCGTGTGCCAGCCGGATGATGCTGGTCTGCCAAACAGGTTTTTCTAAGATAGCATTTTTACCCGGAAAAACCGGCTCATTGCTGACTTTGAGGCTTGTTATGTACACGAACCCCGGTTTGTTATTCCCAATCCAAGGGATTTTTTCAGGGAAAAAGGTATAAAAACCGCCTTTCCCAATGAAAAAAACCTCGCCGGCAGCGCTTTGTGCCATACCTTGTTTTACGCCGTGGCCGATTACCCGTATGCCAAAATCGGCAGCGTAAGATTGAAAAAGAACGGAGTCCGGGTCGAGCGCGACCAGGGCGTTGTCCGTGAGTATCCAGATTTCCCCGTTTTTTGTGGCGAGCAGCGAATTGGCGGAATTGGAAGAATTAGCGATGTTGGTAAGTGGGTATTTTGTGAAAATACCCGTGCCCTGTTCGAATCGCTGAAGGTTGTCGTTCAACCAACTGCAAGCAAACCAAAAATTGCCCCGTCTGTCTTCGACAATACAATTTACATTACCCAACACACCTGTTTGCGCAAAGTGAGTAAATGTGCCTTCGGGATTGAAACGGTCGAGAAAAAGCGGATTTGACGGGTCCGGATACCCATATCCACCACCCACCCAAATATTGCCATGCCGGTCTTCATGCAGGGAGGTGACGATGTTTCCTCCGATGGTTTGGGGAGCAGCCGGGTCGTGCAGGAAGCGCAGGAATTTTTCCTTTTTCGGGTCATACAGGTTTAGTCCTTCCCCTGCTGCCCAGATACGGCCTTGCCTGTCTTGCAGCAACGCGCCAATCCAAATAGATGAGAGACTTTCCGGATCGTTGTCGCGGTGTTGAAAATGCTGAAAATGAAAGGTTTGAGGATTTACCCGGAACAAACCATTTTCTGTTCCGACCCATAAAAACCCCTCCTTGTCCTGCATCAGATCAAAGACGTTTTTTGCCTGAAATTTTCCGGGTGCCGGGTTGAAGGGGAATGAAATCACTGTGCGCGATTTCCGGTCAAAACGCATGAGGTTTATGGAATTCTCCATCAAGCCCACCCAAAGGCGCCCTGATTTATCTTCCAAAAGACAGGATATATTTGCGTCGTTTTGCAAACCGGGAATAGGGTAAAAAGGAAACAAATTACCCTCCGGGTTTACTTTTACTACCAGTTCGTCGCCGCTACCTATCCAAATGACGCCGTCAGAGGATTGGAAAATCCAATTTATCCAAACGTTTTCCGGCATACTGCCGGGCTGGCCGGGTTGCGCTTCAAAATGCCGCATCCACTTTTCATCCGGGTCGTACACATTCAGCCCACCGCCCGCGGAGCCTGTCCATATTCTTTCGGCTTGGTCTTCAAAAAAGGAGGAAACCATGTGCTTCCGTTGGATAAACGGTTCATTTTGAAGAAAAGGGGCACACAATTGGACAGGGCTGCCCGAACTTGGAAGTAAGCGGATAAAAGTGCCGGCGTTTCTGTCCATCCAGTGCAACCCACCCTCTTCAGTCCCGACCCAAAAATTGCCTTTGCTGTCTTCCAGCATGGCACCCACAAAGGAATGGGTCAGGCTTTCGACGTTTCCCGGTTCGGAAAGATAGTAGGAGAAAGCGTCTGTTTCGGGATGATAGCGGCAAAGGCCTGCATCGTCTCCTATATAAAATCCCGCAGCTGCCCACAACGTCCCTTTTTTGTCTAAGTACAAGCGACGGACTTTGGTGTGAAGTGCTTTTTCTCCTTTGGCGGGGTCGTTTAGGTAGTGTTGCCATTTTCCGGTTCCGGCGTTCTGAAGGCGATTCAATCCCTTCACAGTTGCGACCCAAATATTTCCCTGCCGATCTTCCGCAATGGAAGAAACCCAGTCGTTGCTCAGGCTTCCGGAGTCCTTTGGATCGTGTCGGTACCGGGTAAAGGTGTTTGTGGCAGGGTCAAAACGGGTCAGCCCCGCTTCGAGGTGCCCGAGCCACAGAACACCCTTGCTGTCCAAAAAAATCGCCTCCATGTAGTCGCTTCCGGGAGAATTATCATTGTCAGGATCGTGCCGATAGGTGACAAAACGTTGCCCGTCGTAGCGGTACAGCCCTGCTTGCGAAGCAAACCAGAGGAATCCCAGACTGTCCTGCACCATACCCTGCACACTATTACCCCATGCTCCGCCGGGTAATTCAAATACCTCGAAACGGGGGTTGAAATCGGCGAGGGCGGCAGGCGTTTGAGCAGGTAAAAAGGCTATCGCCATCATGATTACCGCTTGGAGGAGCAAAAAGCGGAAAGAATGATTTATTGCAGACATGGCAATAGGATTTATTAAAGCTAATTTCTTGGCAACCTTTTAAAATTGACAATGACTTAAATCATCGCTTCCCCTGTTCCTGCACCGCCAGCAGTTGCTTCTGGACGTGTTCGGTATCCCAGATGTAAATTTCTTTTTTCCGGAAATTGATGGCCGTGCGATAATGGCTCAGAAATTCGTAGCCCATGATGCCGTCGAGATCGGGTCCCGCCAGGTCGTGGTTTAATTTTTTAAGCGAAATAAAAAACACATTCAGCGGCGGGCAACGGATTTTACTGGCAACAACGCTGTCGAGTTGAGCACTTGCCGTTACAAGAGTATCTGTACCAAAACTTGCCAAGACTTTTTTGTCCCCGTTTTTCAGGCACGATTCGATTTCCGTTTTTTTGTTTTCATCCAAAACATTCACCCCAGCGCCGGAATCCAGCCCCAGCCGCAACAGTTTTTCGCCGATGCGCACTTCCATAGATGGCATACTGCCCTTTTGCGCAAAGGCCAAAGTGTCACGCGGCGGCTCATGCAGCACCCTGTTCTGGAGCGGATCGCCGTTTTTGTCAAGGCGGTAAATGGTAAACTCTTTAAAAACGTAATCGAAAACGACCTCACAGTCCTCAAAAATCTTGTTGCCAATGGCGCCTAAAACTGGCAAGCCTGTGTACGTTTCGATGGCGGAAAAATCAATTATTTTAGCTTCCGTGTCTTTGATAAAGCCTTCGATGTTTAGTCGAACGAATTTTACCTGCACGTCGAGCGCCTCTCCGTTGATGCCGTAAAAAATCTTTTCGGTAGGTTCGCCTTGAAAATACAGGTTGTTCAGCGTGAGGTCGGGCGTGCCGGTATCCAGGATAAAAAAACCATTTCTTCCGTCTGTTTCAGCCTGGATCACAACGAGTTTGTTCACGCAGCCAAAAGGAACGACGGTCACACCAGGGTCGGCGGCGGGCATAAGTTGGAAGGGCATGACGAGCACCATTGCCAGTTCAAGTAATTTCATGGGTGGAAAATTTTATGTTACAAGAATGTATTGTGAAGGGGTTGTCATGAGAACCGAGGCCATTTTTGACAAATGACCTCGGCTACTTCCGTTTACCCGACACGTTTAATCCAAAAGAATTGGGTACTACAGGAGCGTGCCACGGAAACTGCGTCAACAAAGGGTCAGGACGAACTGAGGTTTTACGTTTCTGGATATTGATTTAAAGAGTGGTGAGACTATTACATCCAACCGCGAGCATCCACTAGTAAGCAATCACCCCATCAGTGGAAAAATCGGATTGCAAAGCGTCGGTGGTGCACCCCCAAACCAATCCGGCAAGAATAACCAATAAAAAAGTTGTCTTTTTCATGACGAAAATTTTTAAGGTGAAAAAATTTGGTTAGAACTGATGGCAGGCCCATAATAATCCTGTGCTACAAAATTGAGGTCACGTCACTCCCTCCCGCTCTGACGAATCTGTCATTTTACCCGACATTTATCGCATTTGTGTTGAAAAACTAACCTCCGTGAAAGCATGGCATCGCATTTTTCCCTTTTTTTGCGACATAAATGACGCCATGACAGATCCCCTGCTCGAACATCACCTCCACCTCAACCGCCGCACCTTCCTCCACAGGGCGTCCATCGGCGTCGGTAGCCTGGCGCTGGGGTCGCTGCTCGGCTGCGACCGGCGTGGAGATTTGACAACTTTTGAAAAGTTGTCAAATCTGGGCTTACCCCACTTCGCCCCGAAAGCCAAACGCGTCATCTACCTCTTCCAAAGCGGCGCGCCATCGCAACTCGAACTCTTCGACTGGAAACCCTTGCTCCGCAAAATGAACGGTCAGGAACTGCCCGAATCGGTGCGCAAAGGCCAGCGTCTCACGGGCATGACTTCCGGCCAGAAACGTTTCCCGCTTGCAGGCGCCCAGATCGATTTCCGGCAGCACGGCAACAGCGGCGCGTGGCTCAGCGATTTGCTGCCGCACACTGCCAAAGTGGTGGACGATCTGTGCATTATCAAGACGATGCACACCGAAGCCATCAATCACGACCCGGCGGTGACGTTTTTCCAGACGGGCAACCAGCAGCCCGGCCGGCCCAGTGTGGGCTCGTGGCTGAGTTATGGTTTGGGCAGCGAAAACGCCAATTTGCCCGCCTACGTCGTGCTGCTGTCGAGGGGTCAGGGCAATGTGCAGCCCCTTGCCTCGCGGGTGTGGGGCAGCGCCTTTCTGCCGAGCGTGCACCAGGGCGTGCAGTTCCGCATGGGCAAAGACCCCGTGTTGTACCTTCGCGACCCGGAAGGGTTGGACTCGCTCAGCCGCCGCGCCATGCTCGACAAAATCGCCGAACTCAACCGGCTGCATCTTGCAGCATTCGGCGACCCGGAAATCAACACCCGCATCAGCCAGTACGAAATGGCCTACCGGATGCAGACCTCCGTGCCCGAACTACTCGATCTTTCCGATGAACCTGAATTCACCTTCCGGCTCTACGGCGCCGATGCCATGATGCCCGGTACCTATGCTGCCAATGCCTTGATGGCCAGGCGTTTGTCGGAACGCGGCGTGCGATTCGTGCAACTCTACCACATGGGCTGGGACGCGCACAACGACGTACTGGGCATGACCAGCCGCCTCGCCAAAGACGTGGATCAGGCCTCTGCCGCGCTCATTACCGACCTGAAACAAAGAGGATTGCTGGATGAAACGCTCGTCATTTGGGGGGGCGAGTTTGGCCGCACCAACTACTCGCAGGGACTCACGGCAGGTTTCGGGCGCGACCACCACCCGCGCTGCTTCACCATCTGGATGGCGGGTGGCGGAGTCAAACCGGGCGTTTATGGCGAAACCGATGAATTCGGCTACAACATTGCGGATAAACCGGTTCATGTGCACGATTTCCAGGCAACGCTGCTGCACCTGATGGGCATCGACCACGAACGGTTTACATTCCATTACCAGGGGAGAAGGTTCCGGTTGACGGATGTGGCGGGGGAAGTGGTCAGGGATTTATTGGCTTAACTTCACAACCCCGCAATAATTAATTGTCACGTTTGACTTACCCGATTCATTTGAACATGCAAAGTATAGCCCGCAATCCGGATGAGGGTTTTGGCGAGTTTTTGGAAAAATTGCGCCACGGGGCACCTGAGGCATGGCGTCAGTTGGTGGCGCGATTTCGCAAAAGGTTGATAGGTTGGCTTATAAAAAAGACCGTTTTTTATCCTTCCGATGCATTATTGGATAAAAAACAGTTTGTGGAAGAGGTATTCGAAGAAAGCCTGCTGAAATTTTACGAGTTGTTTCAAACCGGCAAATTTGATCGCTACGAGGATATGGAGGCAATGATGGTGACGATAGCCGGTTATAAATTGAAAGAAGGATTTGCCCGTCTGAAAAGGGAACGAAAGATGTATGCCGCCAATGTATCGGAACAAAGTTATGAATCGGCGCAGCTGCGTTACCATAGCCGTCAGCCAGGCGATGAATACGACGCAGAAGAAATGATCATTGTGATAAAAGAGAGCATTGGGAAATTGGACTCGGAGGAACGTGACTTGCTTATCAGCTATTTCAATGGCGAAGAGCTACAGGACATTGCAATAACCCGGCACATCAGCCCCGAAGCTTGCCGGAAACGCAAACAGCGGGCACTCGAAAAATTGAAAACTTTTGTTTTTGCTTCTTTAAAAACAATCATTGGATTGTTATGGCCGATTACGATATTTACAACAAGGATTTGATAGAACGCTACCTGCTCAATCGGCTCGATGAGGAGGAAATGGCCGAATTCCAGGCTCGTATGTTATACGATGCCCGTTTGCGCAAGGAGGTCAGGGTCATGCGCGCGTTGCAAAAATCATTGGTGGCAGCGCGACGCAGTTCCCAAAAAACAAACTTTCTGCGATGGAGATTGACTTTGTTGTTGGTGGGAGCGGCGGTCGTATTGACCGGCCTGCTGGTTTACCGGTATAATGCATCCGGTACGGGAAAGGCCGAAAACCAATCTGCGCCTCCATCGCCTGAATTGCCTGTGCAGCAACCCGTTCAGAACAGCATTCCGCCGCCAAACGACGCTCCCGAAAAACCTGCGCCGAAGCCGGCGCCCATCGCCGCTGATTTTAGCCCAAACCCGGCGCTGGAAGGGTATCTTGACGACAACGTGCGCGGTGCCAATGAGCACCTGGATATTACAGTAACGCCGGCGGGTAAGCGATTCATCAGAAAAGAAGGCAAAATTTTTTTCCAACTTTCAGGCGCCTGCAATGTCATTGACAAAAAACCGGCACTTCCGATGAAGGTGCTTATTTACTCGAGTAAAAAAGAGGACTACGAGAATGCGCAACCGCGATGGGAACAAAAAATCCCTTTATCGCAGGAGGGCGATCGAGTCTCGTTTCAGGTGGCTGCACATATAGTATTGCAGCCCGGGCTTTACTATGTTTTGATTGAAAATGAGGCAAGTGGAGCAGTGCTGTATGCCGGGAAATTTGCGGCAGAGTGATTCCACACTATTCCAGCAAAATAAATCCCGCCCACATTACCGGGTTAAATGGTTTGACGTATTGCGAATGTAAAGCATGTTGAGCAGACCGGAATGCTTCCGGAATGTCCTTCCCCTCCGACAGCCAGGCATTATAAAATGCAGCCATAAACTCTTGCGCCGAATGATCCCTTACATTCCAAAGACTCATAATCAAATATTTTGCTCCTGCGCTCTTGAATGCCCGTTGCAAACCATACACGCCTTCACTGTCGTGGAGATCGCCCAGGCCGGTTTCGCAGGCCGATAATACAACGAGCTCGGTGCCACTCAAATCCAACTGGCTGATTTCAAATGCCGTGAGAATGCCGTCCTCCTGCTCGGACAAATGTTCTCCGCCGAGCCAGACCCGGTCGGCGCCCGCAAGAATAAGTCCCGAGCGGATCAAGGGGTTGTCGGCTGCATGAAACCCGCTTATTGCGGTTTCATCCGCGTCAGGAAAAAAATAACCGTGGGTAGCAAGATGAAGCATTAATGGCGCGGCGGGCCGGTTGCTTTTTTGTTTAAAGAGGGCCTCCGAAGCGTCAAATCCTGTGCGCAGATCAACCGAAACGCCGGCAACGCGCAACCGTTTTGTTACGTCTTTCGCTTCTTTTTCGGTCCAGGGCAAATAATCCCAGTTTCCGGGATGGACTGCGCGTTCCTTTTTTTCTGTCGGGAATAAGTTGATGTAGCTTGTTGCTGCGGTTTGTATGCGGTTTGTGGCTGCCAATGCGAGACTGTCCGCTTCATAACGGATGCCCCCAAATACTAAAGCGGTCTCAGGCAGATTTGCGTTTTGAAATTGTTTTCGAAACACAAGCTCCCGGGTACTTCCGAGGTGGTGCAACTGAAAACGATTGGCAAACACTTCGTGATCGTTGATGGGTATCGCGCCGAGGTTGATCCGGTGCAATTGTCCCGCTGAAGCGTAATAAAGCGTATTGATATTCTTCAGAAATGGTTCGAGCGGATTCCAGACGAGGTCGCGCAAGGTATGTTCGCCTTCATGCCCCGTTAAACTGTAAAGTCTTTTGATGGCGCCGGGGTCGCCCAATTGTTTCTCCTCAAATAAAAAAATTTGGCGGGGCTGCACATCGCCCGGTCTTACCAACCATGCTGTATAAAAAACGCTGTCGGTAATTCCAAAATCGGGAATCATCCGAAACCGGCAGAATTCAACAGCCGCTTCCCCCGGCGCAAGCCGGGCCTGTACATCGCGCCAGTTGATCGTTTGTTGTTCATTTCGATATTGCTGTGAGGATTGGTTCAGCAGGCGCTCGAGTTCGTTGGAACGCAACAAGAGACTGTCGAAATTGGATGTCCGTTTTGAAACGGGCAGACTGTACTGCCGGTAAATATATTTTTCAAGTGCCTGCCATTCTTCAAATTGTAGTTGCAGGGTGATATCCTTATTTTCGCGCAGCGAGCGAATGAACCGGTGGTGATTGCCGAGCAGCAGTCCTTTGAGCGCAAGATTATTGTTATATGCGGCGCCTGCCAGGGCAGAATCCTCCGGATGCAGGTATGCGAAAGAGAAAATTTCATCGAAATAAAGTTTGTCGGCAGTATTAAAATAGGCCATCTGCTCGGACTCGCTCATCTGGTCAAATCTATAGTCCAGTTCATCGAGCATGTAGCGATTCTGGAGCAGGGCATAACGAACGGCCTGCGTATCGTTGCCCAATCGGGTGTGCGCAATTGAAAGATACCGGGTACAATCCTTCAACGTGCGAAAAGATTTGGGGTAGTGGCGCTCGAGCAATGCATAAGCTTCTGTCAGGATGGCCAGCCCCTTTTCGTTCTGGTTTGCTTTCAGGAAATTGTTGCCCAAAGAAGTAATAATACTGAGATACGTATAATGCTCCTTTCCAAATACTTTTTCGACGGCGGGCAGTAATTCAAGTCGCAGCTCCAGTTCTTTGTCCAACTGTTTTAGTTGGCCGTAATTAGATGCAAGATTGTTGGCTGCATTCAGCGTGGTAGGGTGCTCTTTACCGAGTTTTTTCTCAAAAACAGGCTGTGCCTCTAAACGCAGCGCCAAAGATTGTTCGTAGTTGCCGAGGCGCGACTGAAGCGTGGCGAGGTTGTTGAGGCGCTGGGCGTATTTGGCGCTCTCTTTTCCGTCTGTTTGCGCAGTCACTTCTATAGCGCGTTCGTAGAGGCGCATTGCCTGGTCGAACTGCCCTGATTCTTCATTGACGAGCGCGAGGTTATTGAGCAGTATGCCGAAATAAATATTATTTTCTCCCAATGTCTTTTCCGCCCGTTCTACGACTTCATTCAGGCAGGTCAGCGCCCTGGCGTAATCGCCATTATCGCGATACAACATGCCCAGATTGCTCAACCGGGTGATATAATCTTCGTGATCTGTCCCTAAGTAACGTTTTGCGTGCGCCACACCCGCCTCCAGGTTCGGCAGCGCCGCCGTCAGCTTGCCCGCATGGTGCAATACCACGCCAAGATTGTCGAGGCTGGTACCGAAGGCAAGGCTGGCCTCCCCCGAATCGCGCCGGGCGACTTCCAGCGCCAGGAGTGCATATTCTACCGCTTCCGGGTATTTGCCGGCGTGAAAACGTTCGGCCATCGCTTCACACAAAGTATCCCAGTTCGGAGCCATTCCGGGTTGCCCCGGAACAAGCGGATTCCCTTGTGCAACAAGCAGACAGGCATTGAGGTAAAAGAGCATCAAACTCAGGTGCTTCATAACAGGATAGCATTCGGGTAGCGGATGATCTGATTGTTTGGAATGCGCCTAAAGGTATCCCGCTTTCAAATTTCAGGTATTAAAAAAAATTGCCGCTCCATGTCACACGAAACGTGCCCGTTTCATTAGGTGGAGCAAACGATTTCAAAAAACTTTTTTGCGGCTATTGAAGCATTACCAAATGGTTACACTGCTGCTGTGATATCTCCTCGGGACAGGAGAAAAATTCACTGCAGCCCTTTTGTAAATTTTCAAACTCACTAACATATCAATTTGACAATCAATGAAAAACACCAAACTCTTCTCGCCGGCTTTTGCCATTTTTCTCTTGTTGTTCGCCGTTTCCTGCAAAGACGACGACAAAGTAATACCCACCGACTGTACGGGCATTCACTGGACCTATGAAGGCGCCGAAGGTCCGGAATATTGGTCGGAGTTATGTACCGGGTATTCAGATTGCAGTGGCCCATCTCAATCGCCTGTCGACATCCACAATGCAGCACTGGACGCCACACTCTCGGCAATCAGCAAATCATATACGACTTCGAAAACGGACATTTTGAACAACGGGCATACGATCCAGTTTAATTACGACGCAGGCAGCTCTATCATTGTCAATGGCGATCAATACGATTTGCTTCAGTTCCATTTTCATACGAGCAGCGAGCATACGGTGAATGGATCGTCCCATCCGATGGAAGTTCACCTCGTCCACAAGAACGCTACAAGCGGCAAACTCGCCGTTATCGGAATATTTTTCGAAGAAGGCGCAGAGAATGCTCTTTTGAACAAGTTCATTGGGCATTTGCCCGAACATCACGATGAAACCTATACGTCCGCCGAAGAGTATGCCGTTGCCGATTTGCTTCCTGCGGGAGAAGGTTATTTTACCTACCCGGGTTCGCTTACCACACCGCCGTGTTCCGAAACGGTTACCTGGATCGTAATGAAAGACCATATCGAGGCTTCTTCTGATCAAATACACGAGATCGAGAGCCTCGAACATGAAAACAATCGCCCTGTGCAATCGATCGGCACCCGGACGATAAAAGAATTCGGAGGCTGAGATGCATTGAATCACCCATTCGCCGGATAATAGTATGCCTCAGATTCTGTTTGAGATTGATATAGAAGCCGGCTAAAAAGTAATAATTTTGACAGGATTACAGGTTTGACAGAAATACGTTGCGCTCCGCAAATGATGAATCCTGTTTATCCTGTGATCCTGTCAAAAACAAAGCAATAAAATTTGGCGCGGGAAATTCGATTCGAATGATATTTTTGACCTTGCGATGCCCATCCTCGCCAACACCCACTGCCGCGACCGCGACCTGATCTGTGCTTCGTTCCTGCCTTTCGCCCGACCCGACTACGTCGAGGGCATGGTCATTGGCGACGATCTGGACAGCCTTCTATCGGCTATGTATCTGCACCGACGGTTCGGCTGGCCGGTAGCGGGTATTTATTGTCGATACAGGCGGCTATGGCATTCGGATTCCGCCAAAATTTTTCAGGAAAAACTGCTCGCCGGAAAGTTGTTTGCGGTGGATCTGGACATTTATCACGCGGCAATCCCGAGTTTGGGGCATCACATTATTTCGCTGAAAAACGGCGACGATCTGCCGGAACACACCCATACGTTGAACCCAAATGCGTTGCGCGGGTTTTCGGTTCAGCAGCATTTCAGGCGGAAATATCCCCTGGCGACCATTCATTTTTTGCTGTGGCTTTTTGAAGAAAAAAACTTGTCGCCGGAAGCGGAAATGCTCATCTGGCTGGCTGATTCAGCATTTGTAAACGCACAGCATTACCGGGAAAATGTGGAAGAATGGGTGAGGCAGTATTTGAACCTCCCTTCTTTGGTGCAAATACTACCCGTGTTGCAGACGCTTGACTTTGAGCAAAATTTAAAAGAAAAAGTATTGCGCCGAATGGCTGAAAACCCGCTGTGCCACCCCGGAAAGTCGGGTTACAAATCCCTGCATTTGGGATTGAATGGTTTTCAGTGTCAGTTTGAAGACCCGAACAAACAGAACGCGGCGTTGCAATCGCTGTTGGGCTTACTGAGCAGTTTGAGCGGGTGGCAAAGGTTGTCCTTACCGGCCCGTTTCGATGGATATCCGGAAGGGAAAAGGCGCGAAATTCCGGTTTCGGAAATCCGGTTACCGTTTGGAGAATGGCTGGAGCGGGAGGCTGTATTTTCTTATGCCTTTACGTATAAAGACCGGCTGAATTACACGGTTTTGTAGCATAATGCACGCTCTAACCTCCGAATTCCTGCACGATAAAAAAACCGTCCGATCCTTTCGGCTGGTAGAGTGGCATGAGCATGAGTCCGTCGTCGGGACAGAGAATCGGGCCGGTCACGTCATCCGCTAAATGCTCACCCGTACGGACCGGCTGAAAATTGACATAACCCGGTCGCATACAAAAACCGTCGCCCGGCCTGATGTGATGGACGTGGCGCAAGCGCGTGACTTTGGGTAAACGGGTACTATACTCCATTAAAACGGCCTCGTAAGGATTGAGCAAATCCTCTGCTTCGATGCAGCCGGTTGCCCGGAGGCAGTTAACGAGAGCGGCAATCGAGCGACTTACGGAAAGCGGTTCGTCGTGTTGACCGGCTTCAAAAGCAGCTCCAAAAGCCTTCCTGGGGAAGCCGCCGGTTTGAAGATGACCCTCCGCAGCGAATTGCAGCAAGGTGCCTTCCACTCCTTCCAGCAGGTTGAGAATTACCGGCGCGGAGAGTTGTTTGGCAAGGCGCAGGCTGGCCTTTTCGTCGGTTGGAATACAAAAAATACCTCCGCCTGCAGAAGTGGTGTGCAGATCGAGCAGAACGAGGACTTCTGGCTGATATGCCTGAATTTCATCATGAAGGACGGACAACAATTCTGAAATTTCGAGATCTTCGCCAATGAGACCGGTTGTTCGACCGTGCCCGATGCGCCGGATATTATCCAGTGTCCACTGCCGGTTGAGGTCTTTTTCAATGAATCGTTGCCCGGTAGCGAAGGCTTGACGGTTGCCAAGGATGCCGATCAGTTTTCCGTAAAAGCAGAAATCGGGATGGTTGGCGACCTCACTTTCAAGCATTTGAAAAATAGCTTGCAGCGCGCGCACACCAGCCGGTTCGTTGCCGTGCAATGCGCCGAATACCAACACCAGGGGGCCTGGTCGTTCACCACCGAAACTACCGATAATGCGGTCCATATTGGCTGGCAAAAAAACGGCTTCCGAAGGATCAAACCCCGGAAGCCGTTGTCATTTATTTCTCAATCGTTATTTTTTCTTGCCGCGCGTTGCTCCGGCGCCGACATTCTTGCTTTTAGGTTCACTGCCGGCTTTTTTTGCAGGTGCTGCGGCAGGCGCTTGTTTGGCAGCGCGTGCGGCGCGTGCTTTAGCCAGGATTTCGGCGCGGCTGAGTTTCGGGCCTTCCGGTTTGGCTGCTTTT
>CXWJ01007584.1_pt1 | contig 43902 bp, 43 predicted proteins | sample 590841 | NCBI WGS metagenome assembly CXWJ01 (sample SAMEA3498367, study PRJEB10139) | wastewater metagenome | biome: wastewater treatment plant; material: activated sludge | place: Austria | collected 2015-01-21 | reverse complement strand
AGAACCGCTCGCCGTCCCGCTCCACCCAGAAGGCGGCCCGGAAGCGCTCCCGCAGGGCCGCCGCCCAGGCCCGCCACGGGCTGCCGTCCCGGCCGAAGGCGTCGAGCAGTTCGGCGCCGCACTCGGCGGCCTGGCAGGCCTGCGCCTGCACCTCGGCCAGCGCGATCGAGCCGGTGGCGAGCCGGCCGTCGCCGAACCGCACCGAGTCGCCGGAATCCTTCCAGCCCTGGTTGGCCAGGCCCACGCCGGTGCCGTCGAAGTACCGCAGGAAGCCGCTGTCGCCGGGGCAGGCGTCGTCCCGCAGCCAGGCCAGCGCGCGTTCGAGGTTGTCGAGCAGCGGGGCGATCCGGTCGTCGCCGACCCCGGCCTGCCAGGCCTCGTGCAACAGGATGATCCACAGCCCGGTGGCGTCGACCGTCCCGTAGTAGACCGGTGGCAGGACGATGCCCTCCACCGGCAGGGTCAGCGTGCCGGCGCGCACTTCGTGCAGGATCTTCCCGGGCTGTTCAGCGGTGGCCGGGTCGTAGCCGATGCCCTGCCGGGCGGCCAGCGTCCGCAGCGTGGTGAGCGCCAGTTCGGGGGCGACCGGCAGCAGAAACCGGGCGGCGATCAGCGAGTCGCGGCCGAACAGGGTGAGGAACCAGGGCGTGCCGGCCGCCAGGAAGGCGCCGTCGCCGGCGTCGAGCAGCAGCGCGCGGCAGTCGTCCAGGGCCTGCTTCGCCCATCGGTCCAGGGCGGCGTCGCCGCTGCCGGGCAGATCGGCGATCGGGCTGTTGCCGGCGCGGATCACCGCGGCCGGGTCGTCCACCTCGCATCGCACCGTGAACTCGCGGGCGTCATGGGCGGGCACGGTGAGATCCACCGTCACCGTGACGTAGCCGCCCTCCCGGACGACCCGGGCGCCCGCGGCGGTGAGCCGCAGGCTGCGCTCGCCGTCGGTGGCCAGGAGACCGTCCGGCGCCTCCTCATAGCGGCAGGCCGCCGGACGCGGATCGTCCGACTTGATGTGCTGCAGCTGGGTGAACTCCACCTCGAAGCTCAGTGCGACGGCGGCGTGGAGGGGGACGTCCCGGCCGTTGCGCAGCAGGACGGTCTCGGTCACCTCCCCGGGCGCGACCCGGCGCGTCCACTCGGTGAGCACCCGCGGGTCGGCCTGGTCGCCGTCGAGGTGCCGGGCCAGGCCGTAGCTCGTCCGGCCGCCGTAGCGCCGGGAGGCGCCGGCGGGCTCAGGCGCCTGGGCGCCGAGCTGCAGTCGCGCTGCCCGCAGGAATCGCCAGTCGCCGTGGTAGAGGCCGTGAATGGCCTTGTCACCGTAGGCGCCGGTGGGATCCGACCAGACCTGGGTCGGCGCGACGATGACGACCTCTTCCTCGTTGAGGAAGGGCTGGAAGCGTCGGCGCGGGTTCATAGGTCTCGATTCTGCAAATATTCCCCGGATGGGGTTCCCAGTCCTGCTGTAGGTACGCTAGCGTGCCGTCTAGATCGATCCAAGTGCTATCCGGATTTCACCAAGGATTCATTTTTATCGATCCAAACGAGAGGAAGCCAAAGATGGCAGTCACGCTGGCCCAGGTCGCCGCCCATGCCGGCGTGTCGACTCAGACCGTCAGCAACGCCATCAACTCCCCCGAGCTGGTCCGGACCGAGACCCTCGCCCGGGTGCAGCAGTCCATCCGCCAGCTCGGCTACACCGTCAACCTGCGCGCGAAGAACCTGCGCCAGCAGCGGACGGGCACCATCGGCATCCGGGTGCGTCCCTTTGACGCCGACAACGCGGGCATCCTGTTCGACCGGCTGCTGCACGAACTGAGCGCCCAGGCCGCCGGCTACGACAAGCACGTGATGCTGTTCACCGCCGCCGACGAGGCCGAGGAAGTGCGGATCATCCGCCGGATGCGCGCGCAGAGCCTGGCCGACGAGTTCATCCTCACCGACACCCATCCCGAGGACCAGCGCGCGGCCGCGCTGGTGGCCGACGGCGTCCGGTTCGTCGCTTTCGGACGCCCCTGGGAGGCGCCCGAGGACGAGCCGCCGCACTCCTGGGTGGACGTGGACGGCCGCGCCGGCACCGCCGAGGCGACCCGCGCCCTGCTCGCCGCCGGGCACACCCGGATCGGCTTCCTGGGCTGGCCGGCGGGCTCCCCCACCGGCGACGACCGGCGGGCCGGCTGGGCCTCGGTGATGAGCGCGGCCGGCCTCCCGGCCACGGAGATCGAGAAGCTCACCGTCCGCAGCGAGGACCACCTCACCGCCGCCAGCGCCGCGGCCCCGCACCTGCTGAAACTGGACGTCGACGCCGTCGTGTGCGCCTCCGACTCGCTGGCCGGCGGCATGGTGACGGCGATCGGCCAGGCCGGCGCGGTCGTCAGCGTGGTCGGCTTCGACAACACCACGCTGGCCGCCGGCTTTGGCTTCAGCAGCATCGACCAACAGCTCGGCTCGGTCGCCCGGGAGATCCTCGCGGCGCTCGAGCGCTCCATCGACGACCCGGGCTCGCTGCTCGTGGCGCCCCGGCTCGTCACCCGAACCGACCCACGGTGGGGCATCCGCACCACCTGAGTCAGAAACCCATCCCGGAAAGGAATCCCTCATGAAGTTCTCCACGAAGCTGGTCACCCTCGGGTTGACCGGAGCGATGGCGCTCACCTTCGCCGCCTGTGGCGGTGGCGGGCAGCCCCAGGGCAGCGAAAGCCCCACCGCCGGCGAAAGCCCGCAGCCGACCGGCGAGGCCACGCCGATGACGATGCTGATCGGCTCCTCAGGCACCGCCGAGACCACGGCCGTCCAGGCAGCCGTCGACGCCTGGGGCAAGGCCCCGGTGAAGGTGGTGGCCGCGGCCGACCTCAACCAGGAGCTCGCCCAGGGCTTCGCCGGCGACGCCGCCCCCGACCTGTTCTACATGGGCTGGGACAACTTCCAGACCTACGCCGGTGACAACTACCTGGAGCCCTACGCGCAGAACCTGGCCAACGCCGGCGACTTCTACCCGGCGCTGAAGGACATGTTCAGCTACGAGGGCGCCTTCGTGTGCGCGCCGAAGGACTTCTCCACCCTCGGCCTGGTGATCAACACCGGCCTGTGGGAGGCCGCCGGGCTCACCGACGCCGACATCCCCACCACCTGGGACCAGCTGAAGACCGTCGCCGGCAAGCTCACCTCCGGTGACGCGGTCGGCCTGTCGATGGGCGCCGAGTACGCCCGGGTCGGCGTCTTCATGGCCCAGGCCGGCGGCGGCCTGCTGAAGGACGGCGCCGCCAGCGCCAACTCGGCCGAGAACGTCGCCGCGCTGGAGTACCTGCAGGGCCTGCTCTCCGACGGCAGCCTGAAGTGGCCCTCCGACCTCGGCGCCGGCTGGGGCGGCGAGGCCTTCGGCAAGCAGACCGCCGCGATGGTGATCGAGGGTCCCTGGATCGCCGGCGCGCTGAAGAACGACTTCCCGGACGTGAAGTACAAGGTCGTGGAACTGCCGGCCGGGCCGGGCGGCAAGGGCACCTTCACCTTCTCGAACTGCTGGGGCATCCCGGAGGGCCAGGCGACCGCCGCGCAGGCCGCTGACCTGGTCGCCTTCCTCACCTCGGACGAGCAGCAGCTGAAGTTCTCCGACGCCTTCGGCGTGATCCCGTCCACCACCGCCGCCGGCGCGACCTACGCGGAGAAGTTCCCGGAGAACGCCGCCTTCGTCGCCGGCGTCGAGTACGCCCAGACCCCGCTGTCGATCCGCGGCGCGGGCGATGTGATCGGCGAGCTGAACAACGCGATCACCCAGCTCGGCTCGGGCGACGCCAAGGCCATCCTGGACAAGACCCAGGGCCAGCTCGAATCGATCATCGGCTGACCCGATGACGGCCACTGCCACCGCTCCCGTCACGCGCAAGCGTGGCGGGGGCGGCATCAGGGACGACCGGGCAGCCGGCTGGCTGTTCGTCACTCCCGCGATCGCGATCATCGGCGTCTTCCTGGTGGCGCCGATCCTGCTCGCGCTGTGGGTGTCGGTCTCGGACTGGAACGGACGGTTCTCGCCGATCAACAACCCGCGGGTGAACTTCGTGGGCGGCAAGAACTATGCGGCCATCCTCACCGATCCAGGCCTCACCCGGGAGCTGTTCGGACGGTCGATCCGCAACAACGTGTACTACGTGCTGTTCGTGGTCCCGCTGCAGACCGCGTTGGCGCTCTTCCTGGCCATCCAGGTGAACCGGAAGCTGCTGAAGGCCAAGGGCTTCTTCCGGACGGCCTTCTACTTCCCCTCGGTGACCTCGTCGATCGCCATCACCGGGGTGTTCCTGTTCCTCTTCCAGGCCTCGGGCGCGATCAACGCCGTCCTGGCCTGGTTCTCGATCAACGGGCCGAACTGGTTCGCCGATCCGAACGGGGTGCTGCACAAGTTCTTCGGGCTGTTCGGCCTGACCAGCGCACCGGCCGGCTGGGAGCAGCCCGGCTTCCTGGGCGTCTCAGCCTGGGATTGGGTGGGCGGGCCGTCGGTGGCGCAGACCGTGCTGATCCTGATGGCCGTGTTCACGACCTCCGGAACGTTCATGCTGCTCTTCCTCGCGGGGCTGCAGAACATCGGCGCCGAAGTCGGCGAGGCCGCGGTGATGGACGGCGCGACGCCCTGGAAGACCTTCTACTACGTGACCCTGCCGATGCTGCGTCCAACCCTGTTCACCGTGCTGACCCTGGGCCTGATCGGCACCTGGCAGGTCTTCGACCAGGTGTACCTGACCCGCGGCACCCCCGCCGCGCAGACGCTGACCTCGCCCGCCTATCTGGCCTACAACCAGGCCTTCGAGGGCAACAAGCCCGGGGTGGCCGCGGCCATCGCGTTCGTGCTGTTCCTGATCATCATCGTGATGACGCTGATTCAGCGGTTCGCCCTGGCCGAGCGCGATCCGTCCGGCTTCGGCCGGGCACGCAAGAGTCGCAAGGGGGTGGCGAAGTGAAGGAACGCGTGACCGCCGGCCTGATCGCCAGCTACGCGGTGCTCGTCGCGCTCGCCGCGATGTACCTGTACCCCTTCCTGATCTCGGTGATGGGTTCGTTCAAGACCGACGCCGAGGCGACCGCCAACCCGCTGTCGCTGATCCCGTCCCCGTTCACCACGGCCGCGTACGAACGGCTGTTCTTCGACACCGACCTGCCGCTGTGGGCGATGAACTCGGTGTTCATCACCGTGGTGGTCACCGCGTGCCGGGTGTTCTTCAACTCGATGGCGGGCTACGCGCTCTCCCGGCTGAGGTTCCACGGCCGCGGCCTGGTCTTCGGCCTGTTCCTGGGCGTGATGGCGGTGCCGTCGGTGGTGCTGATGGTGCCCCGCTTCCTGGTGATCAAGCAGCTGGGCATGTTCGACACCTACTTCGGCATGATCCTGCCGTTGCTGGTGGACGCCGCGGGCATCTTCATCATGAAGCAGTTCTTCGACTCGATCCCCGCCTCCATCGAGGAAGCGGCCCGGATCGACGGGGCTGGGGTGTTCCGCCGGTTCTGGTCGGTGACGCTTCCCATGGCCACCCCGGCGCTGATCACGCTCACGATCCTCTCCTTCCAGGGGTCGTGGAACGAATTCGCGCACTTCGTCATCTCGCGTCAGTCGCCTGAGCTGCACACCCTCACCACCGGTGTCGGCGCCCTGGTCTCAGGTCAGCTGGGCTCGGGCAGCCAGTTCCCGCTGAAGCTGGCCGCTGCCGTCCTGATGACCATCCCCGTCGCGGTGCTGTTCTTCTTCTTCCAGAGCCGCATCATGGGCACCACCGAGGGTGCCGAGAAGGGCTGAGGCAGGCGCCGCAAGAAGCTTCGCTCGTCGTCGTCCGGCTGGTCACACGGGACAACCTCGGGCTGTCTCAGGAAAGCCTCAAGTGGCGCGTCAGCGGAGCCTGAGGCTGTCTTAGGGAAGCCTGAGGCTCCCTTCAGGCGACCTGCAACCACGACTGAGGAACCCCCCATAACGTTCCAGATGTCGGGCCACACAGGCCCACTCACAAACACTCGGGGGTACATCATGCAAGCTCGCAAGAAGAGCATCATCGCCATCCTGGCCGGCGTCGTCGTCGCAGGCGCCCTCAGCGCCTCGGCCGCCACCCTGGGCGGAGCCCACTGGGCCCAGCTCGGCGGCGACACCGCCGCCGTCGCCGCACCCGTCACCAACGGCGTCGACGTCACCTGGGACACCGCCTACAGCAAGACCGCCAAGCAGTACGTCGTCAGCAGCGTCAACGTGACCACTCACGACAAGAAGGAGTCCATCCCCGGCGACGCCCAGGTCAAGCTGACCGTCACCGACAAAGAGGGCGCCCCGCTGGGCGAGTACACCAGCACCGACGGCGGCAAGACCTGGTCCAAGCCCGAGGCCGCCATCACCGCCCACGACGTCGAAGGCATCGCCGTCGTCATCAACGGGACTAAGGTCTCCTCCTAAACCCACCCACTCACACTGATTCTGTCCTGGGAGACACCATGACCACGACGTCGGGCAACGCGTTCGCACCTGACACCGATGTCGACGCGCCCGTCACAACGGAGGGATTTGTGGCGGGCTCCCGGTCATCCCGCGGCCGCCGCGTGCGTGGAGCGCTCAGCTGGCTGCTGCTGGCGCTGGCTGTGGTCGCGCTCTGGCCCGCGCAGTGGGGCGGGTTCCTCGGCCTGACCATCGTCTCCGGCCACTCGATGGAGCCGACCTACTACACCGGCGACCTGGTCGTCACGGTTCGGCAGCCCGGCTACGCGGTCGGCGACGTCGTCTCCTACCGGGTTCCCGCCGGCCAGCCCGGCGCCGGCGGCCGGGTGATCCACCGGATCGAGTCGATCCAGAACGGCGTCATCGTCACCGAGGGCGACAACAACCCCGACATCGATCCGTGGGTGTTCGCCACCGGCGACGTCACCGGACGCGCGGTGCTCCACATTCCCGGCGTCGGGCTGATGTGGAGCCCGTCGGTGCTCCCGGTGATCATCGCGATCATCGTCGGCATCGCGGTGACCGTCCTGTTGTGGCCGTCCAAGCCGGAGCCGGAGCCCGATCCGTCTCAGGAAGACACCGACCATGCGTAAGCCTCGGCGCTCGGCCCTGGTCACGATTCTCGCCGGACTGGCGCTGGCCGGGGTCGTCACCTCGTCCGCGGCGACTCTGGGGGGAGCCAGGTCCGGCGCGCTGGGCGGCGCGCGAGCCGGCACCCAGCGGATCACCGGAGTCTCGCTCGACTGGACGCCCGTCGCCTCCGGCTCGACCTGGGCCGCGGACGCCGTCACAGTGACCACCGACTCCGGCGAGAGCTTCCGGGACGGCGACCAGGTCAAGCTGGCGATCGCCCGGCGTGACGGTTCTGTCTGTGAGCTCACCGCCGCGGCATCCGCCGGCAGCAGCGTCCAGTTCAAGCGCGCGGCGCTGGCCAGCAGCTGCCAGACGCTCGTCTTCGGCGACATCAGCTCGGTCGCGGTCTCCGTCACCGGCAACGCGCTGGCCAGCACCTTCGACAGCAGCCTGGGCGAGGTCCGCGGGGCGCTCGCCGCTTTCACCGGCGCCGTGGTCGACCCCGACCGGACCCTGGACGCCAAGCTCACCACCGGTCAGGTCAACGGGGTGGCCCACGTCACCGCGCTGTCGGTCGACGTGGCCGCCGCCGGGCTCACCGCGTCCGATCTCGTCGGCGCCCGCGTCCTGACCCGCTTCTACCACAGCGACACCCAGGCCTCCTTCGACTACTCCGGCACCGCGTCCCAGAGCAGCGGCGCGTCGATCCGCGTCACCTCGAGCGGCGCCGGTTCCGCGACCATCGCCATCGCCATCGACCCGGTCAAGCGCGCCGACGTGAACCGCTACGGCATCGTGCTTTCCACCACCCAGCATCTGGGCGGCGGCCGTTCCGGCGGCTACGCGATCTCCACCGTGGCAGGGTCCATCACCGGTTCCGGCTCGGACGGGGGCGGCGGCAGCACCACTCCGGCGGCCGGTTCCGCGCTGGAGCCGATCGGCCTCGACCAGCGCCTTCGCTACAACTACCAGGAGCCGTTGAACTTCGACGGCAACTCGCTGGGCTTCTGCCACAACTTCTCGGTCACCAACACCTCGAACCAGCCGGTGGACTGGACGCTCACCTTCGACACCTCCCTCGTCCCGCTGTGGGGCTTCGATCCGACGGCTTCCAATGCCTTCAGCTCGAGCTGGAACTGGGAGACGGCGTCCTACGACGCCGCCACCCACCGGTGGACGATCCGGGGCACGGCGGGGATGCGGACCGTGCAGCCGGGAGCGACGCTGGGCACCATGGGCTACTGCGTCCAGAACGTCCCGGTGCCGCCGTTCGATCCGGCCAGCGTGAGCTACGCCGTCTCGGTCGCGTCGTCGAGCAACCAGTACTGGGTCGCGCTGAGCCTCTCGGTCACCACCTCGAGCCGCTGGAACCTTCCGTGGGAGGCCACCATCGATCTGGCCGACTACGTCTGCCCGACCGGGCTGCAGGGCGCCTCCCTGCAGTGGAACTCCAGCGTCGAGGTGACCAAGCTGGACGCCACTCGCTACACCTTGCGCGGCCGCGTCGGCTCCAACACGCGCTACGTCGCCGCCAGCCGCTCGATCAGCATCAGCTCGCTGCTCGGCTACTCGCCCGCCGGCAACCTCTACCAGCTGCCCTGCACCAAGTCGGCACGGACCGCGATCGCCCGGACGTCCGAGCCGACGGCGGAGCCTGCCGCCGAGCCGACCCCGGCCGACACGGCCAAGCCGACCGCGCCTGCCGAGACCGCGAGCCCGGAGACGCCGGCCGTCACGGAAGAGCCCCCCGTCGAGGCGACCCCGGCCGAGACCGCCGAACCCGCCGCGCCCACGCCCACGCCCGCTCCCGCGCAGCCTGCCGAGCCGCCGTCGGCCGGCGAGCCGGAGGAGGCCGGCGAATGACCGTCGACACTTCCACTCCCGAAAGCGCCTTCCAGCGTGTTTTCTCGGATATCATCACAGGGTCAGCACCCCCCGCCTGCGTGGCGACGAAGATCCCTGGAGTGAGCGTCGTGACCGACACCCGTGTCGCCGTCGTCATCGAGGATGACGACGACATCCGCGCCCTCGTCGCCGACGTGCTGGAGCAAGGCGGCTTCGAAGTCCACACCGCTTCGGCCGGCCTGCCAGGGGTCGAGCTGGTGCGCAACCACAACCCGATGGTCACCACCCTCGACGTCTCGATGCCTGGCATGGACGGCTTCGAAACCGCCAAGCGGATCCGCGCCATCAGTGGCACCTATCTGGTGATGCTCACGGCCAGGACGGACGAGATCGACACCCTGCAGGGCCTGCAGACCGGCGCCGACGACTATCTGACCAAGCCGTTCCGCCCGCGCGAGCTGCGCGCCCGGGTCGAGGCGATGATGCGCCGTCCGCGGATCATGCCCTCGGCGCCGGCACCCGCACCGGTCCCGTCAACGCCAGCCCCGTCCGTCCCGGTCGCCGCGACGCCGGCCGAGGATGAGGCCGACGGCTGGCTGGAGCACAAGGGCCTCCGAGCCCACCCGGAGATGCATCTGGCACAGTTGCACGGAAACGACCTCGAGCTGACGCCGAGCGAGTTCGACATCCTGGTCGACCTGCTCGGCGCCGGCCGGCGGGTGGTCAGCAAGACCGAACTGGTGCGCACCCTGCACGACGAGCATGGTTCGGGGGCGTACGTCTCCGAACACGATCTCCGGGCGATCGAGGTGCACCTGGCGAACCTGCGTCGCAAGCTCGGCGAGTCAGCGACCGCGCCGCTCTGGATCGAGACCGTCCGGGGCGTCGGGTACCGGCTGACTGTCAACTGAGCCCCGGCTGGGCACCACCACCACGGCTGAGTCAGGCCGCTCCGCCGAGGTGCGCGCCGCGTCGCCGGAAGCGTCGATCAGATCCGCCGCGTCATAGCCGACGGCGTCGGTCAGCGCGACTCCGACGCCGATCACGGGCGTGATCGGCGCCCCGCTCGCGACCAGATCGTCTAGCACCCGCTGCCGCACCCGGGCCGCCACCGTGCGCGCGTCCGAAGCCGAGGCGACCGGCAAGGCGACCAGCAGGCCGTTGCGACCCTCCTCCCCCACCAGCGCCAGCAGCGGAGCAGCGGCCGGCAGGCTGGCCCGCCAGGTCTGCGTCAGGGTGGCGGCCACCGGGGATCCGAAGGCGGTGGCAATTCGTGGCAACTCCTCCATCCGCAGCGCGATCACCGCGATCCGGTCACCGTGGCGCGCACCCCGGGCAGCGGCGCCCGCGAGCATCGCCTCGAAGGAACTCGGGTCGAGCAGCCCTTCGGTCGTGATCTCCAGGGTGGCGGCCCGCCCGCGTCCCCGCAGGGTGGACTCGGTGGCGCGCAGCACCGACATCGCGACCAGCGTGGCCATCGTGAACACGATCGACAAAATGGACGTGTTCGTCGTCCCGAACCACCGCCCGAACTCAGGCGAGTCTCCGCCGAGCAGGTGGAAGGCCACGAGACGGGCGATGTAGTACACCGAGGCCGCTCCCAGCACCAACGAGATCGCCATCACCACGGATTGCCGGCCGAGCACTCCGCGCCGGGCCTCGACCGCACCGAGGCCGGTGAAGGCCGCGATCCCCGCGAACATCAGCGACGCGCCGGCCCAGGCCCCGCCGGTCGGGCCCGCGAGCAGCGCGGCGACCACCCCTGCGAGGGCCGTCACGGCGACGATGGCGCCGGGGATCCGGACGGAGTGGTCGTTGAACCGACGACAGCCCAGCCACAGGCAGCCGGTGCCCAGGATGAAGCAGCCGTTGCCGATGGCGACGGCGACCCACAGCCCGGCCGGGTCGAGCGCCCAGGCCAGGTAACTCAGGGTGGTCATGGTGCCGGCGAGGAAGGCGGCCGTCCAGATCCGCGCGGCGGGGCTGGTCCGATGGGTCAGGGTCTCGGTCAGATAGAGCACTCCGGCGGTGACCATCACCACGGCGGTCGCCAGGCTCATCGTGGTCAGATCCAGGGTCATCGGCCCTCCGCTTTCGGGTTGACGGCGGGCAGCCGGACCAGGAAGGCCGCGCCTTCGCCGAGGCTGCTGCGGACGGTGATCTCGCCGCCGTGGGCGCGCACGATGTCCCGGGTGATCGCCAGCCCCAGCCCGTTGCCGTGGATGGCGCTGCCGCGCACCGCGTCNNTCGCGGACGACGATCCAGCTCTGCTGGCCGTCGCTGGTGCACCCCACCTCGATCAGGCCGCCTTCCTCGGCGTACTTGATGGCATTCCCGATCAGGTTGTCGACGACCTGGCGGATCCGCTGGGCGTCGGCCCAGGCCTCGGCCGGTTCGACGCCGGTGGTGTCGATCGTCATCCGCCGTTGCGAGGCGCGCGGCAGCGCGTCCTCGACCGCCGCCCGCACCACGGTGCTGAGGTCCACCGGAACCGGGTCGATGGCGGGCGTGGCGCCGCCGCGCGTCGCCGCGGCCGTCGTCAGGATGTCGGCGACCAGGCTGAGGAGCCGTTCGGCGCCACGCTCGGCGACCTCGAGTCGCCGCCGCGTCCCCGGGGTGAGCGACTCGTCGTCCAGGGCGAGCTCGAGATAGCCCAGGATCGAGGTCAGCGGAGTGCGCAGCTCGTGGGACACCGAGGCGATCAGATCCTCCCGGGCGCGCAGCGCGAGCCGCTCTGCGGTCACGTCCTGGACCACCACGATCGAGCCGGCGTCCTCGCCGCGAGCGTCGCGAATCCGGCGGGCCGAGGCCTTGAGCGCTCTTCGGTCCGATCCGGCGAGGCCCAGCCACATCAGTTCGGAGTCATAGGTCTCGCCCCGCTGCGCGCGTGCCACCGGCCGCTCGGCCTCCGGGAGGGGGGTGAGCCCGTCGGCGGCATGGACGACCCCGGTGCGCGCATAGAGACGCAGCAGCCGGGAGTACGCCTCGTTGGAGAACTCGAGCTCACCGGCCGGGCCGAACCGGACGACCCCGAAGTCGACCGCGTCGAGCACGTCGGTGACCAGCTCCTGTTGGCGCCGGGCCTGCTCAGTGCTCTGTCGCAGTGCGAGCGACTGCTTCTCCAGCAGGTCGCGTTGCGCGTCCGTCCGCCGGGCCATCAGATACGAGAAGAAGGTGAGCCCGGCCAGGAACAGCGGGAAGAACAGCAGCGACAGGGTCGGCTGCTGCAGCGGGTCAAGGAGGCTGGTGACGATATAGGCGAGACCGGCGACCACTGCGGTCGGGATGGCGCCGGCCGTCCCGTACGACCAAGTCATCCCGATCACCGGGACCATCCACATCAGCGCGAACCCGGAGACCGGGGCTCCGACCCGCAGGAAGCCGACCATCGCGATGTCGAGTGCCACCAGTCCGATGGTCACCAGCCCGACCAGTCGCTCGACCGGAAGCGCCACCGAGATGGTGAGCGTGACGAACCCCAGCGCCGCGCCCAGCAGAACCATGGACGGATAGCGGTCCTGCCCGATGAGCAGCACCAGAAGCGCCCCGAAGATCACGATCGGGGTGAGGATCAGCTGAACCAGCAGGGTGATCCGGGCGCGGCCAACCTCGGCCAGGCGCGGGGGCGCTGACTGCCCGACAAGTCCCATGGCCCGACAGTAGCCGCTCTGCTCCGGTCAGCGCAGGAACAGGGCCCGCANNCATCACGAACCACTGCACGGGTTCGGGGAAGACGGTGATCGGGAAGAGCGTGGCCGAGAACATGAACATCGGCAGCAGCGCGATGTTGATCCAGTCCATCTGCTGGAAGGTGTTGAAGTAGCTGGTCACCGCCATCCCCAAGGCGGCGAAGCCCAGCGCGATCAGCAGCGCCACCGGGATCATCGCCAGCGCCCACCACGAGGTCGCCAGGCCCATGATCGCGATCACCGCGGTGAACCCGAGGGCGTACAGGAAGCCGCGGAACAGCGCCATGAAGATCTCGCCGATCGCGACGTCCAGCGGACCCATCGAGGTGGCCAGCATCCCCTGGTACAGCTTGGCGAACTTCAGCTTGAAGAAGACGTTCCAGGTGGAGTCGTAGATCGCCCCGTTCATCGCGGACGTGGCCAGCAGCGCCGGTGCGATGAACGCCGCGTACGGGATCGGACGTCCGCCCGGACCGGTGACGTCCCCGATCAGCTGGCCCAGCCCGAACCCCATCGCGAGCAGGTAGAAGACCGGCTCGAAGAAGCCGGAGAGGATGACGATCCAGTTCTGGTTGCGGATCACCCGGAAGCCGCGCTCGATGATCGCCCGCGCGTTCCCCGACGAGTTGGCGGCGACCCACCCCGTCACGCTCATGTCGCCAGCCTCCGGGTGAAGAACCGGGCCGCGAGCACCGTCCCGCCGACCGCGTACAGCACCAGGACGCCGAGGTGGACGGCCACCATCCAGCCCGGCACCGGCAGCCCGAAAGCCAGCAGCCGGGCGACCTGGGTGCCGTGCCACATCGGCGAGACCCAGCCGATCCACTGCAGATAGATCGGCATCGACTCCAGCGGGAAGAAGGTGCCCGCGAAGAGGAACATCGGCGCGATGACGAACCGCTGCACCAGCGCGAACTGGTACCCCTCGTTCTCCAGAGTCGCCGCGTAGGCCATCAGCGGGGTGCCCAGCGCCATGCCGGCCAGCGCGGCGACGGCGATCATCGGCCAGGACGCGAGCCCGGCCACCCCGGCGGTCACCAGGATCACCCAGAAGATCGCGGCCTCGGCCAGGAACCGGACGCCCACCGCCACCACTTCGCCGACCGCCACCTGCATGGCGGACGCCGCGGTCGCGGAGCGGGCGAAGTAGAGCTTGCTCCACTTGAACCCGTCCATCACCGGGAAGGTCATCTCGCTGCCGGCCGACATCACGACCGTGCTGACCAGCAGTCCCGGCGCCACGAAGGTGAGGTACGGGACGCCCGCCACCCCGCCGGAGCCGGCGTCCACCAGGGTTCCCAGGCCCACGCCCATCGCGACCAAGTAGAGGACGGGGGTGAGCAGCGAACTGCCGACCGCGGAGGTCCAGTAGGCCTTCATCGAGATCAGCCGCCACTCGGCCTGGTACCACCAGCCCCAGCGCCGCGCCCGTTCGGCCTGCACCGCAGGCGGCAGCGCCCGGCCCGAGTAGGCCAGGGCGTTGCTGTCGACCAGGTCAGTCAATGAGGCTCCGTCCGGTGAGCCGGAGGAAGACGTCCTCCAGCGAGGAGCGGCGCACCAGCGAGGTGATCGGCACCAGCCCGCGGTGACGGACGGCCTCCAGCGCGGCCTCGCCGTCCTCGGTGTACAGCAGGACGCGGTCGGGCAGCGCCTCAAGGCGTCCCAGATCACGCAGTTCGTCGACCAAGGCGCCGTTGCGCTCCGACCCGAACCGCAGCTCGAGCACCTCGCGGGTGGCGTACTGCCGGATGAGCGCGGCCGGGGAGCCTTCGGCGACGATCCGGCCGTGGTCGATGACGATCAGCCGGTCGCAGAGTTGCTCGGCCTCGTCCATGAAGTGGGTGGTGACGATCAGCGTCACGCCCTGCTCCTTGAGCCGGAAGAGCCGATCCCACAGGATGTGCCGGGCCTGCGGGTCGAGCCCGGTTGTGGGTTCGTCCAACAGCAGGACGCGGGGCTCGTTGACCAGCGCGCGGGCGATCGTGAGGCGGCGCTTCATGCCGCCGGAGAGGTTGTCGACCTTCTCGTTCGCCTTCTCGGTGAGCTGCGCGAAGGCCAGCAGCTCGTCCGCCTTCGGGTTCAGATAGGAGTACGGCAGCCCGAAATAGCGGCCGTACATCACCAGGTTCTCCCGCGCCCGCAGCTCGCTGTCGAGGTTGTCGGTCTGCGGGACGACCCCCAGGTTCGACCGCACCTCGGGCCCGTTCACCTCCGGGTCGAGCCCGTTCACCAGCAGCGTCCCCGAGGTGCGCAGGCTGGTCCCCCCGATCATCCGCATGGTGGTGGACTTCCCCGCCCCGTTCGGCCCCAGCAGCCCGAACGACTCCCCCGCCGCCACCTCGAACGAGATCGCGTCGACCGCACGCAGCTCCCCGTACACCTTGGTCAGTTCCCGGGCTTCGATCACAGACACGCGCGCAACCCTACTCGCGCCCAACGACAGGAATGACCGGCGGTTAGGCTGCGGGGGGTGAGCCCTGATCTGCCGTCCACTATCGCGGGGCGGGTGGTGCACGAGATCGTCATCAAGAAGTCGCGGTTCATCGCCACTCTCGTGCCGGTGCGAAGCATCGGAGAGGCGGACGTGGAGATCGCGGCGCTGCGCAAGCAGTACTGGGACGCGCGCCACAACTGCACCGCCCTGATCGTCGGGACGAATGCCGAGCAGCAGCGCTCCAGTGACGACGGGGAGCCCTCCGGCACCGCCGGGCTTCCCATGCTCGAGGTGCTGCGGCAGCGGAAGCTCACCGACCTGGTGGCAGTGGTCGCCCGCTACTTCGGCGGAGTCCTGCTGGGTGCCGGCGGGCTTGTCCGCGCCTACTCGGGCGTGGTCGCCGAGGCCCTCGACCGCGCCCGGCTGGTCCGCCGCGGACTACTCACGGAGGTCACCGTGGACGTTCCGCACGCCGACGCCGGACGCCTCGACAACTGGCTGCGCGACTGGGCCACCGGCCACGACTCCGTCTGGGAAGCACCCAGTTGGACGGCGGTCGCCCGCTTCCAGCTGTTCGTCCCGCCCATCGCGCTCCCCGCTCTCGCCGACGACCTGGCCGCCTTCACCGCCGGGGCCGTCGTCCCCGTCGCAGGCGCCAGCCGGGTGGTCGACGTCCCAGCAAGCTTCAACCGCGCCGCAGTAGGTCCGCGACCAGGGGCAACGACGTGACGCCGTCCGCGACGATGAAATGCCCGGCGTCCGGCACCGTGACGATCTCGGCACCGAGCGCCGCCCCAAGGTCACGGCTGAGCGAGGGCGGGACCAGGTAGTCGTTGTCGGAGAGCACAGCGACCCGGCTGCGGGTGCGAGCTGCGGTGCGCTCCAGATCAGGACGGGTGGCGGTGAACGCCGCCAGCTCGGGCAATTCCGGAGACACCTCGACGAACCCGGAGACGGCGATCAGCGCACCGAGCGCCCAGTCGCCGCCAATACGGTCGAGCGCATGCAGCGCGGTCACCGCCCCCAGACTGTGGCCGACGATCCCGGTCCGCTCGTCCGGCCTGCCGATCGCAGCCACCGCGGTGGCGACCCAAGGTTCCAGCTCCGGCGCGTCAGACTGCGGCAGAGCAGGCACCTCCACTGCGATTCCGGACGCCTCCAGTTCGTCCTTAAGCCAGCCGAACCAGTTGTCCGCGGGATTCGAAAGGTACCCGTGGAGGACGATCACGCGATCCAGTCCCAGAGACATGGCGCGCAGCTTAACAACGCCCGCCGCAGCGAACGCGGAAGCGTGGGCCTGCGCGTGAGTTCCCCCCGCCGTGACGCTTCGCTGCAGGATTGTCGCTGTGACAGGGGTGGTGGGGCCGACTCGCGGGCTCGCTGCAGGATGGCGGTTCTGACGCCCGGATTCTGGCTGGCAACAACCATCCTGCAGCGAAGCACCCCCGCAAGCGTCCTGACCCCTGTCAGAACGACTATCGTGCAGCGAAGCAGGGAGAGCATGGGCTGGACGCCACCCAGTCACTCCGACTGCGCCAGGACGCATTAGGAACGAGCATGGCCCCACCTGAAATCTCTCGTCGACGAGCGATCACTCTCGCCGCCTTCGCGGCGCTCGGCGGGGCGCTCGCGCCCGGTGCGCTGCGACTCCTGAGCACATCTACCTTGTTGCCGGCGGGCTTCGCCCCGCCTGGCTTCCGCTTCCTCGACGCAGTCGAGTTCGGCATCCGCATGGCCATCCCCGATGACCTCGTCAGCTACCGGCCCTGGGATCTGCTGGAAGAGGACGGGATGCTCTCCGCCGCCCAGCAGCTCGCGAGCCGGAGCCCCGTCGGAGTCGATGAGTACCTGGACGACCAGTTGAACAGCACCGAGATCATTGCGGTCGCGGAGGACGGCACCAGTGTCAACGTGATGCGGATCTCGTCCGACAGCGTTCCGAGCGCCGAAGCCCTCGCCGACGAAGTCGCTGCAATGCAACTTCAGGACGTGGTCTTCGACCGGATTCCGACGGTCTTTGGGCCGGCGACCACCATGCGCAGCACCGTCACGATGACCGTCCTCGACCAGCAACTCGTCATTCCCGGACACGTGCTCTGGGCTCAGAATCGGTGCGGCGTGTTCAGCGTCCAGCTCACGGCGGAGGATCCAGACGTGGTCGACGCCCTCTACGGCATCCTTCTACGAAGCCTGCAGCCGATCCCATATCCCTAGCGGACGGCCTGCGCCAGCGTCAGCCCGGACGGCGCGAACTCACCTGCTGCCTAGCGAAGGCGGCCACCTCGGCGACGCCGGCCCCGGCCCGCCTGGGGACGATGATCGCCTCCACCTGGCCGATCATCAGGAAGAGGTGTTCCGGGGTCTCCCCGATCCGCTCGATCCGACCCCAATCGACATAGCTGCCGAGGCCCTGCAAATCCTCGTAGACGCGTTCGGCGTCCCAGCGCAGCCAGACCGGGCCGGTTCGCGCCAGGTCTCCGGCGCCGGTCGCACGCTTCAGCTGACCATCGATCGAGCCGTGAATCAAGCGCGGCCACACCAGCCAGATCACCAGCGCGACCGCGGCCGTCACCGGCAGAGAGAGCCACCACGGTTCCAGCGGCAGGGTCGCGATCAGGGTGATGAGCGCGAAAAGAATCGTGTAAATCACCCGCTGCCTGGCTATGACAGCGGCGAATCCCGGGGCGTGGTCGTAGGCGTAGTGATTGAACGCCCGGTAGTCGTCATTGGTCAGGACGTAGTGCAGCATGTCTCTCCCGCTCGTGTGTCCGGGCTCAGCCGACGGCGAGCTTAGTCTGGGCGGCCGCCGCCAGGGCTGCCACTTCAGCACCAGCGCGCCTGGGGACGACCAGCGCCTCCAGATCGCCGAGCATCAGGAACAGGTGCTGGTCGGTCTCCTCGACCCCCTGCAGGCGCGGCCAGCCCACGATCGCCTGACTGTCGGCGGCCGACTCGGTGAGACCGTTCTCGTCCCAGGTAAGGACGGTCGCGCCCAACCGGCCAAGATCACCGGTCCGAGCCATCCGCTTGAGCTGCGCATCAAGCGTCCGCCGGTACAACGAGCTCCACATGAACCACGTTGTCACCGTCACGGCCGCCACCGCGATCACGGTGATCATCAGATTGCGTGTGAGGAGCCAGACGAGCGCCGCCCCGACCCCGAGCGTCACGAAACCGCCCATCCGCTGCGCCCGCACCAGCTGTGCCTGGATCGTAGGGGACGTACGCGCGAGGTGCCTGTTGAACGCGATGTAGTCGTCGTTGGTCAGGTCGTACTCCAGCCGCCCCATCAGCTTCAGCGGCCCTGCCGGTAGCGCAGCGAGTTGGGACGGCAGGCGGCCTCGGTGGCGATCTGCAGGTTGGCGATCTTGCGTTCGTCGCGGAGGCGGTAGAGGTTCGGCACCAGCTTGTCGCGGATGGCGACCGGGTCGATGGTGTTGAGGTAGATCTTCGTGGCGCCCTCGAAGCCGGCCACGGTCGAGATCCGCCACTTCAGCATCACCCGCCACGGCATGGCCAGGTCGGTGTCGATCGGACGGTAGTGCCACTCCTCGTTGCAGGGCACGGCCACCCCGGTAGCGGCGTGCATGGCGTGGATCATGTCGGACATGCCGCGCAGCTCGTCCGGCTCATGCTCCCACGGGTCGCAGTGCTCGGACTTGGAGTAGATCTCGACCGTCGGGTACCGGTGCCCGAACCCCGCGAACGCGATCGCGTGGGAGTTCTCGGCGATCACCAGGTTCTTGTAGGCGGCGTAATTCGCGGCGTGCTCGTTGAAGACATTCGGGTTGGCCCGCAGCCGGGCCATCGCCTGCTCGTGCTGCGTCCCGCGCTCGTCGATCGCGACCAGCTGCTTGTGCAGATGGTCGAAGGACGCCCCCGCCGGCCGCAGCCAGTTCTGGAAGACCGCGACGTAGCGGGCATAGCGGTTCAGCTCGAACAGCCCGCGGGTGGCCTCGGCGGTGTAGGCGATGAAGCGCTCGTGCTCGTCCGGGGTGAGCGTGCCGGACGAAGCCAGCTGGGTGTTGTCGGTCGCCCCGTCCACGAAATGCCGCCGCGCCACGATCACGTCGTGCCCGCCCCCGAAGAAGCCGGACGCCGCTTGCAGCTGGCCGTCCTCGCCGAGGGCGTCGATCTGCTCGTCGGTGCGTCCGCCGGCGCGCAGCTTGGCCCGCACCACGGCGAGGACGTGCGCCCGTCCCGCCTCGGAGGCCAGGTAGGCCTCCTTGCGCTCGCGCACCAAGGTGGGCAGCACGTAGCCGTAGTTCACGTGCCAGTAGTCGTAGGAGAGGATCTCGAAGAGGTTCGGGATCCGCCGGAACTCGGCCACGGTGCTCTCCAGCTCCGCCGCCGGGGTGCGGTAGCGGGTCTCCCAGTTGCCGTCCTCATGCCGGATCACCCGTGACTTCTCCGGCGGGGTGTCGAAGTAGCGGTGCTCGCAGAAGGCGCAGTGGCGGCCGTGCTGGGCGGGGTCGAGCGGCACCGGGTCGGGCAGGTGCACCCCCAGCGGACGGTTGCCCCGTCCGGCCACCGTCCACACCTCGGTGCCGGTGAATGGATTCAACTGTTTGACGGTTCCGTCCGGCAGTTGCGTGATCCAGTCCGGCTCCCGCATCAGTGGCTGCAGCATGACCCTCCCTCGCGTCCGTGCCACCCCCCGGGCAGCGGACTTCTCACAGTAGCGGCGGCATGGAACCGGAACCACCCCTGCTGCGTCAAAGGCCAAGCACTACCAAGAAAGGCTTCCGATGAGCTCACACCCCACGCCCTGCACTCAGGCCAGCGAGATCTTCCAGAACCCTCTCGTCGAAGAGCCCCCGACCGGACGCAACGACCTCGCCGTCCGGCTCGCCGGACGAGCCGTCGAAGTGTGCGAATCCTGCCCGCTGATGGACAAGTGCCTCTACGACGCGGTCGTCGAGCACGACGTCGCCGGAGTCGCCGGCGGCACCACCGCGCTGCAGCGGACGCGGATCCGCCGCCTGCTGGGTGTGAGCGTCGACCGCGAGGATCTCAGCGACTTCGCCGGCACCACCCGCGAGGGCGGACGCCTCACCCACGCCGAGGTCGCCCGCGCCCGCCGCGCCGACCCGGACGCCACCCTGGAGACCATCGCCGAGCGGCTCGGCTGCTCGCTCTCCACCGTCAAGCGCCACCTGCGCCAGGTCCGCGCCGAGGGTGCCCCGGTCGCCTCGGTCCGCGCCGCGAAGCCGTCGCCGAGCGCCGTCCAGGCCGCCCGGCTCACCGTCGTCGGGGATCGCTCCCGCGCTCGCGTTGCCTAGCCTGTCAGAACATCATGGGTGGATCGCGAAGACCTCCACCGTGGTGGTCTGGCCAGTAGCAATGGTCACCTCCTGCGGAGTCGTCTGGCCACCCGGGATGCCCGTGATCAGTGTTCCCGTGAGTTCGTAGGTTCCCGCCGGCAGATCGAGGCTGAACGAACCGTCGCTGGCGGTCTCAGTGGTGTAGGTCTGGCTCGCATTCCCACTGGTCGCGGTGGCGGTCAGCTTCGCCTCGGCCGGATTCGTCTCGGCATTCTTCCCGCCCTTGGTGTACACCACGCCGGTCAACTGACCCACGTCGCTGGAGGCGGCCGGGCTGCACGCGGCCAAGGCGGGCATGAGTATGAGGACGCCCACGGCTGCCATCAGCCAGTGAGCGTGTCGCCGGTGCTTCATTGCGTACCCGCCTCTCTCTTGCGTCATCTTCAGAAAGTCTTCCAGCCCAGCGTGGTTGTGGTGCTGGTTGAACTGATGCTGCTGCACGACGTTACTCGCCGATTGTTGGTCCAGGAGGGTGTGATGCCTCCCGATGGCGACTGGACCGCGATGCCGCTGAACTTCACCGAGGTCGTGTTGGGGAGCTTGTTGCAGGCGCTGGCGTAGTAGACCTCGAGTACACCACCCTGGACCGCCTTCCAGGACGTGATGCCCGTTCCGACCGTGAGCCATGCGCCGGTTCCTGGTGAGGATTGCGTAAACCCAATGGTCCAACTGGCGGAAGTACCACTGCTTCGCGTCATGGTCCCGGTGATCGTTCGACCTGCAGTGGTGGATACAAGCGAGCCAAAGACGGCGCTGCCGGTGCCACTGGGGACGAACCAGTTCGCCATGCGCCAGTAATCGCCTCCACCAGCGGCGCTCACACCCCACTGAAGGACGGGCTGCACGATGCCGCCGCCGCTGCCAGACGGCTCGACTGAGGGGAACAGGAAGACCGTGGCTCCATTCGATGTCGGGTTCGGAGGAACCGTCCACTTCGCCGTGTGGCTGACGATCTGAGAGGACGATGTCCACCAACTGTCAAGCCACCAGCCATCCGTCAACGGCACGGGCGGGGCTGCGGCACTGCCGATGCCCTGATCGGCGACCCTCGGGACCTTGACCATCCCGGAATAGGCACAGGGCGGGATCTTGTCGAGGACGACACCGTTCAGCGCCACCGTGCCGTCCTCTGATACCTCGGCCCCGTCAGGAACCTGGTGGACGCAGGACTTGTACGCCAAGCCCGCGGGTGTGGGAAGCCAGTCGGGGGAGGCGGATGCGACCGCGTAGCTCGGTGGCGGTAAGGGGTCTACCGCGTTCGAGTCATGGTCATCGGCTTGGGCCGGCGCACCCGAGAGGGCGGCAAGCGCCAAGGCGGCCGTTGCCAACGCGGCAACGGAGAGGGGAATGGATTTCTTCATGATCACTCCTCGATGAGTGGTTGGGGTAGGTAGGCGGCGTGCCCATGGGTCATCCCCGTCTTGTTCACAGACTCGTCGTCGCGCGTGCCTGTTAGCTTCACTCAGTTCGGGGCCGAGCCTGGGGGTGCGTCCAATCTCAGAGTTGGTCCACGGACAGTGGCACCTGTCTCAACTGCGATCCCACAGCCTTGACACAGCCCAGTATCCAACCCGTCGCACGGCTACGCAATACTACCTAGCAGAATCGTCCCTGGAGCACCCGCAGATCAGACTCACACCCGGACGAGCGATAGTTCGACGGTGACGAGGTCGCCGACGCCGACTCCGGCAGGCTGTCGAACCGCGCTCTTGAGTGGCAGAAGGTAACCACCGTCGCGCGGGAAGAGCGAGGTGGTGAAGGTGATCCCGGCGATCGTCGCTCGCACCGGGATGACTCCCCAGCCGTAGGTGAAGGCGTTGGCGACGGCCTTGATCTCGTCGCTCTCCGGTTGTGGGATGACCACGTAGTAGAACGGCGCCGGGCCGCGCCACTCGATCACCTCACCGGCGAACTCGAGTTCCATGCCGGAAGTATCCCCCAGCTCACAGCGAATGCCGGGCTGGCTCGGCGCGCGCGTGGATGAGGAAGCGGGTGTCGTTCCTCTGGTCCCGGCGGCACACACCGCCCGGCCAGTGTCAGGCGGCGCGGGCCAGCCGTCCGAACCAGCGATCCAGTTCGATCGCCGTTCCGCCCTGGTCGAACCGGGCGGTCACGTGGTCGGCGGTGGCCTGCACCTCCGGGGCGGCGTCGCCGAGGGCGACCCCGCGTCCGGCCCAGGTCAGCATCTCGACGTCGTTGCGTCCGTCGCCCATGGCGAGGACATCCGCGGCCTGGATCCCCATCGACGTGGCTAGGCCGGCCAGTGCCGAGGCCTTGTTCACCCCGGCCGGGGCGATGTCGAGCCAGGCGCTCCAGCCCACCGAGTAGCTCACCCCGTGCAGCCCGAGACGGGCGGCCAACGCGATGAACGCCTGCTCATCGACTTCGGGGTCGCGCACGACGATGCGGGTGACGTCGCTGCCGGCGAGTTCGTCCACCGAGACCACCTCGATGTCGCCGGTGAGGTCGCCCTCCGGGAACGGCTTGGTGACCCGGTAGCCCTGGCCGACCACCTCGGCGGCCAGCGCGGCCGTCGGGTGCTCCTTGAGCACCTTGTCGATCACCAGGGCAGGGTTGAACGTGACCACCCGGGTCAACTCGAATGGAGGGAACTGCACGCACACCGCGCCGTTGGACGACACCGCCGGCCCGGCGGGCAGCCCTAATTCTTCAAAGACCGGCTGCGTGGCGTGCCAACTGCGTCCGGTCGTCAGGACGACGGGCACTCCCGCGTCCACCACTCGCCGGACGGACCGGCGAACACTCTGCGGCAGCCTTCCCTCGCCGTCGACGAGCGTGCCGTCGATGTCGAGCGCTACCAACTGCGGCCTCCAAGCCGCCTGCGGTCCCCTGACCGCCTTCTCTGTGTTATTCATCTTCGAACCAGGGTACCCGCCGAAGATGACAAGCCGGTGAACAGCTTCGGCCACCACCCCAAGCGTCTGTGATCGAGCTGGTGAGATCCCGGATCGGAGCCCGGGATGACGGTGGTTAAGTACCAGCGGCACGCTCCACCCGCATCACCCCGCCGGTCATCCTCGCGTAGGCGGGGATCTCTCGGGTTCGCCGAGATTCCCGCCTTCGCGGGAATGACGGAGATGTCAGGCGGGCGGCGTCAGGAGTTCGCGTCCACCCAGATAGGGGCGCAGGGCCTCGGGGACGTAGACCGAGCCGTCGGCCTGCTGGTGGTTTTCCAGCAGCATGATGATCGGGCGGGCCATCGAGCACAGGGTGCCGTTCAGGGTCGCGACCGAGCGGACACCGTCCGCATCCCGCAGCCGGATGTTCAGGCGGCGGGCCTGGAACTCGGTGCAGTTCGAGGTGGAGGTGATCTCGCGGTAACGGCCCTGGCTGGGGACGTAGCCGTAGCAGTCGTACTTGCGGGCGGCCGACAGGCCGAGGTCGCCGGAGGCCACGTCGAGCACCTGGAACGGGATCTCCAGCAGCTTGATGAACTCCTTCTCGAAGTTCAGCAGCTTGTCGTGCCACTCGGCGGCGTCCGCGGGGTCGCAGTAGATGAACATCTCGACCTTGTCGAACCAGTGCACCCGGAAGATGCCCTTGGTGTCCTTGCCGTAGGCACCGGCCTCGCGGCGGTAGCAGGGCGAGAAGGCGACGTACTGACGCGGCAGCGAACCCGCGTCCAGGATCTCGTCGGAGTGGTACGCGGCCAGCGCGACCTCGCTGGTGCCGACCAGGTAGAGATCGTCGCGTTCCAGGTAGTAGACGTCGGCGGCGGCCTGGCCCAGGAAGCCGGTGCCCTCCATGGCGGACGGACGCACCAGCGCCGGCGGGATCATCGGAGTGAAGCCCCACTCGGCGGCCTTGGCCATCGCCAGGTTGAGCAGCGCGAACTCCAGCTGCGCACCGATGCCGGTGAGGAAGTAGAACCGCGAACCCGAGACCTTCGCGCCCCGCTCCATGTCGATGGCGCGCAGGCCCTCGGCGATCTCGATGTGGTCCTTGGGCTCGAAGCCCTCAGCGGCGAAGTCGCGGGGGGCGCCGATGGTCTCCAGCACGTAGAGGTCGTCCTCGCCGCCCGTGGGCACGCCGTCGATCACCAGGTTGGGCAGTTGCAGCATCAGTTCGTCGAAGGTGTTCTTGGCCGCCTCCGCGTCCGCGACCGCGTCCTTCACTGCCTGGGCGAGCTCCTTCGTCCGAGCGAGCAAGGCCGGCTTCTCCTCCGCCGATGCCCGAGGCACCTGCCGGGAGAGTTCCTTCTGCTCGGCCCGCATCGCCTCGGAGGCCGCGATCTGCTGCCGGCGCCGTTCGTCCGCTGCGGTCAGGTCGTCCACCAGGTCGACGGACTCCCCACGCGCCGCCTGCGAACGGCGAATGCGGTCGGGGTCGGTGCGCAGCAGCTTGGGATCAATCACAATCCGACAGCCTACCGGCCGACCCACCCCGAGCTCCGCCGCCCTCCGGCTCCGGTCGTCCACCCTCGTTGAGGGCCTGCCTTGACGCCGAGGGCCTCCACCGAGACACAGGCGCTCGACGACAAGGGAGGCCCTCAATGGGAGGGAGCCGCGGGAAACCGAGGGGGTCGGACGAGTCGGCGCTGCTGTGGGCAGATCCGCTGCCGGCAGCGGGGGCTTCGGGACGAGCCGCCCGGCGGGCAGGCTCGACGCATGACCGAGACCGAACCTCTGCTCAAGCTCGACCACCATCTGCACGACCGGCTGTTCGAGCAGCGCACCATCGTGCTGAGCGGGCCCTTGGCAGACGAGAACACGCTGCGGCTGTGCAGCGCGCTGCTCGTCCTGGCCGGGGACGACCCGGCGGCCGACATCCGGCTGCTGATCAACTCCCCGGGCGGATCCGTCCCCGGCATGCTCGCGATCCGCGACTGCATGCGCACCATCCCCAACGACGTCAGCACCGTCAACCTGGGCATGGCCTACAGCGCCGGCCAGTTCCTGCTCTCCTCGGGCGCCAAGGGCAAGCGGTACACCATGCCGAACGGACGGGTGCTGCTGCACCAGGGGTCGGCCGGCATCGGCGGCACGGCGATGGACATCGCGATCCAGGCCGACGACCTGCGGAACACCCGCGACACCGTGCTGGCCTGCATCGCCGAGGACACCGGCCAGCCCCTGCAGCAGATCGAGGCCGACTCCCGGCGGGACCGCTGGTTCAGCGCCGCCGAAGCGCTCGACTACGGCTTCGTGGACGCCATCGTCGAAGGTCCCGAGCTGTTCCCGGCGCCCCGCCGCATCGGGCTGGGGGTGCGATGAGCAGCTACGCGATCCCCTACGTCACCACCCGCACCGACCGAGGCGAGCGGACGGTCGACATCTACAGCCGCCTGCTGGCGGACCGGATCGTCTACCTCGGCACGCAGATCGACGACGGCGTCGCCAATGTCGTCATCGCTCAACTGCTGCACCTGGCCAGCGAGAATTCCGAGACGCCGATCTCGCTGTACCTGAACTCCCCCGGCGGCTCGATCCCGGCGACGCTGGCGATCTACGACGCGATGCAGTTCGTCCGTCCCCGGGTGGAGACCACCTGCGTGGGCCAGGCGGCGGCGACCGCCGCGCTATTGCTGGCCGGTGGCGCGCCGGGCGGACGCCAGATCCTGCCGCACGGACGGGTGGTGATGCACGCCCCGGCCGCCGAGGGACGGGGCGCGATCCCCGACCTGATCCTGGAGGCGGACGAGGTCGCGCGGGTGCGCGCGCTGCAGGAGCAACTCCTCGCCCAGCACACCGGACGCACCCCCGAACAGATCCGTGCCGACCTGGAGCGCGACCTGATCCTCACCCCCGCCGAGGCCGTCCGGTTCGGGGTGGTCGACCGGGTGCTCCAAGTTGAGGAACCACCGATCAACGACCCTTCGACGCCTTCGACAGGATCAGAGTGAACCGAACTCACTGAGGCCGGCGTTCTCGGAGGTCCTGCAGCGGAAAGCTCAGGCGGCCAGGCAGACCGGCCCGCGGACTGAGCCCGTCCGGAGCCGCAGGCTGGTGCGTCGCGTGAGTTCGGCGACCGACAGGTCAAGGGCGCCGGCGATCGCCGCCAGGAACTCCGAGGAGGGTTCCTTCAGGCCACGTTCGAGTTCGGAGAGGTACTGCGGCGAGACCCCGGCCCGTCCGGCGACGTCGACCAGCCGGTCGGCGCGCTCCAGGCGTTCCTCCCGCAACTGCTCGCCCAGGGTGTGCCGCCACAGCGGTTCCACCGGCGCAGGCGTGCGTTCCGGCCGCAGCGGTACGACGTCTCCCATGCCGACACGCTACCCCGACCGTCAACAGTCGCTACCCGATGCGGCTGGAACTTACTGCCAAATAGCGGCTCTGCGCGACAAATACGTCGGCCAGGGCCGCTATATGGCAGCAAGTGCACACCGGTTTACGGGCGGCGGGCCGTCAGTCGTCCTCGGGGTTGACCAGGGAGGTGTACCAGTCGCGGGCCTCGGCGAAGTCGGGGTCGGTGAAGCCCCAGCCGACCTTGGGACGGATGCCGTCCGCGCGCGGGTACGAGCCCAGGAAGACGACATCCTCGCAGATTCGGTGCAGGCCGAGCAGGGCCTCGGCCAGGCGCGGGTCGCGCATGTGGCCCTCGGCGTCGATCGAGAAGCAGTAGTTGCCGAGCCCGGTCTTGGTGGGACGGGATTCGATCCGGCTCAGGCTCACGCCCCGGCTGGCGAACTGCTCGAGGATCTCCAGCAGGGCGCCCGCACGGTCGGCGTGCATGTAGGCGACCAGGGTGGTCTTGTCGGCCCCGGACGGCACCGGCGGCGGGGCAGGCTTCGAGACCAGGACGAACCGGGTGACGGCGTTCGGGTTGTCGGCGATCCCCGTGGCCAGCGCGGTCAGCCCGTACATGGCGCCGGCCACCGCCGCCGACACCGCTGCGTCGTACTTCGAGGTGGGGTCGGAGACCTCCTCGGCGGCCGCGGCCGTTGAGCCACCTTCGGTCACGGCCGCCAACGGGACGTTCGCCGCCAGCCACTCCCGCACCTGCGCGGCGGCGTGCGGGTGGGTGAGCACGCGCCGGACGTCGCCCAGCTCCGTCCCGGGTCGGGCGAAGAGGGTGAACTGCACCGGCAGGATCACCTCGCGGACGATCATCAGCCGGCGATGGCCGTTGGCCAGATTGTCCAGGGTGACGGTGACGCCGCCCTCGACCGAGTTCTCGATCGGCACCAGGGCGGCCTCGATCGCGCCGGAGCGCACCGCGTCCAGCGCCTGACCGACGGTGGCGTACGGGATCGCGTCCTCGTCGGTGAAGGTCTGCAGGGCCTGATGGGTGAAGGTTCCCGCAGGTCCGAAGTATCCGAGCACGGCCCCAAGGTTAGTGGCCTGAGCCCTAGAGTGCGCTCATGCGATGGGGTAGGCGGCCGAGGCTCGAGCTGGTGATCTTCTTTCTGGCAGCCTCGACCGAGTCCGTCCGGCAGTGGGCGACCGCGCGCCAGACGCCCGGCTGGGTGCAGGAACTGCCGGGCGGGTGGACGCTGTTCCGGACGGTGACGGTCAACGGGCGACTGGTCGCGACCAGCCTGCGGCCCGAAGAGGTGCTGGTGGAGTGGTCGGCCCGGGCCGAGGCGTACCTGATCGAGGAGGACGTCCTCAGCGGGGTCCGCGCCGACGAGGCTTACGTCCTGCCCGACGACCTCGAGGCGGCGCCCTGGGAGGCGGACGACGACCGTCCACGCCATGGGCTGGTGGCCGCCCGCGGGGATCGCCTGGTCGATCTCACGCTCTTCGCTACCGGTGCCGGCGAGGCGCAGTCGGGGGTGCTCCGCGACGGCTGGACGCTGGTGCCGCACGACCATCCGGGGCTGGTGTGCGAAGCGTTGTGCGTCGACGACTCCACCTCCGCGATCGGGCTGCTGACCGAGGGGGACGAGCTGACCCTCTGGCTGGCGTCCGACGGCGAGGTCGTGGCGTCCTGGGACTGGTCAGTCGTAGGTTCGGTGGTCGCCACCGACCGGCTGCCGCTGGGCGAGATCGGGGCGGCCGCGCTGGAGGGCATCGACCCACCCCGGCTCGGAGTGTCGCCGTTCGTCGAGCATGGCTTCGCGGTCGCCTCCGTGGAAGCGCTCGGCCGGGTGCTGGCGACCCAAGGCGCCGCCGACGACATCGTCCCGGTCCTGACCTCCGCTCTCGGTCTGCCGGACGCTGCCCGCGCCCACCTGCTCGGATGGGCTGACCTGGCCGACGATCCGGACGCCGTGACGGCGCAGCCGGCCAAGTCGACCGCAGCGGCCATCGGCAGCGCCGTGCTCGGTCAGGGACGCGCCGACGCGCTGGCAAGATCACCTCTTCGACGGCTCTTCGGTGCGGTCGTCGGGGCGGCGTTCATCGTCGTCATGGCGCTGCTCGCCGTGCTGCTGGTGCCCGAGTATCTCGATGGGTCGCTGCGCTGGTCGTGGTGGGACGCCGTGCCGCTCCTCATCGCCCTCGCCGCGCTTCCGGTTGCGGCCCTGGCGGTATGGAACTGGTGGAAGCTGCGCGGCGCCGGCCAAAGCGGCCAAGCGACGCCCCGGCGCGAGTCTGACCTTCCAGCGATCGACAGGTGGCTGAACCGGCGCGGCCCGGGCACAGCGCTCTGGCTTGTCTTCGCGGTGGCGCTCGCGGCGATCGGCGTCCTGGAATGGCAGGACACCGGCTCGCTGCGGGCGCATGGCGTCCAGACCACCGCGACGGTCCTGTCGGTGACCGAGGACGCCGTCGAGCTGGAGTTCCAGCTGCCGGACGGGCAGCTGACCACGGTCAGCGTGGAACCGCCGGACGAGTTCAAGCCGGGCGACCTGGTCGCGGTCGTCTACGATCCGGCCGACCCCGGGCACGTCCGACTGGCTGAGGTGGTGCACGACGATCTGATCTACATCTTTCTCGGCATCGGGGCGGCGGTCAGCCTGACGCTCGCCGCGTTGACCTGGTGGCGGGTCATCGACGTTCAGAAGCTGACGGACTGGCAGTACTGAGGTCAGCCGCCCACGGACACGAACGGCCCTGACGCGGTGTCGCTGACGAGTTCAAGGTAGGGGCGCTCCTCGGGCAGGTGGTCGGTGCGGTACAGGGTGCCGGCGCCCTGCAGGGCGTCCACCAGGGTCTGTCTCGGGACGGCGGTGGCGACGGTTGAGCCGTGGACGCCGGGGAGGGTCGACATCACTGAGACCAGCGGTGGGGAGCCTGCCGGCCGCGTCGTCCACAGGCCGTGCAGGCTGATCGGGGTGGCGTTGCGGCTGCCATGGTGGCCGACCTTGTAGAGGTCGACGCGAGTCAGCTTGTCGCGCAGGCTGCGGTTGGCCGCCAGGCGTCCGAGGGTGTAGCGCCAGTTCTCGATCTGGGCGTCGCCTGGGAACAGCAGCCGCAGGTTCCCGACCTCCAGCAGCAGGATCAGGCTGGTGTTGTTGAGCGCGTCGTCGAGGGCGCGGATCAACCGCAGCATCGACTGGGTGCGGTGGCTGCGCAACCGCTCGATCAGCCACCGCGCCGGACCGGGCGGCACCTCGGACGCCACGTCGGGGCCGAGCTGGGCGCCGCCCGGGGCGAGCGGCGCGGCGGGCAGCGCGAGCATCGCCTGGCGGAGGCAGAACATCCAGTACTCGGGGTCGCGGGAGGCCTGCTTCGACACCCCGGGAGCCTGCTGGAGCGTCGGCGGGCCGAGCACGGTGACCCGCAGCCCTGGCACGACGGACGCCAGCGCCAGCCGGCTCCCCGCGCGCAGGTACCGCCCGCGGCCTTCCGCGGCGAGTGCGTCGAGGGCCTCGACGGCGGCGCGGTTGGGCAGCTGCTCCTGCGCCGCGGCGGCGAGCTCCCGCATGGCGGCCGACCGTCCGGTGGCGATGCCGGCCAGCACCTCGACCATCTGCTGGGCGTCGCGCAGCCCGGCGGCGAAGGCCCGCTGCGGCTCGTCTGCGGCGACCGCGAGGGCGGCGTCGGTGAGGCTGGGGTCCTCCGTCCAGGGACGCAGGACGAGCTTGGGCTTGAGGGACGCGAGGATCGGCGACGACTTCTTGTCGCCGAACCCGGAGAGGTGGTCGCGGTGGCGGTGGCTGATGACCAGGACGTCGAGCTGTCCGCCGGTGTGCTGCCGGATCAGCTCCGCGACGCCGACGAGACCGTCCTTCTGGAAGGCCGACGGCCGGGTGGTGCCGCAGTCGAAGAGGAGGTGCCGTTCGGTGCGGCCGTCCGCGTCCGGCTTGGGGTACTCGAGGGTGAGCAGGGTCGCGTCGCCGAACCCGACCCGGTACATCCGCACCCGCGCCCGCACGGGCGCCGCGGGGCTCACCACGCCTCCCCGTCCGAGCCGCCGCCGTGCAGGTCGGCGAACGCCTGGCCGCGCGCCGACGGGTAGGAGAACCCGAGCCGCAGCCGGGTGTCGTACAGGCCGGCCTGGTGCAGGTACTCGATCCGGCGGTGCTGACGGTCCCAGTCGTCCAGCCGCTTGACGACGTGCAGCTTCGCCCGTCCGAACTGGTCGAAGACGAGGGTTCCACCGCCGAAGACCTGCAGTCGCGTGCCGGGCTCGATCCCGGCAGGCAGCGGGCGGCCGGAGCGGGCCTCGAACTCGGCGACGGTCAGCTCGTCCAACTGGACGTAGTTGGCCACCGACTCGACCACCACCAGACCGTCCGGCCCCACCCGCTGACTAGGCCGGACGGCTTCCACGTGGGTGTAGAGGCTGGTGTCGACGCCCAGCTGGTCAGCGTTCTGCCAGAGGAAGCGGAAGACCTCGTCCGGGTCGGTCCGCATCGCCGAGAAGTTCAGGTTCTCGTACCGCAGCCGGATGTTCCGCTCAGCGAGGTCGACGGCCGTTCCGGACGGGACGACGATGCCGGCCGCCGCGAACCCGTCGACCAGCTTGGCGCGGTAGGCCATGCCGTCGTCCGGCGCGACCTCCCGGTCGGCGAGCGCCGTCGCCTGGACGAAGTCGCCGAACTCGAACTCCACCGGCGGCAGGTAGTCGAGCCCGCGGATTGCCATGTTCAGCAGGTGCCCGGCGGCCTTGGCGCCCTCCTCGGCGGCGCGCGCCCGGTCGATCCGGCCGGGGAGCCGCTCCGACCCCGGGGAGAGCAGCGGCTGCAGCCGGGTGACCCAGATGTCGATCAGGACGTCCAGCATCACCGAGACCAGCACCTCGCCCCGCTTGTGCGGCTCGCGGTAGGCCGATAGGGACACCCAGTTCGGCGGCGGCGGCTCCATGGCCGAGCGCCGCAGCGCGCCGTGCCCGCCGGTGAGCGCGATGCCGAGCTGCTCGCCGACGCTGGTGAGGACGTTGCCGCGCAGCCGTTCGGCGGTGACGAGGCGTCGGTCGATCCGGCCGTCGGCGTCCGCGGGGCCGAGGCAGGCCGCTACCACCGGACGCAGCGAGAAGACGGACAGCAGCGCGACCACGTCCGCGAAGCCTTCGTGGAAGGCCGCCTGATCGGGCAGGCCGGGGCCGAGGAAGCGGCGGCGCAGGCCGTCCAGCACGGCGTGGGTGGTCTCGTGGGCGACCACGTCGTGGGAGAGGCAGGTGTAGATCGCGTGGTCGCCGGGCTGCGGCACGTAGCCGAAGAGCAGGGCGCGATCGTCTGCGGAGTAGTAGGCGTTCGCCTCGCTGAAGGCGTGCGGCACCAGGTACAGCTGATGGGCGGCGAAGGCCCAGGGCAGCCGGCGTCCCAGGGCGGTCTCGAAGGCGGCGAGGGTGCGGGCAGCGACGGCGTAGACCTGCTGGGCGTGGAAGCGGACGTCGGTCAGCAGCTCCTCGTCGGTGGCGGTGGCGAAGAGGTCGCTGTCCGAGGGCAGGTCGGCCGGGGGTTGCAGCACGCCGGTCGAGGCGTCGAAGTCGACCACCTGGAAGCGTGAGTTCGTGGGGCCGGGGGTGAGCGGCGCCCACGGCACGGAGGCGTTGGCGGTGAGGATCTTCCCGGTCTCGTCGGCGATCGCGGGATCCTGGCCGATCACCCGCAGTGCGACGACCGTGGGCAGCGGGCCGGCGATCGAGGTGGCGCCGGGATCGGCCGGCTGCAGTTCGTCGTGGTCATTCGGGGCGGCCGCGGCCATACCTCACAGTAGCCAGGCGGGCGATCCGCGCCAAGAGTCCATCGTTCGGGATTCCCGCCTTCGCGGGAATGACGGAGAGGGGCGGGAATGACGGAGAGGGCAGGAATGACGGGGGCGGGAAGAACGCAGGCCCTCGCGATCACTCGTGGGGCACCAGCCGCCGGTCGCGGAGCAATTCGACGCGCGCCCGCAGACCGTGCAGGTTCGGCAACTCGTGGCCCTCCCGCCACCACCAGCGGACGATCAGGACGAGCACCAGGATCTGAGCGGCAGCGCACAGGCCGTAGCGGATCCCGTCCCCGATCGCGACGATCGCGGGGTCGAACTGCACTGACCGGCCGGTGACGTAGGCCAGCGACAGCCACATGCCGCGCCACATCAGCAGCGGCTCCAGTCTGGACGCGGCCAGCAGGCCGAGCGGCACCCAGGCGATCAGGTCGTACCAGCTCAGCGTGTAGGGGGAGGTCACCAGCCAGGCCGTGCTGAGGATGGCGGCCGTGCGGGTTGCGATGGTGAGCGGGTCGCGCTGCGGGCTGAGGTTGGCCGGGAGCCCGGGGACGGCCTGCCAGGGCAGCACCCGCGACAGCATCCAGGCGATCGCGATCATGCCGGCCCAGCCCAGCCAGCCGATGATCGAACGGGCCATCCAGTCCGGCATGACGAACGACAGCAGGCCCTGGACGGGCGGCGCCCAGGAGCCGGCCGAGATGTAGCCGGTGTTGCGTCCCGCCGCCAGCAGCGCCTTGGGGACGACCAGGCCGTAGGCGATCGCCAGCGGGATCACAGCGCCGACGCCCAGCAGGATCAGCTTCCGCGGCTCGCGCCGGTAGCCCCACATCATGGCCAGGCCGTAGAAGACCAGCGACACCTTGATGGTGCCGGCCAGGCCGATCCCGATGCCGGCCAGCAGCGGGCTGCGGCGCATGAACCACAGCCCCACGATCGCGAACACCAGGGTGAACGCCTCGTTGTGGGCGCCGGCCACGACCGACCAGATCATGATCGGGTTGAGGACGGTGAACAGCACCGCGCGGGTCTGGACGGCGTGGTCGCCGCGGGCCATCCGGTAGACCAGCAGGCCGATCGCGATGAACGGCAGCACGCACAGCACCTGCAGCCAGAAGACGATGTCGTGCATGCTCTCGCCGCCCAGCGCGGCCGCCAGCCACTGACTGCCGGAGGCCAGCGGGCCGTAGACGGACGGGGTGTCCTGCCAGGGCCGCTCGGTGACGATCAGGACGGGGTCGTACTCGGCCCGGAAGATCTCGGCCGGGGTGATGTCGTAAGGGTCGAGGCCGAGCACCTGCAGGCGTCCGTAGGCGGCGTACATCAGGACGTCAGCTGATGTCAGCGGCAGGACGAGAGCCGTGAGCGTGCTCAGCCCGATGCCCAGCCAGAGCAGCCTGCGGTTGTCCGGACGCCAGCCCTCGGCGACCGCCCGCCAGGCGATCCACAGCCCGATCGTCCCGGCGACCAGGCCCAGCCAGAGCAGGATCACCGCCACCCACTCGTTGGGCGTGCCGGCGCTGGGCGGCAGGTACCAGGGCGGCAGCCAGGAGGTGTGCTCGCCCAGATCGAGGGCGACCGCGCTCGACCCGGCGAAGCCGACCGCGATCGTGGTGGCGGCACTGGCGGCGATCAGCGCCACGCCCAGCCTGTGGTTCCGCGTCCACGCCGCAGCGAGCAGGCGCGTGAACGCCGACTGCAGGGCCGTGAGCATGGAACTCCTGTGATCATGTGCGGGGGTGCCGTTCCTCCCAAGGCTAGCCGCCCGTCGGCGTGGCACCAGACACCGGTCACCAGCTATGCCGAACCGTTACCTGAGGTCGGCAACCGCCTACTTGAGCAGGCGGGAAAGACGCCGGTCGGCCAACGGCTTGCCGCCGGTCTGGCAGGTGGGGCAGTACTGCAGCGACGAATCCGCGAACGAGACCTCGGCGACGGTGTCGCCGCAGACGGCGCAGGGCTGGCCGGTGCGGCCGTGGACGCGCATCGCGGCGCGCTTGCCGTCCTTGAGGTCTTTTGCCGCGGAGCCCCGGGCGCGGTCGACGGCGGCGGTCAGCTCGCCGCGAAGCGCCTCGTAGAGGGTGGCGCGCTCGGCGTCGTCCAGGCCGTTGGCCGGTTTGAACGGGCTGAGCCGGGCGGCGTGCAGGATCTCGTCGGAGTAGGCGTTGCCGATGCCGGCGATCCGGCGCTGGTCGCGCAGCACGCCTTTGAGCTGAGAGCGTCCGGCCTTGTCGAGGATGCCGTTGAAGACCTCAGGCGTGAAGGCCTCGTCGAGCGGCTCGGGGCCGAGGGTGACAATGCCGGGCACCTCGTCCAGCCGCGAGACCAGGTAGAGCGCAAGGCGTTTCTGGGTGCCGGCCTCGGTCAGGTCAAAGCCGCTGTCGTCCTCCAGCCGCAGCCGGAAGGCGAGCGGGCCGCGTCCCGGACGAGCGGGGGCGGCGGGCACCTTGTCCTTCCAGACCAGCCAGCCGGCCCGGGCGAGGTGGAAGACCAGCCAGAGACCGCCGACCTCCAGGCCGATGAACTTGCCGCGCCGGGTGGTCTGCTCGATCTCCAGGCCGTGCAGCGCGCTGAGCGGCAACTGGAAGGTTTTCAGACAGGCGAAGGCGAGCAGCTGGGTGTCGGCCACGACCTTGCCGACGCAGCGCTCGTCGAGAAAGTCGCGCAGGGCCTCGACCTCGGGCAGTTCCGGCATGGAGTCACCCTATGTCGGCCAAGGCGGCTCGGGTAGTCCGAGGGCCTCCTCCAGCAGGGCGAGGTACTCGTCGCGGTCGATCTCGATCACGCCCAGGGTTGTCAGGTGCGGGGTCTGCCACTGGACGTCGATCACCCGGGCCTCGGCGTAGTCGTCCGCCAGCACCTCGGCCAGCGCCAGCAGCGCGACCTTGGACGCGTCCCGTCCGTGCACTGGGTCGTGGAACATCGACTCGCCGGCGAACAGCCCGCCCTGGCTCACGCCGTACAGCCCACCCACCAGGCGGCCGGTGTCGTCCCAGGTCTCGACCGAATGGACGTGGCCCGCGTCGTGCAGCTCGGAGTAGACCCGGACGATGTCGTCGTCGATCCAGCCGTTCGGACGAGCTGGGTCGGCGCACCCGGCCAGCACCTGCTCGAAGGCCTGGTCGACGGTGGTGGTGTAGCGGCGCGCCGCCTTCTGCAGCGACCGGGTGACCCGCAGCCCGTCCAGGGTGAGCACCCCGCGGCGCAGCGGCGACCACCACCCCATCTCGCCGAACCCGGAGTCGTGCAGCGGCATCGGGAACACCCCGGCCCGATAGCCCTCCAGCGCCAGCGAGGCGTCGAACTCCTCGGAGAATCCGATCAGATCCTGGGCGGGCCACTCCTCGGGAAGTCCGAAGATCATCGAGCGCCGCATGAGGGGATTGTGCCACCCAGCGCTGACGCAACGCCCACGACGAACGCAACTGCAAAGGTGGCTGGGGTGCACGGCGGAGCGGAGTAAAAGGAAACCTCGACGCAGCCCACCTGAAAGCACGCGGCAGCGTGTCACCCACACGAGCCGAGAGCGGAGCGGAGCCGTGCACCCCAGCCGCCGGACACAGACGCAACCACGGGCACGAAGGCGAATCGGGGAACACTAGGGGTCAGGCCGGGTGCCGATCCATCGGACAGCCTGCGTAGGCTGGTCTGAGTCGGAAGGACGGTTCATGGCCACTGCGGGAGAGATCGGCAAGCAGCTCGTGGCGCGCACGCCCGAGGTTGCGGGCGGGCTGCTGCGGCAGCTCATCGACTTCGGGATCGACGGCAACGACACCTTCCCCGGTGCCCGGATCGCGGCCGGGAAGAAGATGCAGGACCGCGGCGACCGGGAACAGGCGATCGACGCCGTGATCACCTCGCACATCGGGCTGGCCTCGGCGCAAGGCTTCGCCACCAGCGTCGGCGGGCTGCTCATGCTGCCGATCGGGCTGCCCGCCAACCTCGCCGGCATGGCCGTGCTGAGCGTCCGGATGGTCGCCGGGGTCGCTCACCTGCGCGGCTACGACGTCACCGATCGCCGGGTGCGGTCCGCGATCGCGCTGGCCATCCTCGGCGAGGAGGAGATCCGCAAGCTCATGGCCGCCGGCAAGCTGCCCACTACGCCGCTGGCCATCGCCACGGCCCCGGTCTTCGACCCCGAACTGGAGCGGACGATCAGCGAGCGGGTCGCCGGCTGGCTGTCGGGCCGGCTCGGCGGCAAGCATCTGGCGGTGATCGTGCTGCGCCGCATCCCGCTGGTCGGCGGCGGCGTCGGCGCCGCGGTGGACGGCTTCCTCACCTACACCTTGGCCGCCTACGCCAAGCGTGAGTTCGTCCCTCGTCAGCAGCTGCCGCGCTTCAGCCAGCGGTAGCCCGCGTCAGGGTTTGAGTTCGTCGTCCACGTAGCCGGGGGCGGAGGCGATCAGGCCGGCTGCCACCATCGCCGCGGTGGTCGCTATCAGCACCCAGATCGGGATCGTCCAGCCACCGGTGGCGGAGAGCATCAGGCCCACGAGCAGCGGGCCGGTGGCGGCCATCGCGTAGCCGATGGTCTGGCTGAAGCCGGAGAGCCGCGCGGTGACGTGCGGGTCGCGGGTCCGGGCGGTGATGAGCGACAGCGACAGCGGGAAGGCGGCGCCCGACAGCCCCAGCGAGACCGCCCACAGCCAGCTCGCGGTGTTCGGCAGGTAGAGGACGCCGAGGTAGCCCGCCACCAGCAGCACGCCGAGGGCGATCACCACCCACCGCAGGTTCTGGACTCGGGCGACCACCGCCGGCATCACCAGGCCGGTGACGATCCCCAGGCTTGCCAGCAGGGCGACCAGCAGGCCGGCGTCCTCCCGTCCGACCCCGCCGTCGCGGTACATCTGCGCCGCCCAGCCGAACTGGGTGTAGGCGTGCATCGACTGCACCCCGAAGAAGACGCCCAGCGCGACCGCGTGCCGGGAACGCAGCAGGCTCGGCCCACGGGTGTGGGCGCGACTGCCGAGCTTGCGGGAGCCTTCTCGGATCGCGATCGCCAGCATCGGCGCCCCGGCGAGCAGGGCGGCGATCCCCCAGACGGCCAGCGATCCGCGCCAGCCGCCTGGCGCGACCTGCGCCAGCGGCAGCGCCAGCAGGCTGCCCAGCGTGGCGCCGACCGCGATCAGCGATCCGTAGAGCGCCATCATCAACGGAACCTGGTCGGGGAACCGACGCTTGATGTAGGCGGGCAGCAGCACGTTGCCCACAGCCATGCCGGCAAAGGCCAATGCGGTCAGGCCCAGGAAGACCAGCGAGCTGGAGGTCCACGGACGCAGCGCGAGCCCGGCCGCGGTCGCGACCATCCCCCACCACAGGGCGTAGGTGAGCCCGACTCGCATCGCGAGCGCGACCGCGAAGGCGCCGAACAGGGCGAAGCAGGCCCCCGGCATGGCGGCGAGCAGTCCGCCCCAGGTGGCGTCCTGGCCCAGGGTCTCCAGGATCTCGGCGAGCACCGGCCCGATGGCGGTGGCCCCGGGACGCAGGTTGACCGAGATCAGGACGACCGCGGCCACCGCGATCCAGTACCCCCGAGTGCGGACGGGACGCACTCGGTTGACGTCCGTCGTCACCGTCGGTGCTCCCGGGCCACCCGGGCGCCGATCGCGCAGGTCACCTCGTAGCTGATCGTGCCCTGCAGTTCGGCCAGCTCCGCGGCGGTGATCTCCTCGTCCCCGCTGCGTCCGATCAGGACGACCTCGTCGCCCACCGCGAGGGCGGGCTCGGGGCCGAGGTCGATCATGGTCTGGTCCATGCTGACCCGGCCGGCGATCGGGTAGGAGCGGCCGTTCGCGAGCATCCGGCCGCGGCTGGAGAGCGACCGGGAGTAGCCGTCCCCATAGCCGATCGCCACCGTCGCCAGCCAGGTGTCGGCGGGGGCCGTCCAGGTGCGGCCGTAGCCCACCGACTCGCCGGCGCGGACCCGCTTCACGAAGGTCACCGGAGCACGCCATTCCAGGCCCGGCAGCAGCCCGACGGTGCGCGGGGTGTGCGCGTCCGGGTAGCTGCCGTAGGCCATCACGCCGGGCCGCACCAGGTCGAGCCAGCTGTCGGGGTGGGCCAGCACCCCGCCGGAGTTGGCCAAGTGCTTGACGAGCGGCCCGTGCTCGGCCTCGAGGGTGGCGGCGAGTTCGCGGAACCGGGCGATCTCGTCGGCGGTGAAATCCGCGCCCTCGGGGACGTCGGCCACCGGCAGGTGGGACATCACCCCGGCCAGGCCGACGCCGGGAGTCTCGCGGATGAGGGCGGCCAGNNGGACGATCGGGGTCGGCGGACCAGCCCGACCAGGACGGCGGGTACAGCGCCGCGTCGACGCCGAGGCTGGCCAGGGCCAGCAGTTCCTGCGCGGCGGACACCCCGGAGCCGCAGTACACCGCCACCGGCTCCCCCTCGGGCAGGGCCAGCAGCTCACGCAACGCGTCGGGTGTGGGAAGGGTGCCGTCGGCCGACCAGAACGCGCCGACCGGGCGGTTGACCGCGCCGGGGATGTGCCCGCCCTTGGGGTCGATCGGCTCGACCTCGCCGCGGTACCGCTCGGGCGCGCGGACGTCGATCAGCAGGCCGTCGAACTCGGCCACCTCATCGGCGGTCAGCGTGGGGAGGTGACCCGGGGTCAGCGGGCCGACCTGAGTGGGCTCGGCGGGGGCCGGGTCACCGGTCTCCAGGGGGGCGTCGGCGGCCTGCCAGGCGGTGAGCCCGCCGTCGAGCACCCGCACGTCCAGGCCGAGCCAGCGCAGCACCCACCAGGCCCGACCGGCCGCGAAGGTGCGCGGCTCGTCGTAGACCACGATCTCGGCCGACGCGTCGATTCCCAGCGCGGCAAGCCCGGACGCGACCTGTTCCGGGGTCGGCAGGGGGTGCCGTCCTTGCCGCGGGTCGCCGTGCGGACCGGTCAGCACTGCCTCCAGGTCGAGGAACCGCGCCCCGGGCACATGCCCTTCGCGGTAGCGCTCGAGCCCGGCCCCGGCCGGTTCCCCCAGCCGCCAGCGGACGTCCAGCACCTGGGGCGCCTCTCCAGCGCCCAGCCGCGCGTTCAGTTCGGCCACCCCGATCAGCACCCGCTCCCGCGGGTCAGTCACCTGCTCCATGCTGCGAACAATATCCCTGCGCCGCGCTCTGCCCTCCGCCATCCCGAAGCGTCCATTTCGTGGTTATGACGGGCGTTGTGGCGGCAGCCGAAAGTACGAGCGCCCGCACGGTGGTTACCAGCGGTCCGGGCGAGCTGACAACCACCGTCCCGGCGCGATCATCCGGGCGATCCGCCGAGAGGGCGGTCATAACCCCGAAACCAGCGCTCACAGTCGAGGATCAGACGGCAAGCCTCTCAGCCGCGGGAGCGGCTGAAGGCGTAGACGTCTTGACGAACACCGCGTCAGCGGTGTGAGGATCAGACGACGACCGCCACGCCGCGTGAGCGGCGGGAAGGGAGGAGTCTTGACGAGGGCCGCGTGAGCGGGCCGAGGATCAGAACAGCAGGGCCAGTCCCGGGTCGGCGAGGATGGCGGCGATGTCGGCGAGGAACTTCGAGCCGGTCTCGCCGTCCACCAGGCGGTGGTCGAAGGTGAGCGCGAGGGTGCAGACCGAACGGGGTTCGAGCTTCTCCTCGCCGTCGCGGATGACCACCCACGGACGCCGGGTGACGGTGCCGACGCAGAGGATGGCGGCCTCCCCCGGGTTCATGATCGGGGTTCCGCCGTCGATGCCGAAGACGCCGACGTTGGTGATCGTGAAGCTGCCGTTGGCGAAGTCGGCCGGCTGGGCCTTGCCCTGCTTGGCGAGATCGACCATTCCGTTGAGCGCCTCGGCGAGCTCGCGCAGACCCATCCGGTTGGCCCGCTTGATGTTCGGCACGATCAGGCCGCGCGGGGTGGCCGCGGCGATGCCGAGGTTGACGTCGCCGCGGATCACGATCTCGTCCCGCGCCTGGTCGTAGCTGGAGTTGATCTCCGGGTTCCGGGCGATCGCCAGGCAGGCGGCCTTCGCGACGATCAGCAGCGGGGAGACCCGGAGCCCGTGGAACTCGCGGCGGTCGCGCAGCGTGCCGAGCAGGTCGACGGTGCCAGTGACGTCCACCTCGACCCAGGCGGTGGCCTGGGGGACGGCGAGCGAGGCGGTCATGGTCTTGAACATCTCGCGACGGACGCCGCGCAGCGCGACCCGCTGGTCGACGCCGGGGCGGTCGTCCAGCTTGGCGCCGCTGGCGGCGGCGATGACGTCCTCGTGGGTGATCAGGCCGCCCGGCCCGGTGCCCACGATGGTGGTCAGGTCGACGCCCAGGTCACGGGCGACCCGGCGCACCGGCGGCTTGGCCAGCGGCGGACGCGGCATGTCGCCGGCGCCGGTCGGCTGGCCGGGCGGCGGCAGGGTCTCCCCGGAGGGGGAGGCGTCCACTCGCTGCAGCGGCGAGACCTCGTCGATCGGACGGGAGACCGGCCGGTCGGTGTCGTAGGACTCGTGCACCTGATCGGTCTCGGGGGTCGCCATGACCGCGCCGCGCTTGCGCGCCCGACGCGCGACCGAGCCGGGCTTGGCCCCGTACCCCACCAGCATCGCCGGCACCTTCTCCGCTTCCACGGGGGCGCCGTTGGAATCCTGGACGCTGCCGGAGACGGCCGCCGGGGCACTCTGCGCAGCTGGGGCAGNNGCGCCGGAGCTTCGGTCACAGTGGCTTCAACGACCTCGACTGGCTCGCCGGCCGGAGCGTCCGCATTTCCGTCCGCAATCTCACTGGGGTCGCCGATGCGGATGATGGGCGTGCCGACGTCCACCAGGTCTCCCTCGCCGACCAGCACGGCCAGCACGGTGCCGCTGTACGGGCTGGGGAGTTCGACCAGGCTCTTGGCGGTCTCGATCTCCAGCAGGATGTCGTTGACCGTGACCTTGTCGCCCACGGCGACCTTCCAGGAGACGATCTCGGCCTCGAGCAGGCCTTCGCCCGGGTCGGGCAGCTTGAACTCGAACACGTGGTCCTCCTCAGTAGGCCAGCGAGCGGTCGACGGCGTCCAGGACGCGGTCGAGATCGGGCAGGTACTCGGCTTCGATCCGGTTGGGCGGGTAGGGGATGTCGTAGCCGGTGACCCGCAGCACGGGCGCCTGCAGGGCGTAGAAGCAGCGCTCCTGGATGCGGGCGGCGATCTCGGCGCCGAGCCCGACGCTGCCGGGCGCCTCGTGCACCACCACGGCCCGGCCGGTCTTGGCCACCGAGGTGAGGATGGTGTCGTCGTCCAGCGGCGAGAGGGTCCGCAGGTCGATGACCTCCAGATCCTTGCCCTCCTCGGCGGCGACGATGGCGGCCTCCACGCAGGGCCGCACCATGGCGCCCCAGCAGAGCACGGTGGCGTCCTTGCCCTGCTTGACGATGCGGGCCTGGTGCAGCGGCATCGGGACGGCGTCGACGTCCACCTCGCCGCGCTCGTGGTAGCGCCGCTTGGGCTCGAAGAAGATGACCGGGTCGGGTGAGGCGATCGCCTGCTGGATCATCCAGTAGGCGTCGGACGGGGTCGCGCAGGCCACCACCTTCAGGCCGGGCGAATGCGCGAAGTAGGCCTCGGGAGATTCGCTGTGGTGCTCGATGGCGCCGATCCCGCCGCCGTAGGGCAGCCGGATCACCAGCGGCACGTTCAGCCGTCCGTGGGAGCGGTGGTAGAGCCGTGCGACCTGGGTGAGGATCTGGTTGGTCGCCGGGAAGACGAAGCCGTCGAACTGGATCTCGACCACCGGACGGTAGCCGCTCAGCGCCAGGCCCAGGGAGGTGCCGACGATCCCGGATTCGGCCAGCGGNNCCGTTGAGGGCCTTCACCATCGTCATCGTCGCCATCTCAGGCCTCCTCGAAAGACGCCCGGTAGGCGAGGTACTCGTCGCGTTGCGCCAGCAGCCCGGACGGGGTTTCGGCGTAGACCCGCTCGAACCAGTCGGCCAGGACGGGCTCGGGCAGGGCCACGCAGTCGTCCCGCAGCTTCTCGGCGAAGACGTCGGCCTCGGCCGCGAGCTCGTCCAGCCACTGCTGATCGATGGCGCCCTGGGCGAGCAGATAGGCCTTCACCCGCTCGATCGGATCCTTGGCCTTCCAGCGTTCGGTCTCCTCAGCCCGGCGATACTTGGTCGGGTCGTCCGAAGTAGTGTGGGCGCCCATCCGGTAGGTGTAGGCCTCGATGAAGGTGGGTCCGTCGCCGCGGCGCGCGCGTTCCATCGCCCAGCGGGTGACGGCCTCGCAGGCCAGCACGTCGTTGCCGTCCACCCGGATGCCGGGGAAGCCGAAGCCGGCGGCCCGCTTGTAGAGCGGGATGCGCGACTGCAGGGCGATCGGCTCCGAGATCGCCCACTGGTTGTTCTGGCAGAAGAAGACCACCGGGGCACCGAAGGAGGAGGCGAAGACGAAAGCCTCGTTCACGTCCCCCTGGCTGGTGGCGCCGTCGCCGAAGTAGGTGATCACCGCGGCGTTCTGGTCGGGGTCCTCGCCGCCGACCAGGCCGTCGCGCTGCAGCGCCATGCCCATCCCGGTGGCGGTCAGCAGATGCGCCCCGATCACCCAGGAGTAGAGGTGGAAGCGGGAGGCGCGGGAGTCGTAGTCGATCATCCCCGAGCCGCGGAAGACGTTCAGCAGCCCCACCATGTCGACCCCGCGCACCCACGCGACGCCGTGCTCGCGGTAGGACGGGACGATCTGGTCGCGCTCCACGATCGCCTTGGCGGAGCCCACCTGCGCGGCCTCCTGGCCCAGGGACGGCGGCCACAGCCCCAGTTCGCCCTTGCGCTGCAGGGCCGTCGCCTCGGCGTCGAAACGCCTGGTCAGCACCATGTCGCGCAGGCTGGCGGCGATGTCGGCGTCGCTGCCGGCGAAGCTGAAGTCAGGGTGTTCGACGCGGTTGCCGGCAGGATCGAGCAACTGGACGAAATCGTCGCCGGCAGCCATGTGTCTCCTCAGGGTCGGGCGGTGCGATCTCCCTAAGTTACGGTTACGTAACCAAAGGTGTCAAACCCGGTTCTCGCAGTATGACCGTACGAACTCAGTCTGGCCACTGGCAACCACGTGACCAAGCGGGTAAGAATGCGGGGGCACTCTGTTGCGCCCAACCCGAAAGCGACCCCCCATGAAGCGCCTTCTCGCTCTGATCATCGGCATGGTTCTGTGCCTGACCCTGCTCTCCACGACTGCGGCGCATGCGGATCCGACCGAACCGCCGGCCGAGGACACGCCTGTCACGCAGCAGTTCGGTTCGGTGTCCAAGCCGAGCATCTCGGGCACCAGGAAGGTCGGACGGGAGCTCACGGTCACCGCGAAGTCGAAGCCCGCCGCGACGGAATGGACCTACCAGTGGCACCGCAACGGCTCCCCGATAGCCTCTGCCACGGCTCGGACGTACCGGTTGACCGGCGCCGACTACGGCAAGCGGATCACGGTCACCGCCACGGCCTCGCTGGCGGGCTACGTCACCACCACGAGCAAGGCGTCCGCGCGCACCGCCAAGATCAAGCGTGGCACGCTGACCACCCAGGCGCCGAAGATCAGCGGAGCGGCGGAGATCGGCGGCCGGCTCGCGGCCCAGGCAGCCGGCTGGACCGAGGGATCCACCTTCTCCTACC
>CXWJ01000582.1_pt1 | contig 44142 bp, 36 predicted proteins | sample 590841 | NCBI WGS metagenome assembly CXWJ01 (sample SAMEA3498367, study PRJEB10139) | wastewater metagenome | biome: wastewater treatment plant; material: activated sludge | place: Austria | collected 2015-01-21 | reverse complement strand
CAAACGCAGGCATTCACACTGACGAATTACTTAGGTTGTGATTCTGTCGTCACGGTTTCAGTTACGGCGCTTCCGGCTTCGGCTTCGAGTTTGAGCGTAAAAACCTGCCCTGGAACAATGTACAACTACGCAGGCGTTGATTTGGCGGCCGGTCAAACGCAGGATTTCACGCTGACGAATTACTTAGGTTGTGATTCGGTGGTGACGGTTTCAGTTTCGGCGCTTACGGTTTCGGCTTCGAGTTTGAGCGTAAAAACCTGTCCCGGAACGACTTACAACTACGCGGGCGTTGATTTAGCGGCCGGTCAAACGCAGGATTTCACGCTGACGAATTACTTAGGTTGTGATTCGGTCGTCACGGTTTCAGTTTCGGCGCTTCCGGTTTCGGCTTCGAATTTGAGCGTAAAAACCTGCCCCGGAACGACATACAACTACGCAGGCGTGGATTTGGGGGTCGGACAAACGCAGGATTTCACGCTGACGAATTACTTAGGCTGCGATTCGGTCGTGACCGTGACGGTTTTTGAAAAAAAGACTTCCGCCGAATTCCAGGAGGTCAAAGTTTGTCCCGGTGAAGTCTACAATTTCAATGGCACAGACATTGCGCCGGGCGAAACACGGGAATACCACCTGTTTGGCTGGGAAGGTTGCGACTCTACGGTTACCATTACAGTGACTGCCTGGCCAGCGCTGGATTTTGAAGTGCTTGCACAAAGCGCCTGTCCGGGATCGCCCACGGGTTCGCTCTCGATCTCAGTCATGGGAGGCGGAAGCCCGCCCACGGGTTTTGCATTGAACGGCACCGATTTTCAAGCCGGCACTCAATTCGATGCGTTGGCGGCAGGCGATTATACCGTGTCGGTGCAGGATGTAAACGGGTGTATTTTTGAAAAATCGATTTCCATCGATGCCTCGCCGCGGCTGGAAGTTTCACTGCCTGAAGCATTTGTGATTCCCTGCGAAAGCAATACCATCCAGCTCGTTCCGGAAGTATCGGGCGACGTGAATGGGCTACAGTTCAATTGGTGGAACGGCAAACAAACATCCGCCGTCGAGGTAAGTGAGGCCGGTCCGGTATGGGTGGAAGTGTCGAATCACTGCGAAACGGTACGCCGCGAATCTTCAGTAAATTGGCCGACCCTGGCCGACGGACAGGAGTTATTCTATGTTCCCAACATATTCGCACCCGATGCTGCGGATGAAGAAAACCGCACCTTCCGTTCTTTCATAACGAGCGGTGTTGAGTTGTTGGAATACCGGATGGAAGTGTACGACCGCTGGGGCAATTTCATGTTCGGCTCCGAACTGCCTGATGATGGTTGGGAGGGATTGTTCCACAAGAAGATGATGGACCCGGGCGTTTACGCCTGGATATTGAAGGCACGCGTCCATTTTTGCGGACGGGTACTCGATATTCGGCGAAGCGGGGATGTGACGGTACTGCGCTAAAAACATGCGATCTTTGCGGCGAAATAATGCAGTTCAGGTGAATCAAAAACCGTGGATTCACTGTGTCATGTCTATAATTTTGCAACCAGTTTTTTCAAGCTTATGCGCTTAACCCGGTTTTTGTTTTTACCTGCTTTTTTTATTTGCGGGTTTGTCCAGGCACAGAAGTTGCCGGAACCTGACAATTTAAGTCAGCAAAAATTAACAATAGACTATAAAATCAATAAGTTGAAATTCAGGGATTTGCGTGAAGAAACGACAGGTGAACAGTCACCGTTGCCGCCCACATCCAGGATCGGGCAACTTGTAAAATACAGCCCGCAATTAGACTCTGCCTGCCGAATGATGCTCGAACAGATCGTGCGGGAAAGTTTTACCGGCGATAGCATCGAAGTGGAGGTAACGGTGATTATTGAAGATGCATACAAAGAATTTTCTGCTACACCTGCTCAGGAAAAAGAAAGCGTTTATGCCCTGGTCAGCGTTGGGGTTTGGCATTCGGACACCGGCGCAAATGTCAGAGGAACGGGCGAGGCAAATTTCAGTCGTACTAGCGCGGATGCTAAGGATAAGGCATTCGAAGAACTGTACCGGCTCAACTTGAAAAATGCGCTGTGGGCAGGTTTGAAAGAAACACAGGCATATCTGGCTAAGCATCCTATAAAATAACTACATTGCTTTTTTGGCGTACCTTTGCCAACTTTTTTGCACAAAAAGAGGTTTATCGCAACAAATGCGGGTTCGGAAAACGGAAACGGCAAAGCCGTTCATCGTCTATCCGCCTCCGTTAAAAATACGGCAGTTAAACCGTCCACCGTACCGATGTTTCCAAAATACGATGTCATAGTAGTCGGCGCCGGCCACGCAGGATGTGAAGCCGCCGTCGCCGCTGCCAATCTGGGCTGCAAAGTCCTGTTGGCCACCATGAATATGCAAACCATTGCCCAGATGAGTTGCAACCCTGCCATGGGCGGCGTGGCCAAAGGCCAGATCGTGCGCGAAGTGGACGCGCTCGGCGGGTATTCGGGCATCGTGACCGACCACAGCGCCGTGCAATTCCGTATGCTCAACCGCTCCAAAGGTCCGGCCATGTGGAGTCCGCGCGCCCAAAACGACCGGATGCGCTTTGCTGCCAAATGGCGGCAAATGCTCGAACAACACCCCGACATCGACTTCTGGCAGGAAATGGTGCGCGGTCTGATCGTGAAAGACGGCCGGGTGCGCGGCGTCGTCACCGGCATGGGCCTGGAGATTGAAAGTGAATCGGTTGTGCTCACCAACGGCACTTTCCTGAACGGTATCATCCACATTGGGGAAAAACAATTTGGCGGCGGTCGCGCGGGCGAAAGCGCGGCGAAAGGTATTACCGAACAACTCGTCGAACTCGGCTTCGAGGCAGGACGCATGAAAACAGGCACCCCGCCGCGCATCGACGGGCGTTCGCTCGATTATACCAAAATGGAACGGCAGGACGGCGACACCCCGCCCGGCAGATTTTCCTACACCGATACGCCCGTTTTAGAAAAACAACTCTGCTGCTGGAGCACCTATACCAACCAGAAAGTGCACGATATCCTGCGCACGGGTTTCGACCAGTCGCCCATGTTCAGCGGGCGCATTCAGGGCGTCGGGCCGCGCTATTGCCCGAGTATCGAGGACAAAATCGACCGTTTTGCCGATAAAGAACGCCACCAGTTATTCATCGAGCCGGAAGGTTGGGATACGGTGGAAATTTACATCAACGGTTTCTCCTCCTCGTTGCCCGAAGATGTTCAATACAAGGCGCTGAAAGAAGTGCCGGGCCTGGAAAACGTCAAAATGTTCCGCCCCGGCTACGCCATCGAATACGACTATTTCCCGCCCACGCAGTTGCAAACCACGCTGGAAACCAACCTCGTGAAAAACCTCTATTTCGCCGGCCAGATCAACGGCACGACGGGCTACGAAGAGGCTGCCTGTCAGGGACTTATGGCAGGCATGAACGCTGCATTGAGCGTAAAAGGGGAAGAACCGCTCGTGCTCAAACGCTCCGAAGCCTACATCGGTGTGCTCATCGACGACCTCGTGAACAAAGGCACGCAGGAGCCCTACCGCATGTTCACCAGCCGCGCAGAATATCGTATCCTGCTCCGGCAGGACAATGCCGACCTGCGCCTCACGCCCATCGCGCATCGGCTCGGCGTGCGCGGCGCCGATGTGCGCATGGACCGGGTACGCGCAAAAAATCAGGCGACGAGCGAAATCGAAGCCTTTTTCCGCAATGCTTCCGTCGGCCCCGAACAGGTCAACAGCTACCTGCAGTCTGTAGACTCCACGCCGGTCAACCAGAAAGTGAAACTCTACAACATTCTGCTGCGCCCGCAGGTGAGCATACCCGGCATGACGCAGGCATTGCCCGAACTCGCCCATTTTCTGGCGCCTTATGAGCAGGAATGCCTCGAATTAGCCGAAATCAACATCAAATACGAGGGCTACATCCAGAAAGAGCAGGACATGGTGAACAAAATGAGCCGCCTCGAAGACCTGCACCTCAACCCGGATTTCGACTACGCCGGCATCAACGGCCTGAGCATCGAAGCGCGCCAGAAACTATCGCGCATGAAACCGCGCACCATCGGCCAGGCCAGCCGCATTTCGGGGGTGAACCCGGCGGATGTGAGCGTGTTGCTGGTGCATTTGGGGAGATAAGATATGGAAAAAATGGAACCCTCCTTCGAATCCCTCCTCCACTCACCCACCCCCGTCCTCCTCGACTTCTGGGGTACCTGGTGCGCTCCCTGCATCACCATGCACCCCATACTCGACGAACTCCAGGCCGAAATGGGCGACCGGGTGCGCATCGTGAAAATCGACGTGGACGAACACATCGACCTGGCCGTGCGTATGAAAGTCATGGGGGTGCCGATGTTCATGGTGTATAAAAACGGGCAGGAACTCTGGCGCGACGCGGGGGTGCTATCGAAAGAGACTTTGCGAAAAGCGATCGAGGCGGCGGAAGCGGCGTGAGGAAAGCAGCATTCAGTCTTCTGTACGTTAATATCGCCGAGCCACCGTTTCCATCATAAATGAAATGTGTCATGCAGAACCGAAGGTGAAGCATCTGAGGCGTAGCCCAAAGCAAGAGGCATTTTCGGCCTTCGGCCTCAGATGCTTCACCTTCGGTTCTGCATGACACACCGGCTTGATATGCGAAGTAGAGACCGGTTGGAAAAGTCGCCTGAAGTAACAAGCGCAGTTTACCATTTATCAAAAATCCCAGTTGGTACTGTATCCGACACCTGAATCGGCGTCATCGGGCCGCGCTCTCCCCGACTGCCGGCGATCAGGATTTTCCCGTACTGCCGGTAATCGTCCCAGGGATTGATGATCTTCGGTTGTTGGTCCGTAGATTGCTCATAATAAGCCCATTGCGTTACCAAACGACTCTTTTTATCCACCCAGACGTTGTACATATTGTCGGGCGTGACGCCTACCCCGGCGAAAGTCAGTTGCAATACGTCCGCCTCTTCTCCTTTTTCCGTTTTCCCATTTCCCGCATACTTCAGCGTCACGCCGGAGTCCTTGAGTTTGAAAGGCATCAGGAGCCAATAGGAGTCGTTGATCCACACCTTTTTGCCCATATCGAGGTATTTGGTGAGCGAGTCCGGTTGGGTTTGTTCCACGCTGTCGAGCAGCACTTTGCCGCTTCCGTCGTTGGTGTTGAGGATGATCTTGAGCGGTCTGTTGAGCCACTCGATACGGCAGAGTCCGGCTTGTTTATCCCAAGTCAAACTGCGGCGGCCGAAGAAATTCCAGGAAATGAAACGGGTTTCGTCCCAGGCTTTGCGGCCACCCATGGCCTGCATCACCTCGTCGGCGATGCTGACGGCTTTAAGGTCGGAATCGGCTTTGTTGAAGCCGGGGGCGGGCGGGTTGGGATCGCCGGAGGTGCAGGCGAAAAAAATGAGGCCGAAGAAGCCGGCAAGCGGTGTTATTTTTTGTAAAAAATTCATTGTCAAATCATGTTAAGCAGAACACTATCAACCAGTTATGCTACGCATAGCGCGCATCCCAAATCCCGAAGGGATTGCATATTTATAACACCCGGCAAAACACGCGTTTTAATCCCGAAGGGATTGTATGTCAATACATTGTGTTGAACATACAATCCCTTCGGGATTGCGCGAATAGCGAACAATCGTGCTATAAACATGCAATCCCTTCGCGATTTCGGATAGTGGGGAAATACGCAGCCAAATCTCGGCGACACTGTCCCGGACGGGTTATGCCGGAATGTCATTCCGGCGTATATTTGCTACAAAACTACTCAAACTTAAAATTATGCAAAAACCCGTCCTTCTTTTGACTGCTGCTCTTACTGTTTTGCTCGTCCAGGTTTTTCTTTCTTGCGAATGTCAGGGCGTTGATTGTGAATCGAGTAGCTTTACTGTTCAATTTTTGTCGAAGGTTGATAACAGTGACCTGTTTGAAAACGGCACTTACCAACGGGACAGCCTTCAATTATTTGTGCGGCAAGGTTCGGTAACTTCTGACTACTCGAACCAATTGTACAACTGGCAGACAGAAAAATATCCGTTGACTGTCCACATTTTCAGGGATGCTTCCGACTACATTTTTCAATTCAACAGCCAGGAACGTGATACCTTGAACATATCTTATACTGTATCCGAAGGAGACAAATGCTGTTCCGGGGCAGATAAGGTTACATACGGCCTTTTCATAGGTGACACGATTTTCCCAAATGCAAGCGGCTATCTAATTTTGAAAAAATAACCCGCACCAGAAGTGACACTTTTCCAAAAAGTGTCACTTCTTTGCTCTCCCCGCCCCGCCCTTCTCTCACACCTCTCACGCCTCTCACACATGACTCCGCTCGCCGAACGTATGCGCCCCCAAACCCTCGCCGAATTTGTCGGTCAGGAACACCTCGTGGGCGAAGGCGCGGTGCTGCGACAAGCTATCGAGCGCGGTAAAATCCCTTCGTTCATCCTGTGGGGTCCGCCGGGCGTGGGCAAAACGACCCTGGCGCAACTCATCGCCAAGCTGCTGAACAAGCCTTTTTACCAGTTGTCGGCTATCAACTCCGGGGTGAAAGATATTCGTGAAGCAATTGAAAGCGCGGATAAACAGAACCTGTTCCAGCAAAAAGGGGCAATCCTTTTTATCGACGAGATCCACCGTTTTTCCAAAAGCCAGCAGGACGCACTGCTCGGCGCCGTGGAAAAAGGCATTGTGACACTCATCGGCGCGACGACCGAAAATCCCTCGTTTGAGGTGATCCCTGCCCTGCTTTCCCGTTGCCAGGTCTATGTGTTAGAACATCTTACGAAGGACGAACTCATCGGTATCGTGGAGCGGGTGTTGCGTGAAGACGAGATTTTGAAAACCCAGAACATCGAAATCGAAGAGTACGACGCACTGCTGCTTTATTCCGGCGGCGATGCGCGCCGGCTCCTCAACGCGCTCGAACTCATCGCCAATTACCGCGAGCCGGGGACGAAATTTCAGGTCACCAATAATTTAGTGCGCGATCTTATTCAGAAAAACGCGGCGCTGTACGACAAATCAGGAGAACAACACTACGACATCATTTCGGCTTTCATAAAAAGTATGCGCGGCAGCGACCCCAATGCGGCGGTGTACTGGCTCGCCCGCATGCTCGACGGCGGTGAGGACATCGAATTCATCGCCCGGCGCATGGTCATCCTCGCCGCCGAAGATGTGGGTTTGGCAAATCCCAACGCGCTGCTTTTGGCGACAACGACGATGGACGCGATTCGAATGATCGGGATGCCGGAGGCGCGGATCATTCTTTCGGAATGTGCGGTGTACCTCGCTACTTCGCCGAAAAGCAACGCGGCGTACATGGCGATTGAAAACGCCATGAGCCTTGTGAAACAAACCGGCAGCCTGCCCGTGCCGCTTCACCTGCGCAATGCGCCGACGAAGTTGATGAAAGAGTTGAACTACGGTTCAGGCTACCAATACGCCCACGACTTCGAGGGCAATTTCGTGCAGCAGGACAATCTGCCGAAAGAGATCGACGGGAAGGTGTTGTACGAGCCGGGCGCCAATCCTTCGGAGGAACGCGTAAGATCAAAGTTGAGAGAAGATTGGAAGGGGAAATATCGCTACTGACATATTAAATTCTATTTTCGCCTTGCAAATTAAAACCTGACATGGAATCACCATCCCCTTTGCCGGATTTTTCCACTCCAGAGTGGGATAAAGTTTTCAAATCCTTACTTTTCGACCTTTCCCGCAACAAATGTGTGTTGTTGATCGGCCCTGAAATAGTACGTCAGAACGGAAAGGTGCTGGGTGATGTGCTCCGGGAGCAATTGCAGTCGCAACACACCGGCGATATTTCGTATTATCACGAACGCGACGAGTTATATCTGTTTGCCGGCAAAACTGCCAAGTCGGAGGTGCAGCGCACTGTAAGCCTGTTTTACGAGGAAGCGAAGCCCGATGCGGCGGTCTTCGAAAACATTGCCCGCCTGCCGTTTGCGCTGACCATTTCTACCAATCCCGACCATTTCCTTTTGCGCGCTTTTCCGGGCAGCGCCAAGCCGGGTTTCGCTTTTTTTCACCACAAAGGCGACAACGGCGACGAAGCGCTTCGCAACTGGGAACGCGATACCCCGCTCGTTTATAACCTGTGCGGTTCTTTTGAGGAAGATGCTTCCTTAGTGCTCGACTACGACGATTTGTTCAAATTGCTGAAAACCGCGCTCGGAACACCCGGCCTGCCCGACAAAGTCCGCCGGGTGCTGGCCGATGCCAAGTCGTTTTTTTTCCTCGGCTTCGATTTCGATAAGTGGTACACCCAATTGTTGCTCAAGTTGTTGTGCGAAGACAATGCGCCGACAAACATCGCCATCAACACACAATACGGCGATTCGGACAACAAAACGTTCATGCTCAAACAGTTCCATATCGATTTCATCGGCGAAGGCAACGAATTCTTTACCGAATTGTGCCGCCGGTGGCAGGAGCAACAAAACAAAGACGGCGGGGCGGCAGAAAAACCGGACAAACACCTGGTTTTACAACTGTTGAAAGAAGGGAAAACCGCGCGCGCACTGGAAATCCTGATGACCCTGATCACGGCGCCGGAAGACAAAGACATGGCCATGATGGTCAGCAACTGGTACCACAAGTGGGAAAACGACACCAAGGCCGGCACCGAAGACAGCCGCAACCTCGAAACGCTCTACAACCGCGTGGTAAAAAATATCAATGACCTCGCCACCAACCTGCCCGACTGATGACGACCACCCGCAGCCATCGCTACCCGGGCGTTCGCCCGTTCGAGACCCACGAAAAGCACCTGTTCTTTGGCCGCAAACGCGACATCGAAGAACTTCACAACCTCATTTTGCTGGAAAAACTCGTCGTGCTGTTCGGTAAAAGCGGGTACGGCAAAAGCTCGCTGCTCAAAGCCGGCATTTTGCCGCTTTTCACCGACCCGGAAGAGTCGCCTGACAGACGGTATATCCCGCTGGAAGTGCGTTTCGGCGCTTATGTACCGGGCAAATCCGTCTCACCGCTCGAGGCGGCAATCAACGCCTTGAGTAACATCCCCAAAGTGGAGGTGTTTTCTTTTTTGGCTGAAATGACCCCAAACCTGCGGCTTTGGCACCAGTTCAAGCTGCGTCAGCAGGGAGCAAGCCCGGCGCGGTATCTCCTGGTTTTTGACCAGTTTGAAGAGTTTTTTTCCTACCCGGAAAAGGAACAAGCGGCGTTCCGCGCCGAAATTGCCGAAATCCTCTACGAAGAAACGCCCCAGGACGTCCGCATCGCTGCGCGGCATGGAACCCGCGAACAACGCGAACTGCTGGCCGTGCCGTTCGACACCAAAGTCGTATTTTCCATACGTTCCGACCGCCTGGCCCTGCTCGACGGGATGAAAGACAAACTGCCCGCCATTCTCCTCAAGCGCTACGAACTCGGCGCGCTCGACGAGCGGCAAGCCCGCGAAGCCGTCATCGCTCCGGCGGCCTTGCCCGATCCCGACGACAGCCGGTATATCTCCCCGCCGTTCCAGTTTGCACCCGATGCACTGGATAAAATGGTGAGCGAATTGTCGGGCAAAGGCGGAGTCAATGCAGGAAAAATCGAAGCTTTTCAACTCCAGATCGTCTGTTCGTCCATCGAAAAGCGCGTGACCGAACAAAACCTTGCCACCGTCACCGCCGCCGATTTGCCCGATTTCGGCCACGTCTACGAGGATTATTACAAAGACCGCATCGGCGAACTGGGTGAAGAGGAACGCAAGCCCGCCCGCCGCGTGCTCGAAAACGGCCTGCTGCTTGTGAATCCGCTCACCGGCGAAGCCCGCCGCCTGAGCCGCGACGCCGGCGAACTCGCGCAAGCCCTCGATGTGCAGCCCGAACTGCTTACCCACCTGGAGCGCACCTACCTCATTCGCCGCGACGTGAACTCGCTTGGCGGCTACAACTACGAAATCAGCCACGACACGCTCATCGCTCCGATGCTGAAAGCCCGCAGGGAGCGCGAAGCGGCCCTTGAGGAAACACGCAAAAGGGAAGAACAACTCGAAGCGGAACGCCGCACCCTCGAAGCAGAGGAAAAAGCGCGTGCTGAGACGGAGCGTCGGATAGAGGCAGAGCGGCTGCGCAATTCGGCTTTACGCGGAAAGCGGCGGGCACAGGTGTTTGCATCGCTGGCGGCTATCATTGCCATAGCGGCGATTGTATTTTATGTCGATTTACAGGCAGCCAAATCAGAAACCGACGAACAAAAACGACAGCGGTTAAAAGCGGAAATAATGCACGAAACGGACCGGTTTGCCCGATTCGGACAAGATGCCCGCGCTTTCGTCAAAGCCGGTTATCCCGAAATCGCCGCCATCACGCTCGACAGTATGTTCATGATTGCTGCAAAACTCGACGGTATGCACTCGGCTGCTGAAATACTCGACACTGCGCACATGGTTCCAAAACTAAACCCCACCCAGCAGTATAAAGCGATGGGCGACAGTTTGCTGAAAATATGTCCTGAAGGCAAGAAAGTTTACTTGCAAAACAAACTAAACCGCTGACCGAGCCATGAAACATATTATACTCTTTTTGCTGCTCTTTCCAGTCGCGATCGTCTCCGGGCAAACCGATTGCGGACCCTTTTACGATACCTTGATGAACGAAGCGAAACAAGCATTTGAGCAAGAAGATTATCGCCAGGCATTTGAAAAATACCTTGCCGCCCGTGGTTGCAAAAACGCCGGCGATAATCTTGCTTTCATTGACCAAAGCATAGAACAGGCAATGGAGGGTATCGATAATCAAAAAGGACAGGCAGAGCGAGGAAGAGACAGTGTCAATATTTTGCAATTAAAAGCCATCGCCGCGTGGAAAGCGGTCGAACGTGAAAAAAACCGCGCCACCAAATCCCTGCAGGCGAACCGGCACGCGGCCCTTGCCTTCGAAAAATACGACATAGACCCCACTCTTGCCTGGCATCTCGCCATGCTCGCCTGGGAAAACTCTTATGATACCCTGGAGCGCGCCAGTATCGAACCTGCTGTTTGCGCCATCCTCCACCACATTATAAGAGATACCACCATCTGGCTTGCTCAAAAACTCGAAAAATATGCAGGCAACGTGACATGCGCATCGTTTTCGCCCGACGGAAAACGGATGGTGACGGCAAGTCGGAACAAGAATGCCATTTCGGTTCGGATTTGGGACGAAAACGGTTATATCCAGGCAGAATTGACAGGCCACGACAGCACAGTCAGAAGTGCGGTGTTTTCACCCGACGGAAAGTTCGTTTTGACGGCAAGCGACGATAAAACAGCCCGCCTGTGGGAAAACGGACAGACTTTCCTTACCCTAAAAGGACATATCGCTCCTGTGACGAGCGCAGCCTTTTCGCAGGACGGCGAATGGATAATAACGGCTAGCCGCGACTCTACGGCGCGGATTTGGGACATAAACGGCCGGCTTATAAAAACCCTGCCCGGACATAAAGGACAAGTGCTGAGTGCTGCGTTCTCGCCGGATGGAAAGATGATCGTGACAGGAAGCACTGACAGTACCGCCCGGATTTGGGATATAAACGGGAAGTTGCACAATACGCTGAAAGGTCATACCGGCGCCTTAAGAAGTGCCGTTTTTTCACCTCTTAGCAACGACACGTTGTTGACCGCAGGTGAAGATGGTACTGTCAGGCTGTGGGATAAAAACGGGAAGTTGCTCGATACGCTGAAAGGGCACAACGGTATCGTTCAGCGTGCTGCATTTTCGCCGAATGGAAACCTGATTGTAACCGCCGGCGCTGATAACATAGTGCGGTTGTGGAGCCTTGCCGGTCAGGAATTGTTTGCTTTGAGAGGGCACGTCAAAGACGTCAACAGTGCAGTTTTTTCACCCGACGGACGGCAGGTGCTTACGGCAAGTGAAGACGGTACCACCCGGTTGTGGGAAAATAATGCACGGGCGCGACTTCAATTGAAAGAGCAAACCGGCATCACATGCGCAGCCTTTTCGCCCGATGGGAGGTTAATTGCGACGGCAAGTAAAGACACTACCGACAATACTGCCCGGCTATGGGACAAAAACGGGCAGCTCTTTAAAACTTTAAGAGGTCACAGCGGCATTGTCAGGAGCGTTCAATTTTCACCGGACGGCAAACATATTCTGACGGAAAGCGCAGACAGCACGGCCCGGTTGTGGGGGGAAAATGGAAAATTGGACACACTTCTGCGAGCTTTGGTAATGGCTTATGACGTAAACATCGAGTCTGCGGCGTTATCGCCAAACGGAAGTCAGATTCTGACGAGAAACAATGACGGGAGCGCTGAAATATGGTGGACATTGAAAGGTGAAGTATCGCAGACGTTCAGACCCGACGATTCCTTGTCGTTCGCCATGTTTTCTCCCGACGGCACGCAAATTTTGGCTGCAAGCTCAGCGTATGTCCAGATGTGGAGCATAACGGGGCAACCGATGCGTAAAGTAGAAGCAAAGAATTTTATCGATGCAAAATTTTCACCGAACGGCCAGCAAATACTCTTACTGTTCAAAGACAGAGCACCCTATTTGTGGAATGACAGCAGAAAATCTATCGGTAACGACGCCGCTGAGAACGCGGCGTTTTCACCCGACAACACAATGATGCTGACAATCAGTGCGGGAAACGTTCGACTTTGGGACAATTTTGGGAACATCATCGGATCTTTGAAAGGACACACCAGCGCGATAGTGAACGCCGTTTTTTCACCGAACGGAGCGTGGATACTGACCGCCGCCGAAGACGGAACGGTACAACTTTGGGACAGAAAAGGCCACTTGTTACAGACATTGAGCGGGCATTCCGGAAAAATAAGCAGCATGGCGTTTTCGCCCGACGGGGAGCAAATAATGACGGCAGGTGATGACGGCAAAGTGCTTTTATGGGACAACTTTCCCGCTTACAAAAAACGATACTGGACTTTGCCCGACAACGATTTATTGCTTGCAGGTGCAGAAATAAAACCCACCGACACCATCATCAGGTACATGACCTTCGAAGAACTGAATGCGCTTGGAAATATATTGTATGAAAGAGGCGATTGGCCCAATGCCCGCCGCGTGTATGAAGCGTGGGACAAACGCAGCGACCATGATGCCAATCTGCTGACCCGCCTCTACGACATTGCAAAAAAGCAAGGGCAAGATTTTGATTTCAGGCGCTTTCAACAAAGCAGCGACGTTTGGAAAACCTTCCGGTACGCCGATTACTTTAAGGAGAACGAAGAATGGGCGTATGCACGAACGCTTTATGAACAAGGGCTGAGCATCCAACCCGAACCGAACAACCTGTTGTCGCTCTACGAAGTTTGCAGGAAGGGCGGCTTTGCTTTTGACTTCAATCGTTTCCTGAAAACCGGCTCTTCTGATGACATTTTCATATACGCCAATTATTTCAAAGCAAAAAAATACTGGTCGTCCGCGCGAACGCTTTATGAAGAAGGATTGAGCAAACAATCGGATTCCGATCCGTATAACTTGTTGTCACTCTACGAAGTTTGCGAAGCGGGTCGCTTTGTTTTTGACTCCACGCGTTTCCTCAAAACCAACTCCCCGGATGCTATTTTCATTTACGCTGCTTATTTTAAAGCAAAAAAAAATTGGTCGTTCGCGCGAACGCTTTATGAAGAAGGGTTGAAAATAACATCCGACCCCAAACAGCTTATTTCACTCTACCAAGTATGGGAAAAAGATTCTTCTGCTTTCAACTTCAATTTCAACCGTTTTCTTCAGACTAACGATCCTGATAAGTTGATTCAATACGCAGACTTCTTCGACAATGTAGAAACAGGGAAAAACCGCGACAATGTGCCTTATGCTCAAAAAGCAGTCACGATTGGCAAGAGACTTCTTGAAATTGATTCCAGTGAAAACAACCGGATAAAAGTCGCCCGGTACTACAACTCTTTGGGTTATTATCAACTTTTCGATACATCAGCCACATCAGCCATGTCTGCCGAAAGATCCATTCAGAAAGGCATAAAACTTTATCCGGATCCGGAGTTGCCGGGATTAAGCAAATTGCCCAACCTGAACAAAAATCTTTTCCATGCGATTTTGCTGCAAGGCCGTTTTAAAGAAGCCAAAAAAATGTACCTGGAGTGGAAAGACAAGGCATACAACGTAAATTTCAAGACATACAAAGACATCTTTCTGTTGAATTTCAAAACATTGGAAGACCAGGGCGTCACACATCCCGACATCCGGCAAATGCGCGAAGAATTACTGAAGGTAAAGGCAGAATGATGACTCCATTTGTTGCACCCTGAAAAAAACGCTGTTGCTGTTCCCCGACCAAAAACCGTCCGGAAACGGCACTTTATCGAATCTTAATTCCGGGCTTGAACTTTCCACTTACCTTTGAGTTTTCATTCGTCGCAAACGACCCGCTTACACCACACGGGTTTCATCACAACATCAACTTACCCTTACGCAAGTAAAATCAATTTATGGGACAAACCGTAACTTCTACCGATAGCCTCCACCTGATCCAACAAAGTGCCCGGGACTTTGCCGAGACTTTTATCCGTCCGCACGTGATGGAGTGGGATGAAATCCAGCACTTCCCGATGGATTTGTTTCACCAAATGGGCGAACACGGTTTCCTCGGTGTGCTGGTGCCTGAAAAATATGGCGGCGCAGGTCTCGGTTACCAGGAATACATCACAGTCATCGAAGAAATCTCAAAGGTTTGCGGTTCGATCGGCCTGAGCGTTGCTGCACACAATTCGCTGTGCACCAACCACATTCTTACTTTCGGCAACGAAGAACAAAAGCAGCAATACCTGCCCAAACTTGCGACAGGCCAATGGGTAGGCGCCTGGGGCCTTACCGAACCGAACACCGGCTCCGATGCCATGCGCATGCAGTGTACCGCAACCCGCGACGGCGATTATTGGGTACTCAACGGCAACAAACTCTGGATTACGCACGGTAAAAGCGGTCACGTGGCCGTTGTCATTGCCCGCACCGGCGACTTGCTCGACAGCCGCGGCATGACCACATTTGTTGTCGAGCGCGGCGCCCCCGGTTTTTTAGCCGGCAAAAAAGAAAACAAACTCGGTATGCGCGCCAGCGAAACCGCTGAAATGATATTCGACAACTGCCGGATACATAAAAGCCAGGTTTTAGGACAGGAAGGCGAGGGTTTTATTCAGTCGATGAAAATACTCGACGGCGGCCGGATTTCCATAGCGGCGCTCTCGCTGGGTATCGCCAAAGGCGCCTACGAAGCTTCGGTGAAATACGCCAAGGAACGCCAGCAATTTGGGCGGCCCATTGCCGAGTTTCAGGGGATCAGTTTCAAACTTGCCGATATGGCAACGAAAATCGAAGCTGCCGAACTGCTCACCCGTCAGGCCGGTCACCTGAAGGACGGGGGAGTGAAGCATACCAAACAGGCGGCAATGGCCAAATATTATGCTTCCGAAGTTGCCGTAGAAGTCAGTACCGATGCCGTACAGATCCACGGCGGATACGGTTATACGAAAGATTTTCCGGTAGAAAAATTTTACCGCGATTCCAAACTTTGTACGATTGGCGAAGGCACTTCCGAGATTCAAAAACTGGTAATTGCCCGGGAGGCACTCAAGGATTGAGGTTTTTCGACAAAAAAGAAAATTTTTTCCGGTACGATATTTGATTTTTCTATCTTTGCTGCCTCAACATTGAATTCAAGATTTTTCCCATAGTTTGTTTTGTTTTGTAATTTTTGGGCCTCTGCAGATATCTGCGGAGGCTTTTTTATTTAACGCATTCATTCTCACTGCAAAAGGGCAGGGAAATAAGAAGATGCGTGCTGTCGTGCGGTGCCGGGAGCCTACATTGGCCCAAATGACACTACCTTCGCCCCATGAAAATTCATACCCTGGATATCGGGTTTCAGAACATTGAAAACACCATTGCCGTGTTCGTCGTGGAAGGTCCGGACGGCCTGGCATTGGTAGAAACCGGGCCCGCATCCACACTCCTGCATTTGGAGGCTGCACTCGGTCAATTCGATTGGAAGCCGGGTGATTTTCAGCACGTTTTTCTTTCGCATATCCACTTCGATCATGCGGGGGCTGCCTGGGCTTTTGCCGAAAAAGGCGCAACAATATATGTGCATCCCAAAGGCTTGCCTCATTTAGCGGCTCCCGAAAGACTTTACAATTCCGCCCGCATGATTTACAGGGAGCAGATGGATGCGTTGTGGGGGCCGATGCATCCGATTCCGGAAGCCCGGTTGTATGCACCGGCGCACGGGGAAGCCATCGAGGCTGCCGGGTTGACATTTACGGCCTGGTATACGCCGGGTCATGCGGTGCACCATATTGCATGGATGGTCGGCGGTGGACGACAGACGGTGGACGGTAACGCGGTTTTATTTACCGGAGACGTGGCAGGTGTGAAAATCGGCGATGGCCCGGTAGCGCCGCCCTGCCCTCCTCCCGACATCAACGTGGAAGATTGGCAGGCTTCGATACAACTGATGCGCGAACTACCAGTCGAAACCCTGTTTTTGACGCACTTTGGCGAAATAACCGATAAAATATCCCATCTGGATGCACTCGAACGACGCTTGCTCGACTGGGCCAACTGGATGAAACCGTACGCCGAACAACAGACTCCCCCTGAAGAAGTAGTGCCCTTGTTTGAAAAATTTGTCGCCGGCGAGCTCAGCGCTACCGGCATGGATGCGGCCGGTTTGCGCCGGTATGAGGCTGCTAATCCCGCCTTTATGTCGGTGGCAGGACTGGTGCGCTACTGGCAGAAAAAACTTTGAACCCTCCACCGTCTACCCTCCACCCTCCACCGTCCACCGTCTACCGTCTACCGTCTACCGTCTACCCTCCACCGTCTACCGTCTACCCTCCACCCTCTACCCTCTACCCTCCACCGTCTATCATGGATATTTTACAAAAAATTGAAGGCCAGGAAGTTTTGATCATTGGCGACGTCATGCTCGACCGTTACCTCACGGGGTCGGTAAGCCGGATATCACCGGAAGCGCCCGTGCCGGTCGTGCTGCAACACGAAACGGAAAACCGGCTGGGTGGGGCGGCCAACGTAGCGCTCAATGTGCGGGCACTCGGCGCCGTACCGGTGTTGTGCAGTGTGGTCGGACGCGATGACGACGGCGATCTTTTTCAACGTATTCTCCCGGAAAATGACATATCAGTGGAAGGCATATTGGCTTTGCCCGGCCGGCGGACCACAGTGAAAACCCGTATCCTGGGCAACAATCAGCAAATGCTGCGTATCGACCGGGAAGATACGCACGATTTGACCGGAGCGGAGGCGCACCTGTTTTTAGAAAAGGTGTTACAAATCCTGGCGAAGCGTCCCGTCCGGGCAGTTATTTTTCAAGACTATAACAAAGGCGTGCTGACCGCGGAGGTGATCCGGACGATGATAGCGGAGGCACGGAAACGCGGTATTTTAACGGCAGTCGACCCCAAAAAAATAAATTTTTTCGCTTATGAAGGGGTAGATCTGTTCAAACCGAATTTGAAGGAAATCCGCGACAGCGCGCCGTTTGCGGTGCGCCCGGAGTTGGACTCGCTTCAGAAGGCTTCCGATTTTTTGCGTGAACGCCTGCAAAATCGCCTTACCATGATTACTTTATCTGAAAAAGGCATATTTTTGGACGACGGTTCGGGCGGCAAAATTTTTCCAACCGTGCCGCGCAACGTGGCGGATGTGAGCGGAGCCGGCGATACGGTTATCAGTGTGGCGACGCTTGGGCTGGCTGCCGGTCTGAATCTGGACATGATCGCTGCCTTGTCCAACCTTGCCGGCGGGCAGGTGTGCGAATTCCCGGGCGTTGTGCCTGTGCAACGCGACATCCTGGCTGCCGAACTTGAACATTTTTTACATTCAAATCCACTACCATGAAAACGCATGTTATTGCTCTTTTTCTGTGCCTGTCCGGATTTATCCTGACCGGGCAATCGGTCGTTTTTCCTGATACACTTATCAATGAACGGTTCGAAACCGACCCGACACCGTTTATGTTGCCGGCCCCTTCGGGCGACGACCAGGACTGGGTGAATTGGGATATTGATCTGAAAACACCACTTTGCGTCGAGGATGCACCCACGCCGAACGGCTGGTACTGGGAAGGTGATCTGAGTTACGCAAATCCCGGCGATACGGAGAATGACGCTTTTACCAGCTGTTCCTTTCTACAACTTCCACCGGACGAATCGCACAATCGCAACTGGTTGATACTTAGTCCTGTATTTGTTCCGGACTCTACTTATTGGCTTTTCTGGCGCTCGCTGGCCTTTCAGGGGCCGATGTTTGTGGATGGGTACAAAGTGCTCATATCCAATGGCTCCAACGACCCGGTCAGCGGCGATTACACCGATACGGTTTTTACCGCTGCACAAATGCTCAGCGCCATCAACCTTGGTTCCCTGAGTGTGAATGATTATATTTATTCAGAAGGATATATCCAGGCCAACGCCTATACGGATACCAACTACTATTTCACAGGGTTCACCCCAAACGGTCTGCAGTTCTATCGCGGCCGCCTCGAACCCCATGCCGTACCCCTGAAGCAATATGCCGGCGAATCCATTTATATCGCGTTTCTCCACGACTCGGACGACGACAACCTGATCCAGTTGGACGACATCATCATTTCCAATTCGCCTCCTCCGGTGGTCGCCACAAAATCGCCTGACAACGTATTGTTTTTCAATGTTATGCCAAATCCGGTGCGCGATTTTGCATATTTTTCCTGGAAAATGAAAAAAGCACAGGAAGGCCGCCTGATTGTAACCGACAATGCAGGAAAAGTGGTGGCGCAACAAACTTTCGGCAGCCGCGAAGAGGGGCAGATTTATTTTCAAACTAAAAATTGGACGCCCGGAATTTATTATTGCACACTAACAACGGCCAACAGCCGTACGACGGCGAAGTTGGTAAAACTGTAAAGGGTTTGATATTCAAAAAAGCTGTTTCTTTGCGCCATTATTTATCTCTACCAAAGTCCTTTGACATCCCATGTTAAGTCGCCGCAGCGTTCGAATAAAAGTGATGCAACTGTTGTATATGCTCAATCGCGACGAGCAACTCGCTTTCCCCGACCTGGTAAAGGAGTACAATGACGGCATCTGGAAGACATACGAGCTCTATATTTTTCACCTGTACCTGCTGCTCAAAGTGACGCAGTATGCCGAAAAAGACGCAATCAATCGCGCTGCCAAACACCTCCCGAGCGACGAAGACAAGGTATTTACGCCGCGGCTTTACAAAAACCCTTCCACGCAAAGTATTGCCAATCACACAGATTTCCTGAACATCGTTGCTAAGTACAAGGCCAACGAGGGTATCGATGACGATCATATCCGTTCGATCTACCTCGCTTTTGCCGACACGCCCGAATACAGGGCCTACCTCGCGCTGCCCGAACCGACCAACGAGGAGCATACGAAAATCCTGCTTGAGCTGTATCGCTTTCTTTTGAGCAACGACCTGTTCCTCGAAATGTCGGAAGACAGATACAACAACTGGCCGGACGATGAATCGCTGGTAGTGGGCGCGATCAAAAAATCGCTGAAAGTAACGCCGGTCAGCGGCGAGTTTTACAAGGAATTCGAACCGTCGGACGAGACGGTGCGCGAATTCGGCGAGCAATTGCTCCGTAAAACCTGCCAGGAAGACCGCGCTTTGTTCGAGCAGATAGAGCCCACACTCAAAAACTGGGACGCCGATCGTGTAGCAGTGCTCGATATGATCATGCTGAAAATGGCGCTCTGCGAACTGCTCCACTTCCCCACGATTCCTACCAAAGTGACGCTCAATGAATTCGTGGAAATCTCAAAGGTGTATTCCACCGAAAAAAGCAAAGACTTTATCAACGGCATCCTCGACCGGCTGATGAAAAAACTGCTGAAAGAAGAAAAGATCGTGAAAGAAGGGAGAGGGCTGATCGAGTGAGTTAGCCGTTAATAGGAGTCATAAAAGTCATTAGGGGTCATTTCTTCCGATTGGTGAATCTGCCGAAAGCAGGATTCCAATTGAAAGAAATGACCCCTAATGACTTTTATAATAACCCTCAATACCTTCCTCTTTTTTCAATTCAGTGTCAGTGGCTTACCTTCGTAGAAATCAATAATTTTTAGTTTGAACAGGTAATCGTACCGCGCTACGGACAGGTCGTTTTCGGCGATGTCGAGGTTGTTTTTGGCGGTAGTAAGGTCGAGCGTGTTGACGGCGCCGAGGGCATGGCGTTTCTCCGCATTTTCAAATGCAATTTTGGTGGCATCGAAAGTTTTCTGTGCAGCGTCGAGTTGTTTGCGGGCAGCGCGTGCATTGGCAATAGCCGTCTGGATGTCGTTTTTCAACTGTTGGCGTACCTGGTTTTGTTGCAGTTGCGCATTGATGACATTCAGGCGCGCGCGTTCTACGCCGAGCCGGACGCGACCGTTTTGATAGATCGGAATATTGATGGTCAAACCGATGCTTTGACCAAAGTTTTGGTCCATTTGGTCGAGGTAATCGATGGTGTGGATGTTGTACGGGACGGTCGTTGTGTCGCCAATAATTTGCACGGTTCGGCTTTCTCCGTCGATCAAAACGGGAAATGGCGGGGTTGGGAACCGGTTGAAACCTTCCGGCAATCGATACGTGGTAGAGAAGTTGCTGTTCATGTTGAGTCCCAGCGATACCGACGGCCAGTAATCGGATTTGGCGATATAGATACCCTCTTCGGCGCTTTTGATGCGGAAATCGGCAGCCTGAATATTGGGTTGTGTGCCGAGTGCCGTTGTGTACACGGGGGTCAATGCCAGCGCTTCGGGGTTAGCGTCGGCAGGAACGGTGATTGCCGGGCGTTCGATGCGCAGGTCATAATCGGGTTCGAGCTGGAGCAATTGTTTGAGATTGAGATAGGCCAGATCGACATTGTTTTGAGCTTGCACAGTTGCTTGTTCGCCTTGTGCTAACTGCGCCAGAATATTATACCTGTCGGCATTCGGCAAAGTGCCTGCATCGATCAGTTTTTGGGTCTGGTTGAGTTGTTCGGTGCTTTGTGTCACTCTTTTTTGAGCGTTTTTCACTTGTTCCTCAAACAACAAAATGTTGAGGTAGGTCTGAGCGATTTGCAGGGCAAGTGTGCTGGAAGACTGATCGGCATCGGCCTGCGCTGCCTGTGCATCCCATCCCGCTTGTTTTACGGAGTGGTGAATCAGACCGCCGTTGAAAAGGCTGATGCCTGCACTGACCCCAATGGTGTTATAGCCGTTGTTCACCGAGCTGAACAGGTTTGTCACCGGGTCGATGGTGCGGCCAAATTGTTCGCCCGCACTGAATTGGGCGCTCACGTTGGGCAACCGCGACGCTTTGGCCTGTTTTCCCGAAAGCAAGGCGGTTTTTACATTCGCTTCAGCCTGTTTGATGGTAAGATTGTTGTCCTGGGCATAAAGAATGCAGCGCTCGAGCGACCACACTTCCTGGGCATTGGCGCCCGACGAGAAGAGAAAGGCAGCGAGGAGGGTCAATAAAAAATACTTCATAGTGTGACAGATGTGGTTGTACCTGTTTTTCAGCCGTTTTTATCCAATGCAAGAATACGCCATGCAGCGGTCGTCGCATAGGAATATTCTATAAAGGCAGGGTTTCGGCAGATAAAACGAGGAATTATTTTGCTAACGGAAACTCAGCTGCCTTCACCAAGCGTCTCCCACTGGGTAAATTCAGTTTGGTCATTCAGATGCAGCGTACACTCGAAGTCAGTCTTTGGCTTTACTTATTTGCTCCTTCCGACCGGGATATGAACTTTTCTTCGCTTTATTTGCCGGATGAGCTCTTCGGCAGATTTTGAGAGAAAGTCGGTGAGCGAAATACCATAAAACTCGGCAATTTGTTGCAGGCGTTTCAAGCGGGGAGGCGATGTGTTGCACTCCATTTTTTGATAAGCAGGTTGAGTTATATTCATGTGTTCCGCCAAATCTGATTGGTTGAATCCGCAATAATCGCGAAGACAACGCAGCTTGACGTTGAAACCGGCGAGGGAGGAAGCGTCCATGAAGTAGCATTTGTGTTTGGGTAAATGTTAGCAGCAGGCATTTCAGGAAGCAGACAAATATACGCCATAGTTGCCGGAACATTAAAAATCGGGTCAAACAAATAACTAAAAGTAATAAAATGAAGTATTCGCTTAGGTGATTGTACCTGGTAAAAGTGATTGGTTCTTAGGGCCTTATTTCTAATATTCTATGATGAGGAAAACGCTTGAGTGAAAAATATAACATTAAGCTGTTGGCATCCAATGGGGATAGTGGTGACATTTAGGGATATGAATGCGCAATCATACTTACCCCTCTTAAACCGGACGTTCACCCTTTTTCTCATCCCTTTATTTATCTGCCGATTATGAAAAACAAACTTCCGCACAGGGCAGTGACATGGCTGCTCTTCTTTCTTCCCGCTTTTATCCTGCCTATGTTACTTCCGGCACAAGGTGTTCAATGGACAAGTTCCGTCAATGTCGGCGGCTCCAATGGTCAGCCTTGGTCAGATTGGATTTTGGACGTGATCACAACTTCAGAAGGCAACTATTTGGGTGTTGGTTTTGCACGGGGCGACGAACATAATAACGCTCATCCCGATGTGCCAGGCTATTGTCTCGTTGGACCAAACGGTCACCTGCTCCGCGATGGTGTAATCGAATTAATGAATGGCACAACGATCAGGTTTGGTCGCCTGTCTAACGTGGTAGAGGGCAGCAATGATTCTTATTATGCGGTCGGTTTTTTGGATGCATTTCAGGAGCCTAAAGGACTGCTTGTTCGCATCAATAAAACCAGCCTTGATGCTCAAACATTCGAGATTGGCGCTACGGGTTACGGTTTTGCAAATCCTCTCGACATCGTGAATGTAAGCAGCAGTAATGATAATTACTTACTATTATCCGGTTGGGTCAAAACTGAAACCGGTGACCGTAAGCGTTGGATTGCCTCCTATAACTACAACGGTACTAAAATGCACGAAATGGTGATGCCACTTAGCGGCAATTTAGGTGAAGAAGGTAAAACCTTGCTGACTGAAGTCGGAGCAAATGGCATTGTCGATATATATTGTGCGTCTTCCATTTCAATTGCAATACCCCCGCCGGGGAGCACGCCCAACCTTCGACGGCAAGATTCCGATATACTGATGAGTAAAATTACCTACAACTCTGCAACAGGCTCATTCACAGAGACAAACCCCGTCTTTTTCAACTCAATCACTCAACGCCCGTACACTTCTCCAGGAATTACCGCCCCTATTACAGTTGCGCCTTCCGACATTTTTGCGACCTATCCTCCAAATTTCTCCAATGGACAGTACGATAAATACCCTTACGGCCCTCGTTATTTAGGAACCTCCTTTCAACGCAATTTTGACAATTGCAATGAAGAATCTCCCCAGTCCGGCTTCTTGTATGTGGAGGACTGGTCGGACGGGTCGGAAGATGCGCCTTATAGCATGGTGAGCACGGCCAATGAAATCGTTGTTTCCGCCCAGTTCAACCGTTTGGTCATGTGGGCTGGAGGGAACCAATACCTCGGGGCAGACACGGAGCAAGGTTTGCATTGCGACGAGGGTCCTTGCAGCAATTTTGACTCAGACTATTACCTTTGGGGTGAATCTTATTTGCTGTTTTTCAACAAAACTAACTTGACGCTCAACAAGGCTACATATCTCGGAACCATGAGTGGCGGCGACTTTATCCCTAAAGTCATCAAAACTTCTGATGGTGGCTTCGCGGTGTCTGGAACTGTGACAGGATGCCCGGACGAACTTCCGACTGTAGATGGCGCCGAGCACATGATGGTCATCAAAGTGAATGCAGACGGCAGCATCGCCTGGCGTAAACACTTCAACGGGCCAGGGGAGGGAGCCTGCGGTTTTGCCATTACTGAAGCGCCGGACGGTGGCTTAGTAGTAGCCGGAAACACAGAAGGAGATGGGCAGGAACATGAAGAAAACTATGGGTTCATCAAATTCAGCGGTGGCTTGTGCGCTTATGATGACGCAGAGGTACTACCCAACTCAGGTAATGACTATATTGTAGCAGCCGATGAACCGGAATGGAACACCGACAAAACAGTGAAAGCCCATGTGATTGTCCTTGCTGGCCGGGTTTTGAGCATTAAAGGCACTGCTGCCAACCCGATCACTATCCGTTTTGCCGACAGCAAAGAAGTGTTTGATTTCAACAATCGCTCTCTCCTCGGCATAACCGTTCAGCCCGGCGGAAGGGTATATGTGAATTATGCGACATTGACGGGGTTCGATTGCAATGGCGTACAAAAAATGTGGGACGGCATCAATGTGGAAGGCCAACCGGGGCTAAACCAGACATTAACCGCCAACCAAGGTTTTGCAACTTTTGTACAGGCAAATATTGTCAATGCCCGGCAAGGTACAGTTGCTTCTGCAGTCTGGGCCAGCCAGACCGACCCCACTATCAATACTTATGCTGGCACAGGAAGCCAATCCAGTTCAGTCAATTCAACCTTGCATCATGGAGGACCTTACGGCGGCGGGCGTATTATTGGCGTAAACTCTAAATGGGTTGACAACAAACGAAGCCTGATTTTTATGCAATACCCGCACAACTGGAATAACAGCCGCTTCTGGAACTGCAATTTCATCAGCAACGGCCCTTTGGCAGACCCGAACGAAATGCTCCCGCCCATCGCCAACAACTACAACTACAACGAACCGCGCGGCACCTCCATCCATTGTTCCATCTGGAGCACCCGGGTGCGCTTCGACAACTGCACTTTCACCGGCTCCACCAGCATCATCCCTGATTACAGACCCTTCGGCGTGGAAGGCGACGATCCGAAAATCACGGTTGTTGGCGGCAGCATGAACGATTTGAAAATCGGCGCCGAATGTCGAGGGCCTTTGGGCGGCATTTTGGCCAACCTGAACGCCAGCGGGGTCACATTTAACAATGTGATACAAGGCATCAACCTGCGCAACTCGGTGGCCGATGTCGTCAGCGGCTGCACCTTTACCAGCATTCCGGCGCCCAACACCTTCGCCGGGCTTACGCCGACGGGCATCTTCGGCCAGTACAACAAAGGCGGGCTGATTCAGAACAACGAGTTCTACGGCGCCGACCCCGACAACAAAGCCTTCGGCCTTGTGGAGCACAACACCAGCAACCAGGGCTGCGAAATCAAGGAAAACAAATTCTTTGACGCCCGCTACGGCAGCCAGTTCGAAGGCGACAACTCCGAACTGACTGCCAACTGCAACGACTACGCCAGCATGGGATTCAGCGCATGGTCGGCAGTGAAAACAGGCGGCTTTGGCGCTTTGCAAGACCAGGGAAGTTCAGACCCCAACGAATCCAAAGCCGACAACGAGTTTTTCGATTTCTGCGACGGCGCTTGGGAGCGGCACATCTTTTCGGAGTTTGCCTTCAACTACTACGACAAGACGGGCAACCCGCACCCGGCCGACGAGGATTGTGTGAGCGATATTGTCAATCTTAGTATTGACATTAATGACCCTACTGCAATTTCCTGTTTTGTTCCCGACCCTTGCAACCCGCCCACGCCTGACTGCCGCCTGGCCCAGTTTATGGCTTCTACCAAAACCATCCGCGACCGCAATACCGCCCTGCGCGGCATGATTCACACCGGCACCGCGCCCGACACGACCGACCTCCCGGCGGCGTATGACTATGCCCTCACCGTGCTGAGCACCCGCAACCAGCCCGAAGACCGCACCATACTGGTTGGCTCGTTGGCAAGCATGGGCCTTTATTCGGAAGCGCAAACGGAAAACAACCTGCTGCCGACGAGTGCGGGCGAATACGGCGCTTACAGGGCTTATTTGAACAACATACTCGGCACAAGCACGGACTTGTACGCGCTGCCTCAAGCCAACTACAACACCGCGCTGGCATCTTTGGCGGCTGAAAACGTGTCCATGCGCGCCATGGCGGAGAATCTCCACTATATGCGCGAGGGAGTGTATCATCCGCTCATTGCCATAGACCCGGAAAGTGGGGAGCGCGGGGCGTATTCAAAACCGGCAGTTGGTTCCGACCCCGCCCGACTTATCATGGCGTACCCCAATCCGTTCAAAGACGAAGTAGTGTTTGATTTAAGTGGTTTGAATGCCAAGGTTCAATATCAGGTTGTGCTCACCGACCTGTACGGGCGTACTGTGACAAGGCAACAAGCGCAAGGCGGACAGCTTTTCATCTGGAGCACGGCTCAAATTCACGATGGACAATATTTTTATCAGATTCTGTCTGAAAAGGAAATTGTCCGAAGCGGCAAACTGTTGAAAATCAGTAAATAGATTATCTCACGCGGGCTATCGTGCGTCAAGCACGATGGCCCTTTTTTGCTTTGCCATGAATCGTTTGATTGTCATTTTGCTCTCTTGGGGACACTTTGCCTCGGCGCAGGTGTCCTACTTCAATATTCAGTTTGACTATAACAACTGGTGGGAGACAACTGGGAACAGCACGGTAGAAAGTGACAGTTTTTATCTAGTTCCAGCCGCGTTTGGTACCCCTTGGATAAATGTGCTTGACTCGGCTTTTGTATTAAAAATCAACAAGTACACTGGAGAAATTCTGTCCATCAAGATTGGTTTTTTTGAAGGTCAGACAGCCAACAACATCATAAGAACAAACAAACCAAAAAAGTATCTTTTACAAGGGCGCAAACACCCGGGGCATGCTGGCGGTACCGTTGACACCGAAATATATATGTGCGAGATGACCGAAGCAGGGCCTGATACCAACACGCTAAAAGTGTTCGACCTGCCGGGGCGAAATGACAATTTTTACCGCCCGATACTAACTTCTGACGGGGGTTTTGCTTACACGGGTTGGTCATTCCAAGTGCCCAATGGCATTCAATCGCTGGTGTTTTTCAAGTGCGACAGCAACCTCAACCAGCAATATTTCAAACTGCTCCCCCCTAACCCGAGTTCAAACCACTTTGGCTTGGGCATGGTGGAAACGCCCGACAAGGGGTTTATCATCGTCGGTAATCGCAGGGTTACAAGTTACAACGACAACGCCCTGATAATCAAAGTGGATTCCGCAGGAAATCAGGTCTGGTGGAAAGAATACGAGCTGCAAGGCTATGAAGAAGGATTGTATATCCATGACATAAAAGAAGTGGAACTTGGCAAATACCTCTGCGTGGGCAAGAAACACATTGCGCCTCCGTTGGCAGGACAGGATGAAAAATACTGGGCAATTGAAATAGATGCTTTTGGCAATATTTTATGGTCAAAAGAATATAATTTGAATGACAGATGCAGTTGGAGGGCCCTAGCACTTGCCCAAGACGGCAACTACTTCGTCTCCGGCTACGAGCGCGACAACGTCACCTTCGGGAACAATGGAGAGACCTACTACCGCCAGTACGGCGTCATCAGTAAAATCACCCCCAGTGGCGACCTTTTGTGGCACCGCCGCTACACGGTGGAGCAACTCAACAAGCACTACGATATCTTTTTCAACGTGATGGCCACCAGCGACGGCGGCATCCTGTGCAATGGCACCACCTACGAAAACGACACCACCCATCAAAATGCCTGGATCGTCAAACTCGACAGCCTCGGCTGCCTCACGCCCAACTGTGGCCCTTCGGTAGATGTGATAGAACTGCCGGTGGGCAAAAACAGCCCCCTGAAAATCTGGCCCAACCCCACTTCCGGTGAAGTGACCGTGGAGGCCCGCGACGGGCAGCGGATAGAGCGGCTGCGCATTTTTGATACGCAGGGGCGGGAGGTTTTGGTGCAAGCCAACTTGTCCGCACCGCAAGCCAGTTTCAGCCTGAGCGGCCAGCCCGATGGGATGTATTTTTGCTCAGCGATGGTGGGCGGGGTGCTGGTGGTCAGGCAGGTAGTGAAAACAAAGTGAAATGTTATTTTGCCAAAGGAGAACATACGTTCAACCTTTTGCCAACGGCAATTCCACGGCCTTCACCAACCGCCCCACCGGGTACATCCGGTGCGCGGGTTCGTACCAGGGCGACTTTCGATAAACCCAATCTAATTGCGCAGCTGCGTCGTTGGCGAATTCAGGTTCGGCAGCGCGTTTGGCTTCCAGTTCTGTGCGTACAGCCGGGTTTTCTTTCAAAAACTGCGCGGCCAGGTCTTCAAAAACATAGGCTGAGAAATATTCTTTTTGCATCAATACCGGGTCGAAAAAATTCCACGCCACCCAGGAATCGGGCGCGTTGGGTTCCAGCGTTTCGAGCAAATAGCGGTTGGCATTCTGGTTGGTGAACACCACAAAATCGCCTTTGTGGAATTTCCGCTTCAGCGTCTTTTTCTCCAACTGGATACCGTGATGGTAGTAATGCCCTTCCCAATGGTTGCGCGTTTTGAAATCGCGGATGAAGTAAGTTTCGACTTCCACTTCCACGTCTTTCGCCAAACGACTCATCTCCACTTCGTTGATTTTCAGCCGTTCGATTACGTTTTCCCATGCCTGCGGAATCAGGTAGGCATAAGGCTTTTCGACGGTAACGGAGGGTTTGAAATAGTTGTAGTAGGGAATCTCTTTTTCGTAAGGCTCTGAGCGGTCGTACCACAGGCGCGGCAATCCGCTCACTTCCGAAGGTTTGTATTTGGCTGCATAACCTTTGAAAATCAGTGAGTCGCGTTTGTTTTGATCCATTGCGTAATCGAGCACAAATTCGCGTTTGGTGCGGGTGCGCTCGAAGGCTTCGGCACGCGCTCTGCCGATATCGGGGACGTGGCCGGCGATGAATTGTATGACCACGTCCATGAAGTGATAGTTGCTCCAAAGGCGGTCTTTAAAGGGTTTGAGCATGTGCGTTTCGGGCATGAAACCGATGGTGTTCCACAACGCCGCGTAACCGGTGGAGTAGCGCCCGTAGTCGCAAAAACCGCTGATACCGCTGTCGGGCGTTTCGCCGGGGCCGTCCACGTAGGGAATCATTTCCCAGTTGCGCTGTTTCATTTTGCTGTACAGTTCGGGCAGCATGGTTTCCTGCAAAAAAGAGCCGAGCGGCGCTTCCAGTTTGTCGTGCTGGGTAGCGATGAGCGTCATGGTGTATTGATAATCAGCGCCATTGCTCGTGTGGTTGTCCACGAAAATGTCGGGCATCCAGGTCTGGAATATCCGGTTGAAAGTGCGCGCGTTGCGCGAGTCGCACTTCACAAAGTCGCGGTTGAGGTCGTAGTTGCGGGCGTTGCCGCGGAAGCCGTAGGATTCGGGGCCGTCCTGGTTGGCGCGGGTAAAGGAATTGCGGTTGAGGCAACCGTCGACATTGTAAACCGGGATGACGACAATCACCAAATGTTCCAGCGTTTTTTGCAATGCGGTTTTTTCCAGATAATCGCGCAGGAGCAGCACCGTTGCGTCGATACCTTCCGGCTCGCCGGGGTGGATGCCGTTGTTGATCAGCAGAATGCGTTTGCCGGAGCGCCGGATCTTATCGGGGTCGAACTCGCCGCTCACCGATAGAACGGCCACATGAAGCGGCTCGCCGCTGTCGGTGCTGCCGACGGTCGTCAGGTGAAAAATGCCGGGAAAAGCCTTTGCCATTTTTTCATAGCAGGCGATGATTTCAGCGTAACTGAGGGTCTGGTTCGGATTGGTTTCGAATGGTATGGTAAATAACGGCATGGTGCGTGTGGGTTTGCAGTTCGAGAGTAACAGAAGCAAAAGCAGTGGCAAGAGGCGAAATCTGCGCATCTTTTTGAAGGGCGAAGATAAAAGGATTGGGCGAGGGGAGAAAGGCGAATTGGGCGGCGCTGTGCATCACAAAAAAATATCACGATTTGGAATGCCTCGAACGCAATACCGCTTCCACCGCTTCCAGGCGGATTTCTTTTGCTGCCAGCAATACCAATAAGTGGTAAAGCAGATCGGCGGTTTCGTTCAGCAAGCGTTCGCGGTGGTCGCCCAGGGCTTCTATGATCGTCTCCACAGCCTCTTCTCCCACCTTTTGTGCGATTTTAGGAATGCCCTCGTGGAAGAGTTGCGCCGTATAGGAACTTTCAGGGGCTGCTGCTTTGCGGTCGTGGATGATGGCTTCCAATTTTTTTAAAAAGTCGGCAGACCGGTTGCTTTCGCCCCAGCAGGTATCGGCGCCGGTGTGACAAACCGGCCCTGTGGGTTGTGCTTTGATCAACAGGGTATCCTGATCGCAATCGAGTCTCATTTCCCGGAGATGTAGCGTATTGCCGGAGGTTTCGCCTTTTGTCCAGAGTTGCTGCCGGGAGCGACTGAAAAATGTAACAAGACCAGTCGCCTGGGTCTGCGCCAGCGCCTCGGCATTCATATAGGCAAGCATGAGCACCACACCGGTGTCTGCATCCTGCACTACAGCGGGAATAAGCCCGTCGGACATTTTAGCGAAGTCGGGATCGACAGATTTGCTCATGTGAAGTATTCGGCGCCAGTATGATTTTAATGAATACGGAGACACCGCAGCGGCTGAATCAAAAATCATTATACAGCCGCTGCGGTGTCTCCGTGTTGATTTCAATATTTCTGACCGCGTAATTACATGCCCGCATCCAGAATATCCGGACGGCTGAGGGCTTCAGCCGGCTCATCCTGATATTGCGCATCGCCCCATGCCAGCATTGGGAAAATGACAAAGGGGATAAAAATAGCGCCGACGGTCCACAACTCATCTTTGCCGAATTTCTTCATCAGCAGATTGGTAGCCCAGATAGAGAAGATGAGACCTACCAAAGGAATGATAAGCAAGAGTACCCACCACCCGGGTTTTTTGATGATGCGCATCCAAACGATCAAGTTGTAAATGGGAACGATCGCAGCCCATCCCGGCTCGCCTGCTTTTTGATAAATAACCCACAGCGAGGCAAAAATAAAGATGACCAGGGCAAAGAAAAAAATACCAACTAACATAAGGAATTGAAGGTTTTATGAATTGCCTACTCTGTTTTCGGTTTTCGGCTTCCCCGAAGGTTATTTGGTATATACGCGACAAATGAAGAGCATAACGCTGAACTATTTATTCTATCTGGTAATAAATATTTTCATCGGCCTGAAAAAGCACTCAAGTCACACATCGCAGCGGGGCGGTTTTTTATCAAATTGTGAAACCTGTCCGCTACCTGATTGGTATACCGTGTTCCTTCAAATAACTTTTTAATTCCGGAATGGGAATTTCTCCAAAATGAAACACGCTGGCAGCAAGCGCTGCATCGGCTTTCCCGGCGGTAAAAACATCGTAGAAATGCCGCATTTCCCCCGCACCGCCCGAAGCGATCACAGGGATCGTTACCGACTCGGAAACTGCCCTCGTGAGTTCGAGCGCGAAACCGTTTTTCGTGCCGTCGTGCTGCATCGAAGTCAGTAATATCTCGCCGGCACCGCGTTCGGCGGCTTCGCGCGCCCATGCCGGCGCCTCGTATTCTGTCGGTATCCTCCCGCCATTGAGATACACATACCATCTGCCGTCGTCGTGCATGCGGGTGTCGACGGCTACGACAATACATTGATTGCCAAAAGTTTTTGACAAATCGTCGATCAATCCCGGGCGGCGCACGGCGGCAGAGTTGATACTCACTTTATCGGCTCCGGCTTGCAAAAGTTGCTCTACCTGTTCTATCGAACCGACGCCGCCGCCTACCGTAAAAGGGATATCAAGCACCTGCGCGATCCGCTGCACCAGACCGGTGAAAGTCGGGCGGCCCTCATGGGTGGCAGTAATGTCGAGAAAGACCAATTCGTCGGCGCCCTGACGCGCATACGCTGCCGCCAATTCCACAGGGTCGCCGGCCTGTCGAAGCTGTTCGAATCGAACGCCTTTTACGGTTTGGCCATCCTTGATATCGAGGCAGGGAATGATACGTTTGGCAAGCATAGCAAAGGTAGAAGGTGGAGGGTAGAAGGTAGAAGGTTGAGGGTCAAATCTGCGCCCTCTACCTTCCACCCTCTACCCTCCACCGTCTTTTTAAACTTTCGAATACACCCTGAAATATTGCAACGGGATTTTTCCTTCAAAAAAGGCTTTGCCGACAATAGCGCCGCTACATCCGATCGCCGTGAGTTTCTCCAAATCGGATACATCGCTGATGCCGCCGCTGGCGATCAATTGCAAATCGGGTAATTCCTGCAGGATATCGCGGTAAAGATCGAGGGCAGGGCCTGAAAGTTCGCCATCCCTCGCAATATCCGTGACCGAGATCTGACGGATACCGAGGCTCCGCATTTTCCGCAGGAAATCGAATAAGGATACTTTGGTTTGCTCTTTCCAGCCATGCACCGCTATCTGGCGATCGCGCACATCGGCACCGACAAGAAAACGGTCGGGGCCGAATTTTTCGACCCAGGCGCTGAATTCATCCTGGGCCAAAACGGCTACGCTGCCCACTGAAAACAGCATTGCTCCGGCGTCCCACACTTGTTTGAGCGAAGGAATGGAGCGCAGCCCTCCGCCGTAGTCGATCTGCAGGCGGGTGCGCGCTGCAACATCGGCGAGGATATGCAGATTGGCGGGGCGTCCGGAGCGTGCACCATCCAGATCCACCATGTGGAGGCGGCGGATACCGGCTTGCTCGAGCTCTAAAGCCAATTCGAGCGGATTGGCCGTATATTCGGTTTTTTGTTCAAAATCGCCCTGTCGGAGCCGGACGAGTTTGCCGTCCAAAAGGTCAAAAGAAGGAATGATTTCCATGTGAATCGATTGCCGTCAGGCGTCGGTTTGTTCTTGAAAAATTGCGTCAAATTTTTCCGATTGTTCGTTTTGCTGTTTGTTATGTTTTGATTTTCAAAAAGTTGCTTAGGATTTGTTGCCCCACTGCTCCCGATTTTTCAGGGTGAAACTGCACTGCGTAAAAGTTGTCGCGTTGCAACGCGGCGCTGAAGGCTATGCCGTATTCGGTTGTGGCAATTGCTGCCGGATGCGCTTCGGCAAAATAGCTGTGCACAAAATAAACGAAGCACTCTTCCCCGATGCCGTCGAATAATGCGCCGCGAAGATGTGACAAATTATTCCAACCGATATGCGGGACTTTTAAGGATTGTGAATTGTGGTTGGCGGATGGCGGTTTTATGGGGAATCGTCGCACCTGAACGTCGAAAAGCCCCATACACGTTGTGTTATTTTCTTCCGAGTGGCGGCAAAAAAGTTGCAGCCCAAGGCAAATGCCAAGCACCGGCTGCCGGAGCGAACAAATAACTTCATCCAGCCCGCGTTCGCGCAGGTAGCACATGGCCGATGATGCTTCACCCACACCGGGAAAAATAACCCGGTCGGCACGGCGCAGGAGATCCGGGTCGTCCGTCCAGACAGCCTGGTGTCCGAGCCGTTCGAGGGCGAACAGGACCGACTGGATGTTCCCGGCATTGTATTTTACAACGGCAGTCATGATTGGTTACTGGTTGCTGGTTGCTGGTTGCTGGTTGCTGGTTGCTGGTTGCTGGTTGCTGGTTGCTGGTTACTGGTTACTGGTTGCTGGTTACTGGTTGCTGGTTGCTGGTTGCTGGTTGTTAATGATAACTGATAACCAATAACTGATAACCGACAACCAATAACCAATAACCACTAAAGTATTCCCTTTGTGGTGGGCAATTCCCGGTTGTTGGGGTCGCGTTTTACGCTCATTTTCAATGCTTTGGCGAATGCTTTAAATATTGCTTCGATTTTGTGGTGTTCGTTTTGGCCGCTGCATTGAATATTCAGGTTGCAACGGGCGGCATCGGAAAAGGATTTGAAGAAGTGAAAAAACATCTCGGTCGGCATGTCGCCGATTTTTTCACGCTGAAATTCAGCCTGCCACACGAGCCAGGGGCGACCGCCAAAGTCGAGCGCAACCTGTGCCAGTGCATCGTCCATGGGTAGGCAAAAACCATATCGCCCGATGCCGCGTTTGTCGCCAAGCGCTAAGTTGAATGCTTCACCAAGCGTCAGCGCCGTATCTTCTATGGTATGGTGTTCGTCGATGTGCAAATCACCCTTAGCCGCAATGTTCAGGTCCAGGCTGCCATGTCTCGCTAACTGATCGAGCATGTGATCGAAAAAGCCGAGACCGGTGTGGATGTCGCTTTGCCCGGTACCGTCGAGATTCAGGTCAATGAAAATATCGGTTTCCCGCGTTGCCCGGCAGTGGACGACGCGGCGCGGCGGCAATTTCAGGTATTGGTATATCTGTTCCCAATTTTCAGCGATACATGCAATATCAGATTCATGACCGCCGGGATCGTCTATGTTTTTTAGGAAAATCGCCCGTGCGCCGATGTTTTTCGCCAATTGAACATCGGTCAGGCGGTCGCCAACGACGAAAGAATGTTGCAGATCGAATTCGCCGTTCAGGTATTCCGTAAGCATGGCGGCGCCGGGCTTGCGGGTCGGCAGATTTTCATGGGGGAATGATCGGTCGATGTGGACAGACCGGAATCGAACGCCTTCGTTTTCAAGTGTTTTCAACATTTTTTCCTGCGCAGGCCAAAAGTTTTCCTCCGGAAAAGATGCCGTACCGAGACCGTCCTGGTTGGTGACCAGCACGAGTGCGTAATCCATTTCACGCGCAATGCGTGCCAGCGAAAAAATAGCGCCCGGTATGAATTCGAGCTTCGCCAGACTGTCCACTTGTTGGTCGGGTTGCGGCTCGACGATGATGGTGCCGTCGCGGTCGAGGAAGAGTAATTTTGTCATGGCAGGTGCTGATGCGATATGAATGTGGGGTTCAGTTGTGCAGACTTTCCATGTTTTCAAAACCTGGAAAGTTTATACAATAACCGGTCATTCTCTTCCGGGGCGCCGACGGTGATGCGCAAACAATTTTCACAGTGCATTTCTCCGCTCCGGTTGCGCACAATGATGCCGTTTTCGGATAGATACCGGTAAACCGCATCCGCATCCGTAACGCGGAGGAGCAGAAAATTGGCATCGCTGGGGTACACTTTCCTGACGCAGTCAATTTGCGGCAATGAAGCCTCCAGGCGGGTGCGTTCGGCAAGCAACTGAATGACTTTTGTACGCATCAACCGTTCGTGTTGCAGAGCGTTTTCTGCCAGCCGGATGGCTGCGGCGTTCAGGTTGTATGGGTATTTAATTTTATTTAAAATGTTGATAACAAAAGGGTTGGCGAATGCCATGCCGATCCGCAAACCTGCGAGCCCCCAGGCTTTGGAAAGCGTCTGCAAAACCACAAGTTTGGGAAAATCCGCCAAACGCTCCGCCCACGACGGCTTTCCGGAAAAATCCGAGTATGCTTCATCTAAGACCACCAAACCGGGAAAATCCCCCAGCATTTCCAGGATAAAATCTTCGGGCAGGCATTGGCCGGTCGGGTTGTTGGGCGAACAAAGGAAAAGTAGTTTCGAATACGGGTTCATGACAGATTTTACCGCCGCAGCGTCGGGCGAAAAATCGGGCCGGAGCGGCGCTTTCCTTATTTCAACGCCGTCTATATTCGCCTGCACCGCGTACATGCCGTAAGTGGGCGGCATCAGAATGATATTGTCGCGCCCGGGTTCACAAAAAGCGCGCAGCAACAGGTCGATGGCCTCATCGGAGCCGTTGCCAAGAAAAATCTGCTCCGGTAATATGCTTTTTATCGCGGCGATTGTGGCTTTTAAAGTGCGCTGTTGCGGATCGGGGTAGCGGCTGAAATTTTCCTCAATCGGGCTGCCGAGACTGTTTTCGTTGGCATCGAGGAAAATGGACGCCTTGATCGGGGTGTCGGTGGGCGCCTCGTCGCGTGCCGATGAATACGGCTTTAAGGAGCGGATATTGGGCCGCACAAGCGCATTTATTTTTTCTGCATCATCATTCATTTACTGTGATGTTTTCCGTTCAAAAATTTACTGTTTGGTTCGCATATCCACTGCACGTGCGTGCGCCTCCAAACCTTCCGCCCGCGCCATTTCCGTGATCGCGGGCCCCAACCCGTTCAAACCTTCTGAAGTGATGTGTTGAAAGGTGATTTTTTTCAAAAAACTGTCGAGCGAAACGCCTGCATAGGCCTTCGCCCAGCCGCCGGTGGGCAAGGTATGATTCGTGCCGGAAGCATAATCGCCGGCACTTTCCGGGGTGTACGGGCCGAGAAATACCGATCCTGCATTCACGACTTTTTCCGCCCAGTGCTCCGGGTCGGCAACCTGCAGGATGAGGTGTTCCGGGGCGTATTGATTCATCCACTTCATGGCCTCATCCAGGTCGCGTACCAAAATGGCAGTGCTGCTGTTCAGGCTCTGTTTTGCAAACATCTTGCGCGGCAAGTCAGCGAGCTGTTTTTCCAATTCGTTTTCAACCTGGCGAATCAAATCATCCGAAGTTGAAATCAACAAAACCTGACTGTCGGCGCCGTGTTCGGCCTGACTGAGCAGATCGGCGGCGACGAAGCGCGGATCGGCTGCAGCATCGGCCACAACGCAGACTTCGGAGGGTCCGGCAGGCATATCAATCGCTACGCCGTCGAGACTTACAAGTTGTTTTGCCGCAGTGACCCAAGGGTTGCCCGGGCCGAATATTTTCCAGACGCGCGGCACGCTTTTCGTTCCATAAGCCATTGCGCCAATGGCCTGAACTCCGCCTATTTTGAAAACCCTTCGGATGCCGCACAATCCGGCAGCAAATAAGATAGCCGGATGCACCAAACCGTCCGGTTGCGGTGGCGTACAAAGTATAACTTCCTGACAACCGGCAATTTGTGCCGGAATTCCGAGCATCAGTACCGTAGAGAACAGCGGCGCCGTACCGCCGGGTACATACAATCCGGTTTTTTCGATGGGCACGCTTTTGCGCCAGCATCGGACGCCCGGCATGGTCTCCGTAACCCGTAATGCTTCACTCTGCGATTGATGGAATGCACGGATATTGGCATAAGCCTGGCGGATCGCCATTTTCAATCCGGGCGACACGAGCCTTTCGGCGGCCACAAATTCATCATCCGGAACTTCAAATATTTCGCCGGCGAAGCCATCGAATTGTTTTGCAAAACGATGCACGGCGACATCACCTTCCGAACGAATCGCAGACAACATACCGGTGACTTTTGAGCGCCGTTCGGCTGCCTGTTCATCCGCCGGACGGCTTAGTGCAGTGGTGATTTCAGAGAGCGTCGGGTATTCTAAAATTTTCATTTTCAAAATTTTATAAAATCATCCTTTCAATCGGCACAACCAGAATCCCTTCCGCTCCGGCGGCTTTGAGTTGTTCGAGCACATCCCAGAAAATGGCTTCAGGCACCACACTGTGCAGGCTGCTCCAACCTGCGAGGGCGAGCGGCAGCACCGTCGGGCTTTTCATGCCGGGCACCACGCGGATGATTTCATCTAATTTGTCGTTGGGCGCATTCATCAGAATGTAGCGGTGGCTTTTGGCATTGCGGTTGGCGTGGAGGCGAAAAAGCAAACGATCCAGGATTTCCTGTTTTTCTTCGGTCAGGGCCGGTTTGGCAATCAGCAAAGCTTCGGATTCGAGCACGGTTTCCACCTCGCGCAAGCCATTGGCAAGCAGGGTGCTGCCCGTACTCACGATGTCGAAGATGGCATCGGCGAGGCCGAGCGAAGGCGCGATTTCTACCGCCCCGCTGATTTCGTGTATTTCGGCACGGATGTTATGTTGTTCCAGAAAGCCTGCAAGCACGCGTACATAACTGGTTGCAATACGCAGATTTTCAAGGCTTTGAATGCCGTTATATGGGATGGATTTCGGCATGGCAATGCTCAGACGGCATTTCCCAAACCCAAGCCGTTCGACCGTGCGCACGGTTTTTTGTTTTTCCAAAACGACGTTGTTGCCGACGATGCCGGCATCCACAACGCCCTCTTCCACGTATTCGGGGATATCGTCGTCGCGCAGGAAAATAATTTCCATTGGAAAATTTTCCGCCTGCGTACGCAACAGGCGGCCGGGGTTGCTGCCAAATGAAATACCTGCGTCGTGGAGCAGGGCGACAGAGTTTTCAAAAAGGCGACCGGATTTTTGAATAGCGATACGGAGCATGATGGAGGGTATCTGCCGGATTTTAAAATTTCAAACGATGAAAAGACCGCCTTCGCCAAGGCTATGGCGGTCGATGAAAAACAAACCCGGCTTGCCGAGTGCACGACAAGCCGGGTTTGGTGAATGTTGAGACGCAAATATGCGCCGGCACCTTATCGCTTGCCAGGTGGCAGGTGATGGTGGTGGTGCAGTTGAGCGATGATAAAATTCATAACGGCGCAAAGGTACAGGCGGGGTTGGTGTTCTTCCAAATTATTTTTGGTCAAAAAAATTACTTCCTGACCGGAGGGCCTCGAAAAAGCGTTTTCGCTCGCGTTGGCAAACACAATGAAGCGTGTGTTCAATTGTGTCTGGAACAACTACATTTGGGCGTGTAAAATACAATTGCACATATTGGTTTTGACAACAAAAATGCGGCATTAATATTATTGTGCCGAATAAAAATTTACATGCAATGCACCTATTGTCTTCCTTCTTCCTGACAATATCTACTGCGGTTTTGTTCGCCCAAAACATAAATATATCGCATCGCTCTACGTTTACTTACACCGGCATCTGGGAGATCGAGGGTTTTATTCCCGGCAAAGGAGACACGGATATGCCCGGCGCCTATGAATTCAGGGTTCCAGACTTGTTACCCGGCACGCATTTTTTCCGCCTGCGGCAAATAGATACGGACGGAACAAGTTCGTTTACCGACGTTCGGTCACTGGTAATCAGGGGCAAGTCATTGCAAGTATCCTTTCGCCCGAATACCGTAAGTGAATCGGGAGAGATGTATTTTTTCACAGAAACACCTACTTCGGTGCAGGTGGAAATTTTTAACGCTGCAGGTATTCCGGTTGGCCTCTCGTGGGATTTTGATCTCGAACAGGAAACCATCTTGCCGGTAGAAACGAGTCAGTTGCCGGGTGGAATTTATTTCGCCGTCGTACAAACGGAACAGGAACGGGTGGTCGCGCAGTTTTTGAAATTGTAGTCCGGCCCGCGTACTAAATTTAACTGTCAATGGTGGATGACCAATATCATTTGAATCGCTGAGTTACGTCAGATGATTTTGCAGATAGCTGTGACAATTTTGCTCCTAAAAAGAGCATAATGGCCATCTATCACCGGCTTGGCAAAATACCGCACAAGCGTCATACCCAGTTTCGAAATCATGCGGGGAAATTATACCACGAAGAACTGGTGGGCACCCAGGGATTCTCGGGTGTTTCTTCCCTCGTCTACCATCTTTATCCCCCCACCATCGTCAAGGATAAAGGAACGCCGTATTCTGTGGAGCCTGAAATTGCAGTGGACAAAAACCTGTCCGCGCTGAGCTTCAAAGGTTTCGAATTGCCCCATGCCGACGATTACCTGGAGAGTCGCAAAACGCTGTTTGTCAACAATGATTTGCATATCGGGCTGGCGGCGCCCCACCACGGATCGAAGGATTATTTTTTCAAAAATGCCGATGCCGATGAAATGATCTTCGTGCACAAAGGCCACGGGTGGGTGGAGACGATGTACGGACAGGTCCCCTTCGATTACGGCGATTACATCGTCATACCACGCGGCACGATTTACAAAATTCACTTTCTGAGCACACAAAACCGGCTGCTCATCGTAGAGTCGTTCAGCCCGGTGCGCACACCGCAGCGTTACCGCAACCAGTACGGTCAGATGCTCGAACACGCGCCTTTCTGCGAGCGGGATTTTAAAATGCCGAAAGACCTTGAAACCCACGACGAACACGGCGATTTTCTGGTGAAAATCAAAAAACAGGGGATGATTTATCCCTACACCTATGCCACGCATCCGTTCGATGTGGTGGGCTGGGACGGCAATCATTATCCCTGGGCAATTTCGATTTTCGACTTCGAGCCGATCACAGGGCGTGTACATTTACCGCCTCCGATACACCAGCAATTTGAAGCCGACGGCTTTGTGGTGTGTTCGTTCGTACCGCGCCTGTACGACTATCATCCGAAGGCCATTCCTGCACCCTACCACCACAGCAACATTGATTCCGACGAAATCCTCTATTATGTGGACGGGGACTTTATGAGCAGGAACAACATACAAAAAGGTCAGTTGACGCTGCACCCCGGCGGTATCCCGCACGGGCCGCACCCCGGCGCCATCGAGCGCAGCATCGGCAAAACGGCCACCGAAGAACTGGCCGTGATGATCGATCCTTTCCGACCTGTGAAGATCACCAAAGATGCGATGAGTCTGGAAGTGGAGGACTATTACAAGTCGTGGATGGAGGCGGAAGTATTGGCAAATTGAAAATAAAATTTTTAAAATCATGACTACTCTGACCGGCATTCAAAATTACGACTACGGTCTCCAAAAAATCTTCTCCGATGCGGAAGACTTTCTTCCCCTGCTCGGCACCGATTATGTAGAACTCTACGTCGGCAACGCAAAGCAGGCGGCGCACTATTACAAAACGGCCTTCGGGTTTCAGTCGCTGGCCTACGCAGGGCTTGAAACGGGCGTCCGCGATCGCACTTCGTATGTGCTGGCGCAAGGCAAAATCCGGCTTGTGCTCACCACGCCGCTCACTTCTCATTCGCCCATAGCCGAGCATATCAAAAAGCACGGCGACGGCGTGAAAGTCATCGCATTGTGGGTGGAGGACGCGCGCCGGGCTTTTAAAGAAACTGTCGACAGGGGCGCGGCGCCTTATTTTGAACCTGTCGCAGAGCGCGACGGATACGGCGAAGTGGTGCGTTCGGGCATTCACACGTATGGCGACACGGTGCACATTTTTGTGGAGCGCAAAAACTACAACGGCATTTTCCTGCCCGGGTACGAACCTTGGTTGTCCGGCTATAACCCAACGGAAACCGGCCTGAAATACATCGATCACATGGTCGGCAACGTAGGCTGGGGGCAAATGAACGTGTGGGCCAGGTTTTATAATGAAGTCATGGGTTTTGCCAACCTGATTTCTTTCGACGACAAAGATATTTCCACGGAATACTCCGCCCTGATGTCGAAGGTCATGACCAATGGCAACGGCCGGATCAAGTTCCCTATCAACGAACCGGCCGAAGGCGTCAAGAAGTCGCAGATCGAAGAATTTATCGAGTTCTACGAAGGCGCCGGTTGTCAGCATATCGCCGTCGCCACCGACGACATCGTATTCACTGTCAGTGAAATGCGCAAACGCGGGGTGGAGTTTCTTCACGTGCCGGGCGCTTATTACGACACGGTTGCGGACCGCGTGGGCATCATCGATGAAAACCTTGCCCGGCTGAAAGAACTGGGCATCATGGTCGACCGCGACGATGAGGGTTATCTGCTGCAAATCTTCACCCGCCCGGTGGAAGACCGCCCGACGATGTTCTTCGAAATAATTCAACGCAAAGGCGCCAAATCATTTGGCAAAGGCAATTTCAGGGCTTTGTTTGAATCCATCGAAGAAGAACAGCGGCGGCGGGGAACACTTTAATGCACATTAAATTGAATAAACATGGACGCAAAGAATGTACTGACGTGGTTGCCACGTATACTCGCTATGGCTTCCGCTGTATTCGTCTCGGTGTTTGCATTGGATGCTTTCAATGGAAGCGAGCCTGTTTTAAAGCAAACAGGGCATTTTCTGATACACCTTATTCCGACCGCCGTTACGCTTGTTTTTCTGTTTGTGGCCTGGCGCTCCCGGATGTTGGGCGGATTGCTCTTCATCGTATGGGGGTTGGTTTTTACCATCTATTACGGGACACAACGGACCGTACCGCTTTTCCTGACGTTCTCGTTGCCCTTGTTGCTGGCAGGATTGCTGTTCATGGTGTCAACCCTGAGCAGCGTTCCGCAAAATAAAATTTGATCTCATCATCCATTCAAGTCATGGATACACAGTTAAAACTCAATGAATTTCAGCGCTATATCGACGCCGAAGAAAAGGTAGAGCCCAAAGACTGGATGCCCGACGATTACCGCCGGCATTGCATTCGCCAAATCAGCCAGCACGCACATTCGGAGGTGATCGGGATGCAGCCGGAAGGCAACTGGATTACCCGCGCCCCGACGCTGCGCGCCAAAAAAATCCTGCTGGCAAAGATTCAGGACGAGGGCGGGCATGGACTTTACCTCTACAGTGCCGCTGAAACGCTCGGGATCAGCCGCGACGAACTGATCGGCCAATTGCACGAAGGCAAAGCCAAATATAGCAGTGTGTTCAACTATCCTACGCTCAACTGGGCCGACATCGGCGCCATCGGATGGCTGGTAGACGGCGCCGCGGTCACCAATCAACTTTCTTTGCGGCGTACTTCCTACGGCCCATATTCCCGCGCCATGCTGCGTATTTGCAATGAGGAGAGTTTCCACCAGCGGCAAGGCTACGAAATTATGACCAAAATGGCGCAGGGCTCACCCGAGCAACGCCGCATGGCCCAGGATGCGCTCGATCGTTGGTGGTGGCCGGCGCTGATGATGTTCGGCCCGCACGACAACAAATCGCCGCGTACCTATATTGGCATGACCTGGAAAATCAAACGCGCCGGCAACGACGAATTGCGCCAGCGGTTTATTGACAAAACCGTACCGCAGGCTGAATTTCTGGGACTCACGATACCCGATCCTAAGCTGCGTTGGGACGAAGCCACAGGGCATTACGAAACCGGCGAAATCAACTGGGATGAGTTCAATCGGGTCATAAGCGGCGACGGCCCCTGCAACCGGCAGCGGATGGAACACCACAAACGGGTGCATGAAGAAGGCGCCTGGGTACGAGAAGCCGCGGCTGCGTTTGCCCAAAAACAATCGGAAAAATGAAATTCAAAACGATTATAGAGCCGTTCCGGATAAAAACGGTCGAACGCATTCGCCTGACGACGGAAGAAGAGCGGCTGGAATACCTCCATGCAGCGCATTACAATCCGTTCCTGCTGAAAAGCGATCAGGTTATTATCGACCTGCTCACCGACAGCGGCACCTCGGCGATGAGCGCCGAACAATGGGCGGGCATCATGCGCGGCGACGAAAGTTACGCGGGTTCGGCATCCTGGCAACGCATGGAAACGGCAGTGCGCGACCTCACCGGCTATCCTTATATCATGCCGACGCACCAAGGGCGCGCCGCAGAGCACCTGCTCTATACCCGCATCGGCGGTGCAGGTAAAGTATTTGTAAGCAACACCCATTTCGACACGACCCGGGCGAACATCGAGTTTTCGGGAGCGAAAGCAATTGATTGTCCGATTCCCGAAGGCCGCCAACCCGAGGTTTTGCATCCGTTCAAAGGGAATATGGACACTGCCAAACTGGAGCAAATCATCGAACAAAACGGTGCAGAAAACATTGCTGCCGTCATACTTACGGTCACAAATAACAGCGGTGGCGGCCAGCCCGTCAGCATGGCAAACGCCCGCGCAGTGCATGACATTTGCAGCAGGTACGGCATCCGGTTTATACTCGACGCCTGCCGCATCGCCGAAAACGCCTGGTTTATCAAACACCGTGAACCGGGTTTCGAAGGAAAATCCTACCGCCAGATTGCGCAGGAGATGTTCGCGCTTGCCGACGGCTGTGTGTTCAGCGCCAAAAAAGACGCTTTGGTCAACATCGGCGGTTTTCTTGCTTTACGCGATCTCGACCTTGCATTGCAATGCCGTACCGTGCTGATTGTCACTGAAGGTTTTTCGACTTACGGCGGTCTTGCCGGCCGCGATATGGAAGCCATCGCGATCGGGCTGGAAGAGGTGTTTGACGCCGATTACCTGCATTACCGCATCAAAAGCACCGAATACCTCGCAGAAAAACTGCACCGCATGGGTGTTCCTATCATGCGCCCGGCCGGCGGCCATGCCGTATACGTGGATGCCAGGGCTTTTTACCCGCAAATTCCGCAGGAAGAATATCCCGGGCAGGCATTGGTGTGCGAATTATACCTGAAAGGAGGGGTCCGCTGCTGCGAAATCGGCTCCGTGATGTTCGGCAAATACGACGAAGCCGGACAACTGATACCGGCGGCAATGGAATTGGTGCGTCTGGCTATACCACGGCGGGTGTACACACAAAGCCACATCGATTATGTGGTGGAAACCTTTTCTCATTTACTCGCAGACCGGGAAAGTGTTTCCGGATTCCGCATTACGAGCGAACCGCCGTTTTTAAGACATTTTACCGCGCGGTTCGAACCGTTGGTACCGGTTTATGAACTCGTGTAAAACATGAGTCATCCCGAATTTTTGCCCCAACGGGGCTGAATATTGGTAGAAAATGACACCCAT